>Ga0247727_10000460_pt1 | contig 98858 bp, 85 predicted proteins | sample WisWelCaveWW1625_FD_202498 | JGI IMG/M metagenome (GOLD analysis project Ga0247727, IMG submission 202498) | Biofilm microbial communities from Wishing Well Cave, Virginia, United States - WW16-25 | ecosystem: Environmental > Aquatic > Deep subsurface > Groundwater > Cave microbial mat | place...
TCGCCACCGGCCTGCCGGGCTCAGCTTTGGCCGGGCGGGATTCGCACCCGCTGGACGATCAACAGGATTTCCGGAAGCTACCGCATGCTTCCCTCCCTCCCGACCAGCATTGCCTGGTCGCACTTGAGATCGGCTCTTATTCCTCGAAATGTAGACGTAGTTCCGAAGGGTCATCGGTTTCCTTCGCGGATCGTCCGTCCAACTACAATTGAACAGCCTAGAGGAATCGCGATAGGCTGCGGGCCAAGCGACCCAATTGCCTCGAGCGCCGTGCCATCCCGGCCGTGATGTGTTCACTGCTCCGCGGGTTCGGGGAGCTCTTCTCAAGTACTCCCGAATGATTAGGCCGCGCCCGGCGTCAGCCCAAACTGCAAATGCGCATCGAGGTCCACTCTACATGTCCTGACGTCGAAGCCCCTCCAATCGCCGCTCAGCTCTTCGCCGCCGGCGGCTTGTAGTCGGGTGGGAGCGCGGAGCCCTCGCCGAAGAAGAAGGCCTCGCACTGCTCCTTGAGGAACGTTAGCGCCTCGGGGTTCGCCAGGCTCAGCTTGTATTCGTTCACGAGCATCGTCATGTGCTTGACCCACATCTGCCAACCTTCCTCGGAGATGTTGTCGTAGATCCGCTGGCCGAGCTCGTCCTGGAACGGCTTCCGCCTCACCCCGGGGAGCTCGCGGCCGAGCTTCGCGCACTTGACCATTCGGGGCTTCGTTTCGTCCGCCACGGGCATCCTCCTGTCGGGGTTCGGAGCGGATTCTAGCACAAGCCGGGCGCTGCGCCGGACCCCCGCTTTACGCCCGCCCGCCGTCCGCCTACATTGAGCGCATGAGGGCGCTCCTCCTCTCGACCTACGACCTCGGGCGGCAGCCGTTCGGGCTCGCGTCGCCGGCGGCGTGGCTCGCGCGCGCCGGCACCGACGTCACGATGAACGACCTCGCGGTCGAGCCGCTGGACGAGGACGCGGCGCGGGCCGCCGACCTCATCGCGTTCCACGTGCCGATGCACACGGCGACGCGGCTCGCGGCGCGCGCGATCCCGCGCGTGCGGGCGCTGAACGGGCGCGCGCACCTCGCGTGCTTCGGCCTCTACGCGCCGATGAACGCGGAGTACTTGCGCGGCCTCGGCGTCGACTCGGTGCTGGGCGGCGAGTTCGAGGAGGGACTGGCGGCGCTCGCCGGGCGCCTCGCGGGAGGGCGCGCGCCGGAGCCGCCGCCCCCCGCGATTTCCCTCGCCCGCCAGCGCTTCCTCGTGCCCGAGCGCAGCGGGCTCCCGCCCCTCGCGCGCTACGCGCGCCTGCGCCTCCCGGACGGCGCGCTCCGCGTCGTCGGCTCCACCGAAGCGAGCCGCGGCTGCAAACACCTCTGCCGCCACTGCCCCGTCGTCCCGGTCTACGGCGGCCACTTCCGCGCCGTCGATCGCGACGTCGTACTCGAGGACGTCCGCCGCCAGGTCGCCGCCGGCGCCGAGCACATCACGTTCGGCGACCCGGACTTCTGGAACGGCCCCACGCACGTGATGGCGATCGTCCGCGACCTGCACGCCGAGTTCCCGCGCCTCACGCTCGACGTGACGATCAAGGTCGAGCACCTGCTCGCGCACGCGCGCCTCCTGCCGGCGCTCCGCGACGGCGGCTGCCTCTTCGTGACGACCGCGGTCGAGGCGATCGACGACGCGATCCTCGCGCGCCTCGACAAGGGCCACACGGCGGCCGACTTCGAGTGCGTCGTCGCGCTCTTCCGCGAGGTCGGGCTCTGCCTCGCGCCGACGTTCGTCCCCTTCACGCCGTGGACGTCGCTCGATGGCTACCTCGCGCTCCTCGATCGCCTCGCGGCGCTCGACCTCGTCGAGCACGTCGCGCCGATCCAGTTGGCGATCCGGCTCCTCATCCCGGCGGGGTCGCGCCTCCTCGAACTCGCGGACCGCGACCCCGCGCTCGCCGCCGCCCTCCGCGGCTTCGACGAGGAGCGGCTCTCGTGGCGGTGGGAGCACGCGGACCCGCGCGTCGACCGGCTCGCCGACGCCGCGTGGCAGGCGGTGCGCGCGGGCGAGTGCGCGGGGGCACAGCGCGCCGAGATCTTCGAGAGCGTGCGCGACCTCGCGGAGAACGCGGCTGGCCGCGAACGACGAACGCGCGCGGGAAGCCACGGAAGGGAGCGAGACACCCACCCCACCGGCTTCGCCGCGCCCCGCTCCCCCGTCCCCTACCTCACCGAGCCCTGGTTCTGCTGAGCGGAGCCGACCGAGGAGCAGTTCGCTCCTCTCGTCTGATCCGCCGCCTCGCGGGCAGCGGCCATGCAGGGGACTACCGCTCCGGCGGATAGTTCTGTAACCTTCCCCTACCCGCGTTCGAACTGCTGAGGAAGACCATGCCACGCGTTGAACTGCTGCGAAACGCCGCGCCGAATACCTGGGTAGCCCTATCGGAGGACGAGAGCCAGATCGTCGGTGAAGGGCTCAGTTACGAGGAGGCGGTGGCGGCCGCCGAAAAGAACGGCTTCTCAGACCCGATTCTCATTAAGATTCCGCCATGCTGGATTCCACGGGTCCTAAGAGCGAGTGCCGCTGCAGTTACGGCCCCGCCGGGCTTCGAGCTCACGCGCATTCAGCGCTCCGGGACAGCCGACCGCTCAAACTGAGCGAACGCTCTCCCCGGCCTCAATCTTAGACGCAACCCTCGCTCTCCCTCTTGCAATCCCCTCGCGCGGTCTGCGATGCTAGGGGGATGCCGTCGCTCGAAACCATCCTGCCGGCGGACCTGCGGTCCGAGACTTCGACCGTGATCTTCTCGCGCGGCCGCGACGCCGCGCGCTCCGGCGCGGTGCGCGACCTTGCGCGGACGCGTCACGGCCTCGCCGCCCAGGTAACCGGGACGCGCCGCCGCCCGCACAGGGTGCGCGTGACGGACCGCGGGAAGCACGACATCGCGTACGGGTGCGATTGCGGACACTTCCGCGCGACCGAGAGCCTGTGCAAGCACGTCGTCGCGGCCCTCCTCGCGTGGATCGACCTGCGCGACGGGATCCGGCGACTGGGGCCGGGGGGCGTGGGCGGCGCGGGCGCGGAGCGCGGGCCCTACGACCCGGAGACGACGCGCGCGGCGGGCGCCGCCCCGCGGTACCGGCGCGAAGTTCCCTTCGACCCGCTCGAGCCGACCCTCCCCGATCGCGAGCTGCGCCTCTCGCCGCTCGTTCCCGAGGACCTCGCCGCCGCGCTCCGCCCTCCGGGCGATCGCTGGAGTTGGCGCGTGGAACTCGACGGCCAGGGCCCCGCGCTCCTCGTCGTGGGCAGCGCGCAGATCCCCGGGGCTGCGACGACCGAGTCCCCGGCCGTCACGTACCGCATCCCCGCCTCGCACGTCCCGTCCCTCGCCGCGTACCTGCGCGGGCGCACGCGCATCGAGTGGAGCCCCGAGGCGTCGCTCATCGTGGTGCGCCGCACGCCGGCGCGCCTCCGCCTCCACATCGACGAGGAGGGCGACGCGATCACGCTCGAGCCGAGAGTCGAGTTCCCGGGGAGCGCGGTCTGGCCGGACCCGTCGGCCGGGAAGGAACTCCTCGTCGGTCCCGACGGCATCACGTGGGCGGTGCGCGATCTCGCGTTCTATCCCGTCGCGCGGAAGCCCGGCACTCCCGTCGAGGACGTCCTCGCCGGGCGCCTCGCGAAGCGCGTGCCTCCGTCCAAAGTCCCGATCTTCCTGCGCGACGATCTCCCGCGCCTCGCCGCGCAACCCGGCGTCGTGGTGTCGGACGCCGTGCGAGCGAGCCGCGTGCTGCGTGCGCCGTCGCTCGAGACGGTCCGGGCACGCGCGGACGGCGGCGATCGCGGCGCCGCCGCGACGGCCGGCGGCGATTCGATGCCCGACCCCGACGTCGCCGCGTGGTTCTGGCTCGACCCGATCTACCGCGCCGGCTCCTATCGCCTCACGCTCGAGGAGATCCTCGCGAAGGACGCGGGCCCGTGGATCCGCCGCGGCCGCGATTGGATCCCGATCGACCGCGAGGCGCTTCTCGACGAATTGGCGCCGCTCCGTGGCGACGCGTCGGAGCGCGGCGTGCGCGTCGCGCGGGTCGGGCTCCTGCGCGCGAGCGCGACGTGGGCCGACGGCGTCCGCCTCGATCGCGACGCGGTCGTCAGCGCGCTCCTCGACCGGCTCGCGCGTTCGGCGCCGGACGCGCCGCCGCCGTCGCCGGCCGCCGCGGGGATGAAGGGCCGCCTCCGCCCGTACCAGGAGACCGGCTACCGCTGGCTCTGGTGGCTGCGCGAGTCGGGCTTCGGCGGCATCCTCGCCGACGAGATGGGCCTCGGGAAGACGCACGAGGTGATGGCGCTCCTCCTCGGAGTGCACGCGAACGCCGCGCGCCCCGGGCCGACGCTCGTCGTCTGCCCGCGCTCCGTCCTCGACCACTGGGAGGTGAAGATCCACGAGTTCGCGCCGTCCCTCGACGCGCTCGTCTTCCACAGCGCCGCGCGCGACCGAAACGCCGACCGCCTCCGCGGCGCGCGCGTCGTGCTCACGACGTACGGCGTCCTCTCGCGCTCCGCCGAGCTCCTCGCGAGCATCGACTGGGAGTACGTCGTCCTCGACGAGGCGCAGAAGATCAAGAACGCGGCGACCGTCACCGCGCGGTCGGTGTGCCGCCTCCGCGCGCGCCACCAGATCGCGCTCACCGGCACGCCGATCGAGAACCGTCCGTCGGAGTTGTGGTCGATCATGCAGTTCCTCGTCCCGGGCTACCTGGGGAGCGCGGAGGACTTCCGCCGCCGCTTCGCGCTCCCGATCGCGGCCGGGAGCACCGGGGCGCTCGACGCGCTCCGCCGCGCGATCAGGCCGTTCAAGCTGCGCCGCCTCAAGCGCGATGTCCTCCCCGAGTTGCCGCCGAAAGTGGAGGACTACCGCTTCTGCCGCCTCTCGCACCACCAGGCCGCGATCTACCGCGAGATCCTCGCGCGCCGCGCCGCGCCGCTCGTGGAGCGCCTCCGCTCGTCGAGCACGCGCGTCGACTACGTCCACATCTTCGCGGTCCTCACGATGCTCAAGCGCCTCTGCGACCACCCAGCGCTCGTCGCGCGAGGCGCGGCCGGGCGGCGGATGGTCTCGGGGAAGTTCGAGGCGTTCAAGGAACTGCTCGACGAGATCCTCGACGCGGGCGAGAAGGTCGTCGTGTTCAGCCAGTACCTCGAGATGCTCGACCTCATCGAGTCGCACCTCGCGGAGAAGGGGATCGGGTTCACGGGGCTCCGCGGGAAGACCGTGGACCGGCGCGCGCCGCTCCGCCGATTCCACGACGACCCGGACTGCCGCGTGTTCGTCGGGAGCCTTCTCGCGGGCGGGCTCGGGATCGACCTCACGGCGGCATCGGTCGTCGTGCACTACGACCGCTGGTGGAACGCGGCGCGCGAGGACCAGGCGACCGACCGCGTGCACCGCATCGGGCAGGCGCGCGGGGTGCAGGTCTGGAAGCTCGTCACGCAGGGAACGATCGAGGACCGCATCGACCGGATGATCCGCGAGAAGGGCGCGCTCCTCGAGAAGATCATCGAGGCGGACGAGGGGACCGCGATCCGCTCGTTCACGCGCGAGGAGTTGCTCGAGCTGCTCGCGCCGGTGGGATAGCGAGTGCCCGAACGCGCGGCTGGCGCGCGCGACCGAATCGTTTATAGTGGTCTTCGCGCGATGACCCTCATGGGGCCCCGACGATGAGCAAGGAGAAGATCCTCGCCGAGCTGCCGAGGATGAAGGAAGACCTGAACTACGCGCTCCAGGTGATGCTGCCGGTCTGCGCGATGATCGAGGAGGGCCTCGCGCCGCTCCTTCCGGAGGTCCGCGCGAAGTTCGAGGGCGTGGGGCGCGAGGTGCGGCGAGTCCGCGCGGCACACACGGGCGACAACGCGACGCCGATCGTCTACGTCGACCCGGACGGCGCCGGCGCGTTCGGCGAGACGCCCGAGGAGAAGGCGGTCCTCGAGTGGCTCGACGCGCAGGTCAAGGAGCGGGTCGGGGTCGGCGCGCGGATCGAGCCGGGGCGCGGCGCCGCGCCCGCGAAAGGGTGACGCGATGGCGGACCGGATCGAGAAGGATTCTCTGGGCGAGGTGAGGGTCCCCGGGGACGCGCTCTACGGCGCGCAGACGCAGCGCGCCGTCGAGAACTTCCCGATCTCCGGCCGGCCGATGCCGGCCGAGGTGATCCGCGCGATCGCGCGCGTGAAGGCCGCGTGCGCGACGACGAACCGCGCGATGGGGCGGCTCGACGCCGATCGCGCGGAGGCGATCCGCGCCGCCGCGCTCGCGATCGCCGCGGGGAAGCACACCGAGCACTTCCCGATCGACGTCTTCCAGACTGGCTCGGGCACGTCCTCCAACATGAACGTGAACGAGGTGATCGCGCGCCTCGCGTCGACGCCCGAGCGCCGCGTCCACCCGAACGACCACGTGAACATGGGCCAGTCCTCGAACGACGTGATCCCGACGTCGGTGCACGTCGCGGCGCGCGCGGCGCTCGCCGAGACGTTCTTCCCGGGGGTCGCGCGGCTCGCCGAGGCGCTCCGCGAGCGCGCGGTGCGGTTCGACGACGTCGTCGCGCTCGGCCGCACGCACACGATGGACGCGATGCCGCGGCGCATCGGGCAACTGCTCGGCGGGCACGCGGCGATGCTCGACGCCGGGCTCGCGCGCGCGCGCGCCGCGGACGAGGCGCTCGCCGAGGTCGCGCTCGGCGGCACCGCGGTCGGCACCGGCTTCAGCGCCCCGCGCGAGTTCGTCGAGGGGACGCTCCGCGAGCTCTCGTCGCTCTCGGGGCTCGCGTACCGCGAGGCGCCCAACCACTTCGCCGCGCAGGGCGGGATCGACGCGCTCGTGTTCGCATCGGCCGCCGTGCGCGGCGTCGCGATCTCGATGGGGAAGATCGCGTCCGACCTGCGATGGCTCGCCTCGGGCCCGGCCGGCGGCCCCGCCGAGCTCCACTTCCCCGACCTTCAACCCGGCTCCTCGATCATGCCGGGCAAGGTGAACCCCGTGATGGCCGAGGTCGTCCTTCAGGTCACCGCGCAGGCGATCGGGAACGACGCCGCGATCGCGTTCGCCGGCGCGTCCGGCATCCTCGACCTCAACACGTTCTTCCCGCTCGCTGCCGACAACTTGCTCTCGTCGATTCGGCTCGTGGGGCGCGCGGCGGCGACCTTCGCGGAGCGCGCGGTGGCGGGGCTCGAGGTGGATCGCGAGCGGTGCAAGGAACTCGTCGAGAAGAGCGGGATGCTCGTGACGGCGCTCGCGCCGAAGATCGGCTACGACAAGGCGGCCGAGATCGCGAAGGAAGCGATGAAGACGGGGCGCACCGTGCGCGAGGTGGCGAAGGCGCGGCGCGTCCTCCCCGACGACGAGATCGACCGGCTCCTCGACCCGCGCAAGATGACGTAAGGCGCTCGACCGCTTCGGAGCGCCGGCCCGCTCAGGCCTCGACGAGGACCTTGAATCCGCCGGCGGCCATTCGCCTCCAATCGAAGGGCATGTTGTTCGCCATCCCCGCGAGGCGCGGGTCCTTCATCACCTTCTTGTTCACGCGATCGCGATGCGCGCGCGACTTGTACACGATCCACGAGAAGAACACCGTCTCGCCGGGTTTGGACTTGATCAGGCGTGGGAACGGCACGAACCCTTTCGCCTTCAAATCGTCGCCGACGCATTCCCGGTACTCGAGCGCGCCGTGTTCGCGCCACACCTTCCCCGCCAGCCGCGCGATGCGGCGGTAGGCTTCCAGGTTTCTCTTCGGGACCGGCAGGACGAAACCATCGACATAGCGAGCCATGCGAGACCTCCTTGGGCTGATTGGGTGGCGTCTTCTATCGGGTGACTAGCGCGTCGGGAGCGGCTGCGGGTCCTCCGAGAGCCAGATCTTTCGCCCGCACACGTTGACGAAGCGCGGGGACGGCGTCTTGAGGAGGACGCGGTGCGCTTCGGTGAGCCCCTCCGGACCGGTCCCCGCGTCGCCGAGGACCTCGCGCTCCTCGCGCCGCGTTGCGTCCTTGAGCGCTTCGAGCCCCTCCTGCGTCGTGCGCCCGTCGAAGTATCCGCGCACTTCCGGCGGCATCACCTCGGGGCGCTCGCGCACGATCTTCCGTAGGAGAAGCCCGATCGCGCGTGACGACTCCGACTCGAACGCCCCGGCGCGGATGCACGCGTGCTTCGCGCTCTCCGTCACCCACGTCTCGATGCGCGCCTTGATGTGTCCCATCGAGCCGTACGTCGCCTCCTGGATCTTGAGCCGGTAGAACGTGCTGTAGGCGACGAGGAGGCCGCAGCGGAAGGCCCGCTCGAACGTCGCGAGCGGATCGAACGAGAGGAGCGAGGCCTCGGCGATCTGCTGCGCGGACGACTCGAGGATCGGAAAGCCGACGTCTCCCTTCGCGGTGGCGAAGAAGAGGTAATCGATCGAGTCACCCGTCGCGGAGCGGATCTTCTCGAGCATCGCGGGGTCGGTGACGTCGCCGAACAGAACGGTGTCCGCCCCGTCGATCGCGATCGGCTCCTCCTTGCGGGCGTACCAGACCGCGTTGATCCGCGCGTCGCGGCCGAAGTGCTCGCGTGAGGCGCGGATCGCGGCCGTCCCCGCGACGCCCGTCCCGCCGATCACCAAGATCGTCTTCATCGCTCACCTCGCTCCCGGGAAGAATGCGAGGAGTGTACGTCGGCGTCCGAGCACCGGCAAGAAGGAAGGGCGGAGCGCGCCACCCATCATCCACCCGACCCGCGCTCCGCCCCCGATGGCCCGGACGAGCCCGTCGGCCCATCCGCCCGACTCTTCTTCCTCTCCTCGACCGCGCGCCGGAGGATGAACTCGACCTGCCCGTTCACGCTCCGCAGTTCCGCGGCGGCCCACCGGCGCAATTCCTCGTAGAGGCGCCCGTCGAGCCGAAGGAGGAACGGCTTCCGCGCCACGATCCCGCGCCCCGATCCCGGCCCCGGCCCCGCCGCCTATTGGTACAGCGTGCCGGCGTTCACCACCGGCGTCACCGGGTGATCGCTGCAGAGGACGACCAAGAGGTTGCTCACCATCGCGGCCTTCCGCTCCTCGTCGAGTTGCACGATGTTCGTCTTCCCCAGCTCGATGAGCGCGTGCTCCACCATCCCGACCGCGCCCTCGACGATTTTGGTGCGCGCGGCGACGACCGCCGATGCCTGCTGCTTGCGCAGCATCTCGCCCGCGATCTCCGGCGCGTACGCGAGGTGCGAGAGGCGCGCCTCGATCACGTCGACGCCGGCGCGCTCGAGCCGCTGCTCCAATTCCGTCTTGAGTTTGGCGCTCACCTCGTCGGTCGAGCCGCGCAGCGTGACCTCGGAGTCGGCGCCGTCGTACGCGTAGTTGCTCGCCATGTGCCGGAGCGCCGCTTCGCTCTGGATCTTCACGTACTCGAGGTAGTTCTCGACCTCGAAGCGCGCGCGGAACGTCTCCGTCACCTTCCAGACGACGATCACGGCGATCTCGATCGGGTTCCCGACCTTGTCGTTCACCTTGAGCTTCGCGCTCTCGTGATTGCGGACCCGAAGCGAGATGTTCATGCTGGTGAGGGCCGGGCTCATGAGCGGGTTCACCCAGAAGAACCCGTTCTCCTTGACGGTCCCCTTGTACCTCCCGAAGAGGACGAGGAGCGCCGCGCTGTTCGGATTCACGATGAAGAACCCGAGGCTCATGAAAATCGACGCGAGCAGCGCGAAGACCGCGAAGACGATCGCGCCGGGGTTTCCCGCGCGGATCCCGTTGATGAGGTGCAGGACCGAGCCCACGTAGAGCGTGATGTTCAGGACGAGCGCCATCCAGCCCGACGTGGGGCGAACCACCGTTTCCCTGTTCATTTGAGCCCTCCCTCTCGCGGCGTCTCGGACGGGGTCGGCCGGCGAGATAGCGATATGGTATCAACCCGATATCGTCTTGTCAAGGGGTTTTCTGGAGGGGTCCGACGCGCCCTCCGCCCTGCCCGCGGGGGGCGACAGGTCCAGGTCGTGACTAGAGGGGCCGCCCTCAGGCTGAGCGCAAACATCGCCCGTGGCGGGTTTGGGCGGCGGTTTGCGGCTGAAGAGCATAGAACCGGGCCCATCCCGTGGCTGACGCCTACCGGCGTCGCATGGGCCCGGCGTTGAAGGAGGAAAAACACAATGGCACGCACATGCGTTCTGTTTGCGGTGGCGAATCGATTCTTCTGGATGAAACTCGCGGTGGCCGCGGCACTCGCCGGCGCCCTCTCGGCGATTGCGGCGGCACCTGTCCGGGCCCAGCTCGCCGACCCAAACTTCTGGAACGCTGACGGGAACATCCACGCGATGGCGCTCTCAGGGAACACTCTCTACATCGGAGGCAACTTCAGCTACGTCGGCCCGCCCACCGGTTACGGCGTGCCGCTCGATGCGGCCAGCGGGGTCCCGGTCGCCGGGTTTCCGGAGATTCGCGGCCTCTGCTGCGGCATCACCGGCGTGTCGGTCAACGCAGCAATATCGGATGGCAGCGGTGGATGGTTCATTGCGGGGCGATTCGATTCGGTGGGAACCGCGGCGCGCCGAAACCTGGCGCACGTCCGCGCCGACTTGACAGTCGATTCGTGGGATCCGAGCCCGACCGCCGACGTCATGGCACTCGCGCTCAGCGGAAACACGCTGTACGTCGGCGGCCTGTTTTTCGAGATCGCGGGACAGGCCCGCAATCGACTCGTCGCGTTCGATACCGGAACCGGAGTCCTCACCACATGGAATCCCAATCCGAACAACCCGGTCAACTGCCTTGCCATCAGCGGGAGCATCGTGTACGTGGGCGGTGGATTCTCGAACATCGGCGGACAGCCGCGCAGCAACATAGCCGCGATCGATGCCGGCACCGGGCTGGCCACCGCTTGGAACGCCAACGTGCTCGGCAACGTGTTGACGATCGTGCCGGTCGGAGCGGAGGTGTTCATCGGCGGCACCATCACGAGCGTGGGCGGGCAGGCCCGGTCCTCGGTCGCCTGCGTGAGCGGAGTGACAGCCCTTCCGTCTACGTTCAATCCCGCGGTGAGCGGCGCCGTCTACGGGATCGTCGTCAACGGAGGCTCGGTCTACGTGGGTGGAGCCTTTCATTTCGTTAATGGGGCGATTCGAAATTGCCTCGCGGAGATGGACCAGGGAACGGGATTGCTCGAGCCGTGGAATCCAGACGCCGGGTCCGGCGCTTCGGGGTCGATCGTGAACTCGATCTGGCAGAGTGGGAGCACGCTTTATGTGGGCGGGTATTTCCAGGTGATGAAGGGCCAGCCGCGGCGCAACCTCGCGCAGGTGGATCTCATGACCGGGCAGCCGACGACATGGGCGCCCGAGGCCAATCGCGACGTGACCGAGGTCTGTGTGAGCGGCGGAAACGTGTTCACGGGCGGGACCTTCTACAGCGTCGGCGGGAAGACGCGGAATTTCATCGCCGCCATCGATCCGGCGACCGGCGTGCCGACGTCCTGGAACCCGGGCGCGGACAACACCGTGCAAGCCCTTGCGGTGAGCGCCGACGGCAACACCGTCTATGCGGGCGGTAACTTCTTCACCATTGGTGGCCAGCCGCGCGACTTCATCGCCGGGCTCAACGCGTCCACCGGATTCCCCACTTCGATCGGCTGGGATGCGAACAACGTCGTGACGGCGTTCGCCGTGAGCGGCAACACGGTGTACGCCGGCGGTCAGTTCACGAACATCGGCGGGCAGGCGCGCAACCGCCTTGCTGCTCTCGATGGGCTCTCCGGTGACGCGAGCGCGTGGAACCCCAACGTGAACAGCACGGTGTTCAGCCTCGCCGTGAGCGGCAACACGGTGTACGCAGGCGGGTTGTTCTCCACCGTCGGCGGGCAGACTCGCAATCGAATGGCGGCCATCGATGTGACGTCCGGTCTCCCCTCGGCGTTCGATCCCAACGCCAATTCCGAGGTGGACGTCGTCCTCGTTCACGACAGCGTTGTGTACGCCGGCGGACTGTTCGGCACGATCGGAGGGCAGACGCGCGCGCGGCTCGCCGCGCTCGACCCGACGACCGGGCTCGCGACGACCTGGAATCCGTCCGTCGGTGGTCAGGTCATGTCGCTCGCGATCCGAAACGAGGCGATCTACGCGGGCGGGACCGTCTCATCCGTCGGCGGCCAGCCGCGCGATCAGATCGCCGCCATCGGTCTCGCATCCGGAAGCGTCACTCCCTGGAATCCAGACAACGGCGGCGGTCCGGTGCGCGAGATCGCCGTGCTCGGATCCCGCATGATCGTCGGCGGGGACATGCACCTCGTGGGCAGCTACCAGCGGCACTATCTTGGGGCTATCGAGGACCCGTTTACCGTCGGCGTGCCCAATTGGCACGCGGCCGAGGCGGGGTCGCTGCACCTGAGCGTCCCGAATCCTCTGCATCGCTCTGGCTCGTTGCGGTTTGAGCTTCCCAACGATGCCCGCGTCACGCTCGATGTATTCGACCCAGCCGGCCGGCGTGTTCGGAGAATTCTCGAACAGGTCTTCTTCGGGAGCGGACCGCACGATGCGCGGCTCGAGATCGCCGGGCTCCGCGCCGGGGTCTACTTCGCGGTGCTCCGCACCGAGGATCAGCGCGCAAGCCGGAAGTTCGTTTTGATTCCGTAGTAAGGGACGATCGGACGGCTTCGTCACTGAGGGAGCCAGCGACGACTGAATGCGGGGGCCTCATTCGCGGGGGTAGGAGGCCAGCCGGGATCTTCCAGGCAACCGCGTGATCCCGATCGGATCTGGAGCGAAAAGCCGCCGGAGAATGCCTCGGCGGCTTCAGCGCAAGAGGTGTACCGCTACGGGGCCGTTTCCCGAACGGTTGAGCTGTTCCTTCGACCCGTTGCCCCCGCAGCGTGAGCGGGGCGAGCACCCTGCTCGCGGCAAGCCCCCATAGTTCGCGGTCCGACTGCGCCCCTGGAGAGCCCAGGCTAGAGCGGACTCATGCTCGCGCGGCTCGTGCGCCTTCTCGGCCTCCCGAAGGGCCTTTCGCCTCCGGGCGCGGGATCAAGGCCCTCGGCCTGGCCGCTCTCAAGCCCTGGAAACCGGCCCCTTCCGGGATGTAGACTCTCCGTCTACCGTACTGAATGGTAGACGACCCCCCTTCGACTCCGACCCCGGATCACTTGATGACCTTCCTAACTGGCCGAAACCCGCGTCCCGCTCTGGACGTACCCTTCGCGCCATTTGGCTCAAGGCATCGAAAGAGACCTGACTGGAGACGCCCCGCTATCAAGCGTGGGGCCCTGGAGCGTGAGCACATGATGAAACGGAAGCGCCTCTGGCTGGCCGTCGCGGTCCTGCTCGTCATCGCGACGGTCGTGGGCGCCGTTCTTCGAGGCCGTGGCAAGAACGTGCCGGAAGTACAGACGGCCAAGGTCGAGCGTCAAGAGATCGTTCAGAAGGTCAGCGCCACGGGGAAGATCCAGCCCAAGACCAAGGTCGACATCAGCGCGGATGTGAGTGCGAAGATCACGAAGCTCGCGGTCGTCGAGGGTCAGCCGGTCTCCAAGGGAGGCCTCCTGGTGACGCTGGACCAGGCGCGATACCTCGCGGCCGTGGAGAGCGCCGAGGCGAGCGTGAGCTCCGCTCAATCGAATGCGGCCCTCGTGAACGAGAACATGGTACAGGCCGCGAACGAGTTCAGGCGTTCCCAGCAGCTGCTCGAGAGCGAGTCCGAATCGCAAGCCTCCTTCGAGGCGAAGCGCGCCCAGTACCAGGTCGAGGTCGCTCGCCACAAGTCGGCCATGGATCAGGTGGCTCAGGCCAAGGCGGCCCTGAAGCAGGCGCGCGATGACCTCTCCAAGACCACCATTTACTCCCCCATGGCCGGCACGATCAGCGCCCTCAACAAAGAGGAAGGAGAGATCGCCCTCGGATCTCAATTCCAGAAGGACGTCATTCTCACGGTGGCCGATCTCTCCGCGATGGAAGCTCAGGTGAAGGTCGACGAGAACGACCTCATCGCGATCACCGTGGGCCAAGCCGCGGAGATCGAGGTGGACGCCCTTCCGGATCAATTGCTCAGAGGCCTCGTCTCGGAGATCGGCAGCAGCGCCGTGTCCGCCGGCGCCGGCACGTCGGAGCAGAAAACCGAGTTCGAGGTCAAGATCACCTTGACCGACCCTCCTTCGACGCTCCGCCCCGGCATGACGGCGAGCGCAGGCATCATCACGAACACGAACCCCTCCGCCTTGAGCGTGCCGCTTCAGAGCGTCGTGGCCCGTCCAGTGGACCAGCTCACCAGAAAGGGAGAACAACGGAAGGACGCCGAAGCCCGATACAAGGTCGACCGCGACGGTTTCGTGGAGGTGGTGTTCTGCATCGAGCAGGGCAAGGCCGTCGCGAAGCAGGTCAAGACCGGCATCCAAAGCGACGAGCTGATCGAGATCCTCGACGGGTTGAAGGAAGGAGACGAGGTCGTCACCGGCAGCTACCGGGCCATCTCGAAGGACCTCAAGAACGGCGCCGCCGTCACGATCAAGCAACAAGAAGACGCGGGAGCGGACCAAGGGGATGTGGCCGGAGAGTAGTTCGGCCGATCGCCGAAGCCAGACCTCGGGAATCGGCGCCCGCGCGTCATGAAGCCGCCGCTCCGTCTCGTAGACTCTCTCCAGATCGCGCTCGACGCTGTGCGCGCCAATAAAGCCCGGGGCATCCTGACCACGCTCGGCATCGTCATCGGAATCGTCGCGGTGGTGGTCACCATGACAGCGGCCAACGGCCTGCAGAACAGATTCCGCGAGAGCTTCTCGTCTGTTGGGACCGACGTGCTCTACGTGTCCCGGATGCCCTGGGTCGTCATGAACGACTTCTTCTCCTTCCGGAACCGGCCCAATCTCGATCTGCGCGAAGCCCGAGCGCTGGAAGAGAGGCTCCGAGGACGCGCCATCGTCAACCCCACCATGAGCGGCCCGATCGACGTGAAGTACCGGGACGAAACCATGGAGGGCGTGACCGTGATCGGCACGACCGAGAAGCAGACACGCCTCTCGAGCGCGCAGCCGCAGGCGGGTCATTTCCTGCTCCCCTCTGACGTTCGTTCCAAGAGGAATGTCTGCGTGATCGGCACCGACGTGCAGCAGGGCCTGTTTCGGACCGTGAGCCCTGTGGGCAAGTCGATCGTTGTCGGCCGGACGGCCTTTCGCGTGATCGGCGTCATGGAAAAGCAAGGCGGCAGCTTTCTCGGCGGGCCGAACTTCGACAGGCAGCTCTTCGTTCCGATCACTTCCTACGTGAAGGCGTTCGGGGGAGCCCGCGGGCGCCAGGAGGTGAACATTGCGGTCAAGGCGCCCACCCAGGATGCCTTTGCGGATCTCGAGTTCCACGTCATCGGCGATATGCGAGCGATTCGGAGGCTCCGCCCTACCGAGCCCGACAACTTCTCGATCAACAAGCTGGACACTTTGGTGGGAACCTTCAACAGCGTCATGGGCGTCGTGCTCCTCGTCGGGCTCTTCGTCACGAGCATTTCCCTCTTCGTCGGCGCGGTCGGCGTGATGAACGTCATGTTCGTCTCGGTGACGGAGAGGACCCGTGAGATCGGGATTCGAAAGGCGGTCGGCGCGACGAGACGGAGCATCTTGCTGCAATTCCTGTTCGAATCATCGACGATCTGCCTCATGGGTGGGCTGATCGGGATCGCGCTGGCAACAGGGCTGACCGCGGTCATCAACGCAGCCGTCATGCCGGCGAGCCTATCGATCCCGATTCTCGTCATCGCCGTCGTCGTCTCGATCGCGGTGGGCGTCCTGGCCGGGATGGCTCCCGCGTATCGTGGGGCGCGCCTCGACCCCATCGAGTCGCTGCGCCATGAATAGGAGTCGGCATGCGCGCTCTTGACTTGTTCTCGATGAGCGCGGGGGCGATCGTCAGCAACAAGTTGCGGGCGGTGCTGACGCTCGTCGGCATCGTGGCCGGCGTGGCCTCGATCATCGCCGTCATGACCGGAATCTCGGTCGTGCAGGCAACTCTGGAGCGGGAGATGAGCGTCCTTGGCGCTCAAACGTTCCAGGTACAGAAGTGGCCGGCGGGCGGATTCCATTCGGACGCGGAGCGGCGCAAGGCCATGAAGCGGCCGCCCCTCACGCTCGAAAACGCGAAAGCGATCCGAGACCACGTGGAGTCGGTCGACCTCGTCGGGTCGGAGATCTGGGACTTCGGATTCGTCGCCCAATACAAGGGCGAGTCCACGAACCCGAACATCTCGATCTGCGGGGGCACACCGGAATACGCCCCCAACAACACCCACTATGTGGGGCTAGGACGCAACTTGTCCCCGATGGACGTGATGGCTGCCCGCAAAGTGGCGGTCATCGGCCATGCGATCGCGCAGAGGCTCTATCCATTCGTGGACCCGATCGGGAAGGAGATTCGGGTCGATGGACGCCAGTGTGAGGTCATCGGGGTCTTCGATGAGAAGAAGTCCGCGTTCGGAGGACAGTTCGACAACTACGTCTTAATCCCGGTCTCCACGTTCGTGAACAGCTATGGGATGACGGGGCGCGATGGATTCGCGCGCTCGGTCAACATCACTGTTCGGGCCAAGACCCCCGAGCTCATCGACGACGCCATCGAGGAAACCCGCCAGGTCTTGCGCCACGACCGACACGTGAGGCCCGGGGAAGAGGACAATTTCGATTTCTACAACAGCGCGAGCCTGATCACTCAGTTCAACAAGATGAGCATGGGTGTGAAGCTCGCGGCCTTCGTCATCGGGGGCATTGCGCTCGTCGTGGCCGGCATCGGCATCATGAACATCATGCTGGTCGCCGTCACCGAGCGCACCAGGGAGATCGGGATTCGCAAGGCTCTGGGAGCTCGGCGTGCGAGCATCATGAGCCAGTTCCTGCTCGAGGCCGTCCTCCTCTGCAACGTCGGGGGTGTCATCGGAGTCGTGGTCGGCTTCGGACTGGGCAACCTCGTCGCGTACTTCGCGAAGTTCGACGTCCGCGTGCCGGTGGAATGGGCCGTTATCGGCCTTCTGTTCTGCTCGGCCGTGGGGATCGCGTTCGGCATGCTCCCGGCGATTCGGGCGTCGCGGCTGAATCCGATCGAGGCGCTGAGGTACGAGTAGGCTCGTTGCGAAGAGGCGCCGGGACTCGTCCCGGCGCCTGCTTCGGACTAGGTGTACCGCTACGGGGATTCGAACCCCGGTCTGATGGCTGAGAACCACCTGTCCTAACCCCTAGACGATAGCGGCACCCGGGGTTATCGATGCGGAGGCCCGGGGTCGCCCCCGAGCCGACGGAAATCTAGCAGGCCAGCGCCGAGCTGGTCAACTGGCTTTTCCTCGCGCGGGGCTTCGTCGCGCGACCCGATCGGGGAGTGCCCTCCGCGCGCGCGGCGGGCCGAGGAATCTGGCTGGGGAGTAGGGATTCGAACCCCAATACCGTGGTCCAGAGCCACGTGTCCTGCCGTTGGACGACTCCCCAGAAAAGTCGTCCGACCATGTTACAGAAGTGACGTGTGAGCGGCAAGCGCAAAGGCCCGCAAAGGCTCGCCGCGTCGGTCAACGCGCCGCCGCGCGCTCGCGCTCCTCGAGGAAGGCGATGAGCCGGTCGAGGCGCGCGAGGACGCGATCGGGTCCGAGCACCTCGAGGACCTCGAACAGGCTCGGGCCGACGGCCGCGCCGGTCACCGCGACGCGGATCGGGTGGATGAACGCGGCGGCCTTCAGGCCCTCCGATTCGGCGAACGCGCGCACGGTCTCCTCGAGCGCGGCGGCGGTCCACGAGCCGGAGCCGGGGCCTGCACTCGCGCCAGTCCCCACCCGCGCGCCGAACTCCGCGAGCCGCGCGCGCACGCGCCGCATCCGGTCGATGAGCCCCGCCTCGCCGAGACGTTTGGCGACCGCGTCCGGGTCGTACGCGAACTCATCCGAGAAGAACGGGCGGCCGTCCGTCGCGAAGTCGCCGATCCGCCGCGAGCGAGCCTTGAGAAGCTCGAGCACGCGCAGGAACCACGCGCGCTCGCGGCCCGCCGAGCCGCCGGCCGCGCTAGCGCCCGCGGCGGCGCCAGCGCCCGCTCCCGCAGCGAACTCCTCTCGCCAGAGCCCCGCCTCGCGCAGCACCGGCTCGACCCGCGCGGCGAGCGCCTCGGCTGGCATCCCCGAGATGTGCTGGCTGTTCAGCCACTCGAGCTTCTTCGGGTCGAAGACCGCGTTCGCCTTCGAGAGCGCGGCGAGATCGAAGCGCGCAACGAGCGTCTCGCGCCCGAGCACCTCCTCCCCCTCGCCGGGCGACCACCCGAGGAGCGCGAGGAAGTTCACCATCGCCTCGGGAAGGATCCCCGAGTCGCGGTACGACTCGACCGACGTCGCGCCGTGCCGCTTCGAGAGGCGCGTCTTGTCGGGGCCGAGGATGAGCGGCAGGTGGCCGAACCGCGGCACCGGCTTCCCGAGCGCGCGGTAGAGGAGGATCTGCTTCGGCGTGTTCGATATGTGGTCCGCGCCGCGGATGACGTGCGTGATCCGCATGTCCACGTCGTCGACGACGACCGAGAGGTGATACGTCGGGTGGCCGTCGTTCCGCAATAGGACGAAGTCCTCGATGTTGGCGTGCTGGAAGCGCACTTCGCCCATCACGAGGTCGTCGATGAGCGTCTCGCCGTCGGGGACGCGGAAGCGCGCGGCCCACGGCGCGCCGGCGGCGTCTTTTGCGGCGCGCTCCGCGTCCGTGAGCCGCAGGCACGCGCGGTCGTAGACGTACGGCACGCCCTTCGCGCGGGCGGCCTCGCGCTTCGCCTCGAGGTCCTCGGGCCGGCAATAGCAGCGGTACGCGGCGCTCTTCGCGAGGAGCTCGCGGGCCGCCTCCCGATACAGCGCGCCGCGCTCGGACTGGAAGTACGGCCCCTCGTCCCAGTCGATCCCGAGCCACCGGAGCGCCGTGAGGATCGCCTCCGTCATCTCCGGCGTCGAGCGCTCGACGTCCGTGTCCTCGATGCGGAGGATGAGGACGCCGTCGCGGCTCCGCGCGTAGAGCCAGTTGACGAGCGCGGTGCGCGCGCCGCCGACGTGGAGATACCCGGTCGGGGAGGGCGCGAACCGGAGGCGGAGAGCGGACATGAGACTCCAACTAGCACGCTGGCGGCGGGCGTGTCAATTGCGCTACGCTCTCGCGCGTGAAACGGGCATCGGCGGTCCGCGCCCCGCGGGCCGATCTCCCCGCGCTCGCTCTGCTCGCGACCGCCTTCGTCCTGCGCGCGCTCGTCATCTCGCGCGGCCACCAGCTCGACATCGACGAGGCGGACACGGCGCTCAAGGTCGCGAAGCCGGTCGGCGCCCTGCTCGCCGACCTCGCGCGCGACGGGCACCCGCCGCTCTATTTCCTCCTCCTCAAGGGATGGACGAATCTCCTGGGGAACGCGGAGGCGTCGCTCCGGGCGCTCTCGGCGCTCTTCTCGCTCGCGGAGTGCGCGCTCCTCATCCTCGTCGGCCGGCGGCTGTTCGGGCGCGCCGCGGGGCTCACCGCCGGCGCGCTCTTCGCGCTCTCGCCGATCGAGATCTTCCACGCGACGGAAGGGCGGATGTACACGCTCCTCCCCCTCGAGGCGCTCGGTGTCTTCGCGCTCACGGAGCGGCTCCTGCGCGGCGAGGCGGCCGGGCGGGTCCGCGACGCGCTTCTCTTACTCGGGCTCCTGGTCGCCGCGCTCTACACCCACAACTACGGGCTCTTCTTCCCGCTCGCCACCGCCGCCGCGTTCGCGGCCGCGGCGGTCGCGCGGCTGCGGGCGGGCGGCGCGCGCGCGGCGCTTCGCACGCTCGCTCTCCCGGCGGCGATCGTCGCGGCCGCCTACGCCGCGTACCTGCCGTGGCTCCCGGTGCTCGAGGGGCAGCGCGCGTCGCGGGCGCACGACTGGCTCGTCGCGTTCTTCGACGCGACGCCGCCGATCCTCGCGATCCCGCACTCCGTCGCGGCGCTCGCCGCCGTGGGTCCCTACCCGCGCATCGCGCCGCCACTCGAGGGCGCGGACCCGCTGCGGCCCGTGGCGCTCCCCCTCTGCCTGCTCTTCCTGGTCGCCGGCGCGGCCGCGTGTCTCCGGCGGCGGAACGGCGACGGGCGCGGGGAGCGCGACGAGGAGGATGCGCGCGGGGCGCGCGCGGGGCGCGACGCGGGCCGCGTCGCTCTCCTCGTCTTCCCCGCCGTGTTTCTCGGGGCGCCGTGGCTGGTGAGCGTCACGGTGAAAGTCGTCTATCTCGTCGGGCGGTACGATGTCGTCGCCCTTCCCTTCCTCCTCCTTCTCCTCGGCGCCGGCGCCGCCGCCGTCGTCGCGCGCCATCGCGCCCTCGCCGTGCTCGCGGTCGCGTTCCTGGCGGCTGCGCTGCCGGGGATCGCCGCCCTCGCCTCGCAGCACCGCGGCGGCTTCAGCGTGGACCAGGTCGCGATCGTCGCCGCGCGACCGCACTCGCGCGCCGTGGTCGCAACGGTCTTGTCGGGCTCGCGGATGCGGTACTACCTGGAGCGGGCGGGGCGGACCGACGTCCTCGTGCGATCGTTTCCCACGGCGACGGACGCGCACTCCGGCTGGCTCGAGAAGCGCGACCCGGCGGATCCGAACCTCGCGGCTGACGCGGACTCGCTCGCCGCCGCGCTCGCGGGCGCACTCCGCCCCGGTGAGATCCTCTGGGCGACGATCTTCGACGACGACGCGACGAAGCCGGTGCTCGTGCATGCGCTCGCGCGGCGCTTCGCCGCGGATGCTGAAGCGACGCGCTTCGACATGGCGCTCCTGGCGGTCCGGAAGGAGTAGGCATCCGCGTGCGCGGTCATCGTGAGGGTCGTCTCGCGTGGGCGCTCGTGGCCGCGTTGGCCCTCGCGTGCGGGCTCCCGGTCCTCGCGGTGCGCTACGCGCCGCTGCAAGACCTCCCCTCGCATCTCCTGATCGCGAGCATCCTGTCGGACCCCGCGAAGTTCAGAGGCGCCTTCCAAGCGGACCTCGGGTTCGCGCCGTACTCGGCCTACTACGCCATTGTCGCGGCCCTCGCGCGGTTCCTCCCGCTCGTCTTGGCAGGGAAGCTCGTCGTCGCGGTCACGATGGCCGCGATCCCGGTGAGCGTCCTCCTGCTCGTCGCGTCCACGGGGCGGCGGCCCGGCTGGATCGCCCTGGCCGCGTTCCCCGCCGGCTTCACCCAGATCTACTTCCTCGGGTTCGCTTCCTTTCTCCTGGCGATTCCCGCGTACCTCCTCGGGCTCGCCGCCCTCTCCCTGCTTCTTCGCGGGCAGCGCGGCGCCGCCGCGGGCGCGGGCGTGCTCGCCGCCGGGCTCTTCATCTATCTGGCCCATCCCATGGTCCTCGGCCTCTATGGATTGAGCGTCCTCGTCCTCGCGGGTTGGCGGGCGCGGGCGGTCTTGCGACATCCCGGGCAACTCCTCGTCGTCGTCGCCGCGGGCGTTCTCTTGCCGGGCGCGACGATCCTGTCGGGAGCCGTCGGAGGAGTCCTCTCCGACCCGTCGGCCGTCCAGTTCGTGAGCCCGCTCTTCACTGCGAGGTTCTTCGCGGACTCCCACGTCGGGCTCTACACGTTTCCGTGGAACGCGCTCTCGATCGCCGGCGCCGCGCTCCTCGTTTGCGGCGCGCTCCTCGGTCTCGGGCGGCGGGGCTCGATCCGAGAGCGCGACGTAGCGGGCGCGCTCACGATCCTCGCGCTGCTCGCGGTCCTCATGTTCGCCCTCCCATTCCGCAGGGGGATCTCGCCGACGTACGTCAACGTGCGGCTCGCGCCGCTCCTCACGCTGTGGCTCGTGATCGTGCTCGCGCTTCTCTCGCGGCCGCCATCGGACGGCGCGGCGGCCCGGGGTCGGACTCCGATCCTCCTCGGGATCGCGCTCCTTCTCGTCAACGCGTGGAGCGCGCACGTCCGGTTCGACGCGGAGGCCCGCTCCGTCGAGCCGGCGTTCGCCGCCATGCGCCCCGGGGCCCGCGTGCTGCCCCTCTGCTTCGATCGGCACAGCCGCGTCTTCGCGCCGCGGCACTGGAACGACCTCTACCTGCACTTCCAGGACTACTATCACGCGCGAAACGGCGGCATCGATCCCTACGTGTTGACCAACCCGCTCGTCCCCGTTCTCTATCGAGGAGAGCTGATCGAGACGCCCGGAGAGTACCGACCGGAAAGGTTTCGGTGGTCGGCGCACGGCGGAGGGTTCGATTATTTCCTGGTCCGCGGCCCGGCCCGCGGGAGGGCGAAGGAGGAGTTGGAGGGGAGTACGCGTCTCGTCGTTGCGTCCCCGCCGTGGTTCCTGTCCGAGCCGCCAGCGCGCGAGTGAGGGATCGCGCGCGGCCGCGGCCGGCCGGGCGGCGCGGTTCAGCCGCCGGCGGCCTTCGCCTCGAGCGCTTCCTTTACGATCCGGTTCACCACGCCGCCGTCCGCGCGTCCCTTGAGGTCCTTCATGAGGACGCCCATCACTCTGCCCATGTCGCGCGGACCCGCGGCGCCGGTCGCCGCGATCGCGCGCGCGACCGCCTCGCGGACACCGGCCTCGTCGAGCGCCTCCGGGAGGAAGCGGCGCGCGACGGCGATCTCCCGCTCCTCCTTCGTCGCTAGGTCCTCGCGCCCGAGCCGCCGGCACTCCTCCATCGTCTCTCGCCGCTTCTTCTCGTAGCGCGCGACGACGTCGATTTCCTCGCCCTCGGTGAGGTCGGCGTTCTTCTTGGCGATCTTCGCCTCGACGAGCGCGGCCTTGAGCATGCGGAGCGTCGAGAGGGTCTCCGCGTCGCGCGCCTTCATCGCCGTCGTCATCTCCTTCTGGATGCGGTCGAGCAAGGGTTCCACCGTCACACCTCCTAGTAGCGCCCGCGCGCGCGTTCCTTCGCGGGGAGGATTTCCAGGCACGTGGTCCACCAACCGGTGAGGATCGTCTCGATGAACTCGGGCGGAAGCGACTCCTCGGCCATCTCGCGGGCGAGCGTCTTGTAGTCGTACGCGACCGGCACGAACTCGACGGAGAGGCCGTCGCTTCCGGTCGGCGGGCGCTCGCCGTCCGCGCCACTCGGTGCGTTCGCCGCGCCGCTCGAGCCCGCCGCGCTCAGCATCGCGAACCACACCTCGGCGCGGCCGTCGTTCGCGGGGCGGCCGACCGCGCCGACGTTCACGACGTGCCGCCCGCCGCCGAGCGCGCGGTGCCAGTGGATGCCGGTGTGCGTGCACGCGAAGACGTCCGCGTCGTGTTCGTCGAGGAGGCGCGCGACGAACGCGCGCGGCGTCGTCGACTCCCAGAGGAACTCGTTCACGCGGCGCGGGCTCCCGTGGCAGAGGAGGACGCGGCGGTCGCCGACGCGGATGCGAAGGGAGGGCGCGAGGTCGGCGAGGTAGGCGCGCGCCGCCGGACCGGTTTTCCGCAGCGTGTAATCGTAGGACATCTGCGCGTAGTGGTTGTCGCGCGGGTCCGTGTAGCCGCAGCCGCAGTCCGGGTCGCCGCGCACGACCGCGATGTCGTAGTTCCCCGCGACGCCGGGGATCCCTTCCTCGGCGAGGATCTCGACCGCGCGGTCGGGGTGCGGCCCGAAGCCGCCCGCGTCTCCGAGGAAGTAGATCGCCCCCGCGCCGCGCGCGCGCGCTTCGGCGAGCGCGGCGCGGAGCGCGACGTGGTTCGCGTACGCGCCGCCGAGGAGCGCGACGCGGTCGAACCCGGGCTCGGAATCCTCGCGCACGGGAGCAATCACACCCGGCACGACGCGCCGAACCGATGGCAGGTCCAGCACGCGCCCGAGTAGAGCGGGAAGGACGTGAGCGTCTCGGCGATCGTCGACCCCATCCGCGCGCGGTCCTCGTTCACGAGGATCGGGCAGACCCAGACGCCGCGCGCCGTCGCGATCCGCGAGGTGGAGCACTGCAGGCGCTCGGGCGGGAATCCCTCCATCATCTCGGGCGTCACGCGCTCGTCCGGCGCGTAGCCGCGCGCGCGCGCGGCCTCCGCGCCGATCCGCCACGGCTCGAAGATCTTGACGCGCGAGCGCGCGACGCCGTTCGCGCGGAGGAGCGCGCCGAACGACTCGAGGATCTCCTCGTTCGTCGTCGCCTCGTCGACGCGCGTCACGGCGATCCCGGGCTGGAAGCCCGCCCCGACGAGGTTCCGCATCCCCTCGATCGCTTTCCGGAACGCGCCGCGCCCGCGGATCGCGTCGTTCGCGGCCTCCTCCGGCGCGTCGAGCGAGATCCGGATGTCGAGCGAGTACTCGGACTCGTCGGCGAGGCGCGCGAGCCGCGCCGCCTTCGCAGGCGTCACGAGCATCCCGTTCGTGAGCACGAGCACCGGCCCGCGCGCGAGGATCGCATCGAGGATCTCGAAGATCTCGCGGTTCAGGAACGGCTCGCCGCCGGTCACGCCGTAGTCGCGGACGCCGAGCCGCTCCGCCTCATCGAGCAACGCGACGACCTCGCCGAGCCCCATCATCTCGTGCGTGTGGTTCGTGGGGCTGCAGGAGATGAAGCAGTGGGTGCACGCGAGGTTGCAGACCGTGCCGCCGACCTGGAGCCAGAGCGTGTCGAGCGAGAGGAAGGGGACGCTCGCGGTCGCCGCCGCGGCGGGTGTCGTCATCGGCGTCCACCGCGCGGCCGGCGGGCCCGTCATCCGACGCGCGCCGCGCCGGCGCGGGGGAGCGCGGCGGTCGCGTCGAGGTCCTCGCGACCGGTGAGGAGCCGGAACACGTCGCGGATCTGCTCGATCCCGATGCGGATGAGGAACTGCGAGTTCCGGCCGTACGACTTGCTCCCGATGATGAAGAAGTTCGGCTCGGGATTCGTGAGTGACTCGGGGCCGTGGCTCTTCTGCGCGAGGCAGTCGCTCGAGCCGTCCGCGAGGAGCGCGGCGGCGAGCTTCATCGGTGCGCGGCTCGCGTAGCACTCGTGTACTTGCAATTCGCGGTAGAGGCCGTCGTCCGGGCCGTAGCCGACGTTCGCGACGATCCGGTCGAAGTCCTCCGCGACCTCGCCGCCCGGCCCTTCGAGACGCACGCGGACCCGCCCGCCCGAAGCGTCGCCGATCTCGACCACCTCGAGCCCGCCGCGGCGCCGGATGCCCGGCGACTCCCCCGCCGCGATTCGGTTCGCGGCGATGCTCACGTCGCGGCGCTCGGGGAGCGGGTCGTTCGGGTCGACCGCGTAGAGCGGCTCGCGCGCGGAGCGCGTCGCCCAGAGGACGCTCGTGCCCGCCGCCTCCGCGCAGAGCCGCGCGAGGTCGATCGCGCTCGTCGCCGCCGAGTGCCCGCCGCCGACGAGCAGCACGCGCTTCCCCGCGTAGCGCGCGCGGTCGCGGCCGAGGACGTCGTCGAGGCCGCGCGCGATCCACGCCTCGTGAGCGCGCTCGCCGGGGCAGGCGATCCCGCCGGCGCCGAGCGCGTTCGGCGTCCCGAATGTTCCGGTGGCGTCGATCACGACATCCGCTTCGTCCACGCGCTCGACCCCGCGCGGCTCCCGCACCAGGATGCGGAACGGCCGCACCGCGCGCGCGGGCGTGAGGTCCTTCTTGAGGAGCCCGCCGCGCGCGATCGCGACGACCTCGCAGCCGGAGCGGACGACGTCGCGGAGGATCGGATGCGCCGCGATCGGTGCGAGGTACGCGTCGCGGTGCTCGCGGCCGGTGATGAGCGCGTCGTCGTGCGGAAGCCGCGCCCCCGTCTCCGCGAGCATCGCGGCCCCGAGCGGCGAGCGGTTCATCGCGAAGGGCGAGAAGAGCCGCACGTGCCCCCATGCCGAGACGTGGGCGCCCGGCTCGCCCCGCTCGTAGAGCGTGACGGGCCAGCCGAGGACGCGCGCGGCGAGCGCGGCCTCGAGCCCGATCGGGCCGCCGCCGATGACGGCGACGCGTCGCGCGGCGGGCGCGCTCGAATCGCTTCCGGGATTCTTGGTCACGGGGCGCACTCCTTCGCCGGGCGGTGCCGGCGCGCGTGATGATAGCAGACGCGCGCGGCTCGGGCCACGCGCTGCGCGGCGCGCGGCGGATCGCGCTCCTTGCGGGCGCCGGGTGCGTTTGCTATCGTCCTCGATCGCCATGAAGCGCCTCGCCCCGGACACGAACGACATGGCCGTCGAGCGCCCGCCGGCCCGGCAATTCCTCGTCGGGAAGGACGGCCGCCTCGACCGCCACTCCCGCGTCTACGTGAACCGAAACCTCCGCGTGGCGAAGATCGGGGCGATCGGCTTCGACCTCGACCACACCCTCGCGCACTACGACCCGGTGCCGGTCGAGCGCCTCGCGTTCCGCCTCACCCAGGAGAAGTTGGTCGCCAAGAAGGGCTACCCGAGCGGCATCCTCGCGATCGAGTACGACCCGGAGTTCGTGATCCGCGGCCTCGTCGTCGACCGGCGGCGCGGCAACATCCTCAAGATGGACTACCACAACTACGTGTCGCGCGCGTACCACGGGCGCCGGCCCCTCACCGCCGAGGAGAGGAAGCGCGTGTACAGCCACAAGCGCATCCGCCTCTCGTACGACACCTACGTCTCGGTCGACACGCTCTTCCACCTTCCGGAGGTGTACCTCTTCCTCGCGCTCATCGATTACCTCGAGGCGGGGCGGAAGAAACCCGACTACGGGAGGATCTACGGCGACGTGCGCGAATCGATCGACGAAGCGCACGCGGACATGTCGATCAAGAGCCAGATCATCAAGAACCCGGGGGCGTTCATCCGCGAAGACCCGCAGCTCGCCGCGACGCTCGAGGAGTTCCGCCGCGCGGGGAAGAAGCTCTTCCTCCTCACGAACTCGGAGATGTACTACACGAACGCGCTCCTCTCGTACATCTTCCGGAACGATCTCAACGGGCGGCGATCGTGGAAGCAGATCTTCGACCTCATAATCGTCGAGTCGAAGAAGCCGGCGTTCTTCCTGAACCGGGGGCGCGATCTCGCGCCGAGTCCGCTGCCGGCGGAAGGAGAGAACCCTCCGGTCTATGCGGGGGGCGACGCGATGTTTCTCGAGAAGGCGCTCGGGTTCCGCGGGGACCAGATCCTCTACTTCGGAGACCACACCTACGGCGACATCTTACGATCGAAGAAGAGCCTCGGCTGGCGGACCGCGATGATCCTCTCGGAACTGGACCACGAATTGTCGACGACAGAGCGGATCCAGGAAGACCTCAAGCACCTGAAGGACCTCTCGACGCGGCGCGATCACCTCGTCGTGCGGAAGGTCGCGCTCGGGCGCGCGCTGCGACGGCTCACGGAGCACCCTGAGGAGGGGGGCGGCGCCGCCGAGCGCGATCGCGAGACGGCGGCGCTCGAGAGCGAGATCGCTCGCAGCGACGCGGAGGCGCGGCGCCTCGTGGACGAGGCGGAGACGCTCGGCACGCGCCTCGCCTCCGAGTACAACCCGCACTGGGGGCCGATTTTCCGCGAGAAGAGCGAGACGAGCCGCTTCGGGCACCAGGTGAAGGACTTCGCCTGCATCTACACGAGCCGCGTCTCGAACTTCCTGAACTACCCGCTCGACCACTACTTCCAGTCGCCCGGCTCCTTCATGCCGCACGAATTATGACTCCGCGAGGACATGACGGGGGGCGCGTCACGCCTTCTTGGAGTCTCCCGGGCCACGCCTGCCTGCGCACAAGATGATGGCGCTGACCACAAGATCCATCACGGAGTGGAACCCGATTACCTTCCACGACGGCCAAACGAAGCCCGCCTTCTCCACAAGCATCTCGTAGGAGGGTGGGAGCGTGGATTGCTTCAGGACGTGAATCAGACCCTCGCGCTCCGACTGGGTCTGACGCATTGCCGAAAGGTTCGAAAGAGCGAAGAGGAGAAACCCAACGACCATCAAGCTGCGGATCCACCGCCCGCCCTTCACGGACCCGACTGTCCCGATGACTCCGAGTATCCCCAGAGTGACGGCGATGTAGAAGTTCCAAAGTTCACGGACGGCATTGGTCCGATCGAATATGAGGCTGAGCGTCTCCTCGACGGTCAGCAGTGAGTCCATGCGCCGCCCTACTGCTCTCTCAGCGAGAAGTGGAAGGGGATCGCGACCCAGACCGCGACGGGGTTCTTGTTCTGGATGGCGGGCTTGAAGACGTAGTGGCGCGACGCCGCGATCGCCGCGTCGTCGAGGACGGCGTTGACGCCCTTGCCGAGGATCGCGTCCTTCACGCGGCCGTCCTTCCCGACGAGGACGCGCACGATCACGGTCCCCTCGATGCCGGCCTCGCGCGCGAGCGACGGGTAGTCGGGCGGCTTCATCTCGACGAGGACCGGCTGCTCCTCGACGGGGATGAACTCGTCCGGCGACGGCATGACGTCATCGATGATGAGGCCGGTGCCGCCCTCCACGCCGTCTGGCGACCCCACGAACGTCGTGTCGCCGAGGCCCGTGTCCCCCTCGACGCCCGCGAACGGGATCTGCGTCTGGCTCGCGATCGTGGTCGTCGGCGCTTCCTCCTTCGGCACCGGCACGGGGATCCCGGCGGGCGGCGCCTTCACTTTGGGAGGCGCGAGCGCGAACTTCGGCGGCTCGAAGGGCTTCTGCTGGAGCGACGGCGGCGCGCCGATCTCGCGGTACGGGACGATCCGGCGCACCTGGGTCGCCTGATCCGCGGCCTGGCGCGCGAGCAGCGCGCGCACCCCCCATCCGCCGAGCGACACGGCGAGGTGGAGCACCGCCGCGACCGCGAGGGCCCTCACGAAATAGCGCTGGTAGAGTTGGCGGGCGAGCCGGCGGGTTGGCGGCCCGAGGTCCTCGATCGCCGGACGCTCGAAGAGGTAGGCGCGAAGGCTCACGACGCGGCCTCTTCGATCAGAACCGCTCGCAGGCTCACGACGCGGCCTCCTCGATCGCGATGCGGTCATCCTCGGTGAAGGGCGCGAGGCTGTAGCGGCTCAGGTTCCCCAGCGTCACTTCGTCGAGAATGTCCACCATCCAGTGGTACTGGGCCTTTCGGTCGATCTTGATGAGCCCGCACAGCGCCGCGTTCGCGTCCCGGTGGGTGCGGACGACCTCGTGCACGCCGCCCAGATCGATCGGCTCGGGCACCTCGAGCCCGATGCTCCAGTAGACCTTGCCGGCCTCGGTCACGCGAATCTGGAGCACGTTCGCCTCGGGGACCTCGATCTGCGCGCTCTCCTCTGGCGGAAGCGTGATCTCGAGCGCCTGCGGCCTCCGGAACACGGTCGTCACCATGAAGAAGATAAGGAGAAGAAACGCGACGTCCACCATCGGCGTCATGTCGATGCGGATCTTCCCGCGTCGCTGCGGGCGCCTCCGCCCGCCCTTCTTCTTCTTCGCGCCGCCGCCGGCGTCGAGCGCACCCACTACGTCCCCTCCTCCGCCGAGGGCCCCGCCTCCTCGGTCGGCGCGGGCGCCCCCTCCTCGCCCTCGGTCATGAGGACGAACCGGTTCGTCCGCGTCACCTGGAGGATGTTCATGAGGTCTTCCATCGTCCCGTACGGGCAGTTCTTGTCGGCCCGGACGAGCAGGCGCAGGCGCGAGTTCTGCGTCCTCTCGGACCGGATGAGGTAGTCCAACTGGGACATGTCCACGCGCTTCATGACGTCGTGGCCTCCCGCCTGCGCGAGGATCTCGGATCCCTCGGTGACGGTGAGGATGAGGACGTCGGTCTCCGGGACCTTGTACTTCGCGTGCGACACCGGCAACTCGATGACGACTTCCTCGGGCGGCTTGAACGTCGTCGTCGTCATGAAAAAGATGAGGAGGAGGAAGGCGACGTCGACCATCGGGGTCATGTCGATGGCGACGCCGAGCCGCGACCTAGGCTTGCGCACGCCGGCGTCCCCTCAGCATCGCGTTCACCTGGTTGAGCATCTCGTGCGCCGCCTCGTCGATCATGTAGTTCAGCGAGTCGACCTTGTTCACGTAGAAGTTGTACGCGACGATCGAGACGATCGCGACGAAGAGCCCGCCGGCCGTGTTCACGAGCGCCTCGGAGATTCCGAGCGCGAGCTGGATCGCGTCGGGCGCGCCGGTGGTCGCCATCGCGGCGAACGAGCGGATCATCCCGATCGTCGTGCCGAGGAGGCCGACCATCGTCGCGATCGACGCGATCGTCGAGAGCGCGATCAGGTTCCGCTCGAGGAGCGGCGCCTCGAGCAAGTTCGCCTCGTCGATCGCGCGCCGCGTGACGTCCTGCTTCTCGTAGGTCGTCATGTCGGACTGTCCCGAATCCTGGAATGAGAGGAGCCCGGCCCGCAGGACGTTCGCGAGCGCGCCCCCCTGGTGCTCGCAGAGCTTGACCGCGTCGTCGACCCGCCCCTCGTTCACGACGGAGCGGAACTCCGACACGAAGCGCGCGAGCTGTCCGCGCCCCTCCGCCCGCCGCAGCGTCAGGTACCTCTCGATGATGAACGTGATCGAGAGGAGGGAGAGCGTGATGAGGACGATCACCAGCGGCCCCCCGGCCTTGATGTTCGCCGGCAGGAGGAAGGAGTACACGCAGGCGGCGATCACGACTGAGACGATCAGGACGATGGTGAAGAAGACGGACTGCCTCATTCAGCTACCTCCTCCGCTGGAGCTGGATTTTCCTCTTTTTCGGGTCACCTTTCGCAACTCTTCGAGGCCGGCCTTCGCGTCGCTCTGGCCGGGATCGATCGTGAGCACTTTCTCGAACATGGCCTCCGACTTGTCGAGCTGGCCGGCCATGCCGTACCCCTGCGCGAGCCAGACGAGCCCCTGCACGTTCCGCGGCTCGAGCCCGTCCGCCTTGAGGAGCGCCTGCACGGCCTCCTCCGGGCGCTCTTGGTTCAAGAGACAATAGCCGAACCAGCGCCACGCCTCCGCGTTCTCCGGCTCGATCTCGAGCGCGGCGCGGTACTCCTGGACCGCCTTCACCCACGACGACGAGTTCGCGTGCGCCTGGGCGAGCCAGATGCGGCTCTGCGCGTCGTTCGGTCGCAGGCGCGCGGCGCGCTCGAGCATCTCGACGCCGCGGGCCGTGGCCCCCGTCTGAAGATAGCAGAGCCCGAGGTTCGCGTACGCGGCCGCGGAGGTCGTGTCCGCGGCGATCCGGCGCTCGAAGAGGGGGATCGCCTCCGCGTAGTTTCTCTCGGCGATGTAGGTGTATCCAGCGAAGAAGAGGGCGTCCGCGAGCGTCGAGTCGAGGGCCGCGGCTCGAAGGTAGGCGTCGCGCGCGGCGGAGTATTCCTTGCGGTCGAGGAGGACGCGCCCCATGCCCTCGTGGTCGCGCGCCGTGAGGGCTGTCGTGTCGCGGAGCGCGCGGTACGCCGCGAGCGCCTCCTCGCGATCGCCGATCTCGTAGGCGCTGCGCGCGAGCCCGAGCCGCGCCGCGTCGAGCGTGGAGTCGGCCTGGAGCGCCCGGCGGAACGCGTCGCGCGCGCGCGGGGCCTGCTTCGCGGCGAGCCACGCCTGCGCTTCCGCGAGATGCGATTCGCCGGACGGCTGGGCGGCGGCGAGGCGCGCGAGCCACTCGGCCGCCTCCGCGGGGCGCTTCGCGCGGGTGTAGAGCGACGCGATTTCCTTCAGGGCGTCGGGGCGGGTCGAGTCGCAGGCGACGGCATCGCGGAAGGCCATGAGGGCCGCGTCGTACTCTCGGGCGGAGACGAGGAGCCGCCCCTTCCTCACGATCGGCGCCGGGTCCCCGGGCGAGAGCGCGATCACGTCCCTGAGGTGCTCGAGCGCGAGCAGCGGAACCTCTTTCGCCTCGTACAGCTCAACCAAGGCGACCGCGATGTCGCGCCGCACGGGAACGGGCTCCTTCTCCTTCGTGGCCGCCGCCTTCACGAGAAAGAGCTCGGCGTCCTTGTGGCGCTCCTGGGCGAGGCGGATGAGACCCATCCCGAGCGCGTAAGCGGTCTCGCACCGCGCGTCCTCGTCGATCGGGGCGAGCGCCTTCTCGGCGGAGTCCGCGTCCCCCCTCTCGAGCGCGACGCGCGCGAGGCCGTAGCGCGCCTCGCAGAGGCGGTCCTCGAGCGCGAGCGCGGCGCAGTACTCGACATCGGCCTTCTGGAAATCGCCGCGCGCGCGGAGCGAGTCGCCGGCGGCCGCGCGCGCGAGCGCCACGTCGCGATCGCGGGCGAGCGCGCCGCCCGCGACGAGCGCCGAAAGGAGGACGGCGGCCGGAACCGCTACGAGAGCCCACGAGGGCCCGATCCGACTTGCATCCACTCTCGTCGTCATGCCAGCCACGAATCCTCGCGCGCGCACAGCGCCTAGCCGGCCCGCTTGATGCGGAGCGGCACCGTCGCCGGCGCGAACCCCGAATCGAGCACGATCCTCTGGCCGCGCGTGCTCATCACGAAACTCACGAACCCCGAGACGAGATCGTCGCGGGGGATCCCGCGCGTCGCGAAGTAAAACGTTCTCACCAACGGGTACTCCTTTTCGTGAACGCTCTCCATGTCAAGCACCCTCAGGGGGCCTCCGTCCTTCGCGGAGATCGGGAGCGCCTTCACGCGCCCGTCCACCTCCGCCATGCCGGCGAACCCGATCGCGTCTTCGTGCGCCGCGACCGAGTCGACGACGCCGCGCGTGGTGGGCGAGCGCCCGGCGCCCGCCGCGTAGGGCGCGCCGCCCAGCACCGCCTCCCGCACGAACCCCAGCGCTCCGCTCCCGACGCCGCTCGTGTACACCCAGATCGGCGCGGGGCGCCCACCGAGCGCCGCCCAGTCGGTCACCTCGCCGGCGAACACCGAGCGCAACTCAGCGAACGAGAGCGCGTACACCGGATTCGACGCGTGGACGATGATCGCGAGGCCGTCGTGCGCGAAGGGATAGAGGGCCACCGTGACGCCGGCCTGCCGCGCGGCTTCTGCTTCCTCCTCGTTCGGCGCGCGCGAGAGCACCGCGACGTCCGCCTCTCCGTCGATCAGCGCATCGAGCCCGACGAGGCTCCCGCCCCCGACGATCTCGACGCGCGCCTTCGCGTACGCCGCGGAAAACGTGTCCGCCGCCGCGCGCATCATGGGCAGCGCCGCGTCCGAGCCGACGACTCGCAGCAGGCCCCGCGTGACGTCTCGATCGGCCGCGCCGCACCCCGCGCCCGAAGCGACCGCGAGCGTCAGGGCGATCCAGGCTGGCCACGCTTGATGGATACTGTGCAAAGATCGTGTGACGATTGCAAGAATGGGGGAGGCTCTCTTCCGTGAGGGCCCGCGGGCCCCTCACGCGTTGACGCCCTTCTGCTTCTCTTCCGGGATGTACCGCGAGAGATGGCCGAGGCTCGCCGCCTGCTTGATGAGGTGGCGCGCGATGACCATCCTCTGCACCTGGTTCGTCCCCTCGTAGATCTGCGTGATCTTGGCGTCTCTCATGTACTTCTCGATCGGGTAGTCCTTCATGTAGCCGTACCCGCCGAAGATCTGAACCGCGTCGGTCGTTACCTGCATCGCGACGTCCGTCGCGAAGAGTTTCGACTGCGCCGAGAGCCGCGTCGTGTCGGGGAGCTTGCGGTCGAGCGCGGCCGCCGCCGCGTACACGAGGCTCCGCGCTGCCGCGACCTTCGTGTCCATCTCGGCCAGCATCTGCTGGATCATCTGGAACGACGCGATCGGCTGGCCGAACTGCTCGCGCTTGGTCGCGTAGAGGAGCGCGTAGTCGAGCGCCCCTTGCGCGAGCCCGAGCCCCTGAGCCGCGACCGCGGGCCGCGCGTTGTCGAGCGTCATCATCGCGTGCTGGAACCCGTAGCCCGGCTGCCCGCCGAGGATGCTCGAGGCCGGCACGCGGCAGTTCTCGAAGTGGATCTCGACGACCGGCACGCAGCGGATCCCCATCTTGTCCTCGACCTTCCCGATCGTGAAGCCAGGGGTCCCGCGCTCGAGGAGGAGGGCGCTGATCCGGCGCGACTTCGATTCCGGATCGGTCACGGCGAACACGGTGAAGATGTCCGCGACCCCACCGTTCGTGTTCCACTTTTTCTCGCCGTTGAGGACGTACTCGTCGCCGACCCGCTCGGCGCGGCAGCGCATGCTCCCGGCGTCCGAGCCGGAGAACTTTTCGGAGAGCCCGAACGAGATGAGCTTCTCGCCCTTCGCGATCGGCGGGAGGAAGCGACGCTTCTGCTCGTCCGTCCCGGCGAGGAGGATCGGGAGCGATCCAAGCGCGTTCACGGCGTACGCGACGCCGACGCCGCCGCAGGCGCGGGACAACTCCTCGACGCAGATGCAGAGGTCGAGGATGCCGCCGCCCGCGCCGCCGTACTCAGTCGGGATCCACACGCCGGAGAGGCCGGAGCGCGCGAACGCCTCCTTCACCTCCCACGGGTAGGTCTGCTCCTCGTCGTACTTCTTGGCGACCGGTCGGACGGATTCTTCGGCGACGGCGCGCGCGATCTCGCGCCACTTCTCGTTCTCGGGGGTCACGAACGGATGGGCCATGGGACGGCGTGGTCTCCTTGGGTCAAGGATTGCGGGGATCCGCCAGCGAGGGGGCGCTTGGCGCAAGACACGGAGGATAGCGCGCTGGTCGCGAAGGAGTCAATCGCGGGCTAGCGCGGCGTCTCCCGAAGCCTGCGCACGAGGCGGAGGACCGGGGCCGCCTGAGTCACGGGCAGGCGCGCCGCGCGGCCGAAGGCCGAGACGTCGCGGAGCAGGTTGGGGCGCTCCTCGACCCGCTTGAAGGCCCGAAGCGCCGAATAGAGGCTCGGCATCTCCGACCGCCCCGCGGCGGCGCGGTCGATGGCCCACACGGCGAGCCGCGTCACGAACTCGGCGTTCCGTTGGTGGTCGCACTCGACGAAGATGTCGTAGCGGTTGGGAGGGGCGAGGTGGCCGCACGTGACGCCGCTCATTGTGTCGAGCGACGTGAGGCGCGCGCCCAGATCGATGATCAGGTGCTCGAGGAGGTGCGCCAAGTCGTCGGTGGGGTTCCCGGTCCCCTCGAGGAAGGAGCCGCCGTCCGCGCCCGCGCAGACGTGTCTCTTGAGGGACGGGCAGTGGCGGACGAGGACCGAGACGGCGCGGCGGAACGCGGCGTCGGCGTCGGCCCCCCCGGAGACGTCGACGCTCAACTTGACCAGCGGCGACTCCCGGGCGAACCACGGGTTGAGCCAGCGGGCGCTCGGGTGCGGCCCGAACACGATGCTCCGGATCGTGACGGAGGGGCCGCCCCCCCGGCGCATCCGCGTCCCTCGCTGTCCGGTCGGCGCCACCCTCGCGGAGGCCCCTTACCGCGTCTCGTCGTTCGTGGGGCCGGACTCCGCGTCCGCGGCGGCCGCCTCGCGTGGGCCGAACGAGCAGCGCCACACGACGCGATACGGAGCGGGGAGCGCGGCCGCGGGCGCACGCTCGACGGCGACGGTCGAGGCCGCCTCATCGCGTCCGTCGGTCTCGGGGCTCGGCGTCGTTCGGGGCCTCGCCTTCTCGCTGGGCTTCTTCATCGGTCCTCCTCGCGCCCGGGCGCCCGCTGCGGCAGCGTCCGCGCGGGCGGCTCGTGACCGGAGTATAGGGTCCCGCGAGCGAGGCCTCAACAAAAAGTGGTCTCCGGGCGGGCGCGAGGCGGAACCACGGTTTGGTCAGGGGGTTTGTGATAGCATCGGTCGCCCGTTCCGAACGCCCACCGGAAGGAGTTCACGAGATGATCGACCCTCGCGTTCCGCTCACACGCCGGACGTTTCTCGAGCGCCTGGCGCTCCTCGGCGCGCTCCCCTTCGTCGGGCGGGCGGCGGGGGCCCTCGCCGCGCCGGCCGAGAAGCGCGACGCCGCGGGCGCCGAGCGCGCGCCCGGAGACGGGGTGGACCGGCGGATGAAACCCGCGCGCGCCCTCGGCAAGACCGGCCACCGGGTCGCCCTCTTCAGCCTGGGGGGGCAGGCGACCGTCGAGACGCCCGGGCGGCGCGACGCGGCCGTCGCGATCGTCAACCGCGCGATCGACCTCGGCGTGAACTACCTCGACACGGCGCCCGCGTACGGCCCGAGCCAGGACTACATCGGCGAAGTGATGGCGACGCGCCGCGACGAGGTCTTCCTCGCGTCCAAGACGCACGACCGGTCACGCGACGGCTCGCTCCGGCTCCTAGACGACTCGCTGCGACGGCTGCGGACCGACCACCTCGACGTCTGGCAGCTCCACAACCTCACCGATTTGGCGGACCTCGACGAGATCTTCGGGCGGAGCGGCGCCATCCACGCGATGGAGGCCGCCCGCGCGGACGGCCGCGTCCGCTTCCTGGGCCTCACCGGCCACTACGACCCCGCGGTCCTCGTGGAGGGAATCCGGAGGTTCCCGTTCGACACCGTGCTGTGCGCGCTCAACCCGGCCGACCGCTATCGGAAGTCGTTCATCGAGACGCTCCTTCCGGTCGCGACGGAGCGCGGGATGGGGATCATCGGCATGAAGGTGCCCGCGCGCGGCCGCATGTTCCGCGCCGGCGGCGTCGAGACGATGCGCCAGGCGATGGGGTACGTGTTGACGCTCCCGGTGAGCACGGTCATCATCGGCTGCTCCACCATCGAGGAAGTCGAGGAGAACTGCGAGATCGCGCGCTCGTGGGGCGCGTATCCACCGAAGGAGATGTCCCGGATCGAGGCGCTCGCGCGGTCCTACCATCGGGACGCTGCGTTCTTCAAAGGTTGGGCCTGAAAGGAGGCTGGGCATCATGAGGAGAAGCCTGTCGATTCTCGCGGGCTTGGCATTGGTTCTTGGGGCGACGGCGGTCGCCGCCGCGGATGAGCACCCCAAAACGACCGCCGCGGAGCACCCGAAGGCGAGCGGAGCCGAGCAGACGAAGGCGGCCGCCGGCGAGCACCCCAAGGTCGAGGCGCCCGCCGAGGCGAACTTCACGGGCGAGGTGCTCGACCTCACTTGCTACGCCTCGCACCCGGAGACCGGCTCCGGTCCCGCGCACGCCTCGTGCGCGAAGACGTGCCTCGAGAAGGGGCTTCCGGTCGGTCTGCTCGTCGGCGACAGAGTGTACGTGATCGTGATGAAGGACCACTCCGCTCCCAACAAGACGTTCGCGCCCTACGCCGCCCAAACCGTGACGGTCAAGGGGATCGCGAAGGACGTGAACGGGACGCAGATCCTGTCGGTGACGCTCTTCACGCCGCCCGCGGAAACCGCCAAGAAGTAGCGCGATTCGAGCGAGAAGCTCGGCGACGCAATGGGGTCCGGCCACGCGGCCGGGCCCCGCGTCGCATCGAGGGGCGCGCCCAATTGGGCGGCCGAGCCGCGCCCAAGCGCGCCCAAGCGCCACAATCGACATGTCGCGTTGGGGTTGCGCTGTCACCAATGAATCGAAAAAAAGTTGGAAATAATGCTTGCACCATCGGAGGTCGTGGTCTAGATTGCCGTTGGGTTTTTCGTGGCTAGCCAACTTCGGTTGGCTCTCACCAATCCGTGTTCGACCCAAACCAACGGGGGGAGAATCGTGGCGAAGAAGCGAGTCGCAAGACGCATCAGCCGGACCATGCGGTCGAAGATCTTGTCGACGGCGAAGGCCAACGGGCTGACGGCGGCGCAGGTCGAGAAGAAGTTCGGAGTCTCGCGCTGGACGTACTACGGTTGGCGGAAGCGCGGGGCGCGCGGTCGGGGCTACACCGCACGGGCCGGTCGGACGACGGGCGCGGCGAGGGGAGCGAGCGTGGGCGTCCTGCGCGCCGAGGTCCGGGCGACGCTGCCCGCGATCCTTCGCGAAGAGCTCGCGCGCGCGTTCGCCGGAATCTTCAGCGGCACCACGACCACGCGGCGTCGGCGGAAGGCTCGTTAGGCGCGCGCGTGGCCCGAGGGCCACGCGGCAACACCGATTAGAAGGCGACGATCGTCTGGAGGGCGCCGACGAGGTCGGTCGTCCTCCAGCACTCGCCGAGTTTCTTCCTAAGGGGGGATTCGCGTCACTCGCGAACCCCCTCTTTTTGCGCCCTCCTTTACACTCGTGTGGGAGGGGGCTATACTCGCCCGTTCGCTCACCGAGCCGGTCTGTCGAAGCCCGTCGAAACGCGCGCGGGCCCGCCGGCGCGGCGGCGCCTCCCCGGAATCGAGAATGACACCCGAGACAACGAAACGGCTCGACGTGGTGATCGGTGGGAGGGGTTTTCTCTCCCGCGCCCTGCAGCGCGAGATTGCGCGCCGCGGCCGGCCGCTGCGGATCGTCACGCGGGAGCCTCGGGATATCGACGCCGGGAGCCTCCCCGCCGGGACCGAGGTGCTCCGCGGCGATCTGAACGCCACGAAGGCGCTCCCGGGCCTCCTGCGCGACGCGGGCGCCGTCTACGTCGCGGTCCCGATCGCGAGCCTCGCTCAGTCCCCCGGCGACTGGAACCCCCTCCCCTTCCTCGCGGCGATCGCGGAATCGGGCGGCCACCTGATCGTCCCGGTGGACATTTCGCTCTACAAGACCGGCGCGAACGCCCCGCTCGACGAGAAGGTCGACTTCGCCGGCCGAAACCCCGTGGGCGACGCGCAGCTCGAGTGGGAGAACGCCGCCCTCGTCGAGGGGCTCCGGAGGCGATTCGCCGTCACGGTCCTGCGCCTGCCGCCCCTCCTCGGGGAGGGGTTCGGCGACGACGAGATGCGCGGCGTGATCGAGAGCGTGCGCGCCGGGCGCGCGGTCGAGATCGTCGGGCGCGGCGAGGAAGTGATCGAGCGGCTGCACGTCGAGGACGCGGCGCGCGCGTGCGTGCTGGCGGCGATGAAGCGCGAGGCCGCCGGAGAGATCCTCCACGTCTCCGGGCATCCGATCCGGCGGCGGAACTTCATCCGCGTCCTCGTCAAAGTCGCCGGATCGAAGAGCGAGGTCGTCTCGATCGAGGCGCCGGAAGGCCCGCGGCGGAAGCGGCGCGGGCTCCCCGAAACGCCCCGCGACTTCTGGGTCCGCGGCGAGAAGGCGCGCCGCCTCCTCGGATACGCGCCCGAGGCCTCCTACGAGCGGGCCCTCCGCGAGAGCCTCGTCTCCGTCCCGCGCCGAAAGATCGCCTCAGGCTAGGCGCGCCGCGCCGAGCGTGACGGTCTCGCCCGGCCTGGGCGCGATCAGCTCGACGCCCGGGACCGAGAGCAGCTCCTTCCGAAAGGCCTCGACCGTCCCGGTCAGCTCCGGAAACGTCCCGTAGTGCATCGGGAAGACGACGCGCGGCCGAAGGAGGCGGCAGGCCCGCGCCGCGGCGCGCGGGGACATCGTGTAGCGGTCGCCGATCGGGAGCATCGCGACGCGCGGCTCGTGCAGGTCCGCGATGAGCGCCATGTCCCCGAAGAGCGCCGTGTCCCCCGCGTGGTAGAGGACGATCCCCGACGGGAAGCGGACGACGTAGCCGGCCGGCTCGCCCGCGTACCGCGGAAGGCCCTCGACCGAGAGCGCGCTCGAGTGGTCCGCGCGGACCATGCTCACCTCGAGCCCGCCGACCTCGATCGTGCCCCCCTTCCCTATGCCGTGGCACTTCTTCACACCCTGCCGCGAAAGCCAGTCGCAGAGCTCCACCGCCGCGACGACGTCGGCGTCGTGCTCGGCGGCGAGCGGCGCGGCGTCCTCGCAATGGTCGGGGTGCGCGTGCGTGACGAGGATCACGTCCACGCGCTTCTGGATCCGCTCGGCGGGGGGACAGGACGGATTCCTTCCGAGCCACGGGTCGATCACGACCACGCGCCCCGAGGACTCGGTCAGGCGGAATGTCGAGTGGCCGAGCCACGTGACGGCCAGCGCGTCAGCGCGCACCGCGTCCCTCTTCCCTCAAGGAATCGCCCGTTCTGCCGACATTCGAGACATGGACCACTCCCTCGTCCGGAAGGTCACGAACGTGATCCGCGATCTTCCCACCCTGCCATCGGTCGTCAACCGGATCAACGCCCTCCTGAACGACCCGAAGACGCAGGTCGCGGACCTCGCGCAGGTGATCTCGGCGGACCAGAGCCTCTCGGTGAAGGTCCTCCAGCATATCAACTCGGCGTACTTCGGAGTCTACAAGACCAACGACCTCCAGCGGGCGATCGTGCGGCTCGGGTTCCGGAGCGTCTCGCAGATCGTCACGAACGTCTCGATCTGCAGCATGTTCCGGGACGACAACGAGGGGTTCTTCGACCGGAGCGAGTTCTGGCGCCACTCGATCGCGGTCGCCGTCCTGTCGCGCATGATCGCGTCGCGCGCGCGGCACCCGAGGCCGGACGAGGCGTTCACGTGCGGGCTCCTGCACGACGTCGGAAAGCTGATCCTCGACCAATACCTGCATCCGGAGATGACGAAGGTCCTCCGCTGCGCCCACCAGAACAAGATCACGTTCATCGAGGCGGAGCAGCGGACGACGATGCCCATCGACCACACGACGATCGGAGAGTTGGCGGCCAAGACGTGGAGACTGCCGATCGTCGCGGTCGTTTCGATCCGGCATCACCACACGCCGCTCGAGGAGAGGAAAGGCCTTCCCCTTTCGGACGACATCATGGTGGACATCGTGCGGTACGCCGATCACCTCGCGCACGAGATCGGGATCGGCGAGTCGGGGAACGGCGCGCCGCCGGAGTGGTCGCCGGACCTCGTGGCGCGGCTCGCGGTCGACGCCGAGTCGATCGCCGCGATCCGCGAAGTCTGCCTCGCGGAGATCGGGGAGACCGCGGCGTTCCTCGACCTGCCGGTCCGCCAGCGCGCCGCCGACCCGGCCTGACGTCGCGATTCCCTAGCCGACCTTTTCCGAGATGCTCTTCGCCTGCAGGAAGAGGAGAAGGTAATCGCGCCCGCCCGCCTTCGAGTCCGTGCCCGACATGTTGAACCCGCCGAATGGATGGGCCCCGACGAGAGCCCCGGTGCACTTCCGGTTGAGGTAGAGGTTTCCCACGTGGAAGCGGCGCTTCGCCCGCTCGAGCTTCTCGCGCGAGCGCGAGTAGACGGCGCCCGTGAGGCCGTAGTCCGTATCGTTCGCGATCGCGAGCGCGTCGTCGAAGTCCCTCGCGCGGATCACGGCGAGCACGGGCCCGAAGATCTCCTCCTGAGCGATCGTCGCCTTCGGGGAGACGTCGGCGATCACCGTGGGCGCGATGAAGCTCCCCTTGCCCGGCATCGCCTCGCCCCCCGCGACGAGGCGCCCCTCCGCTCTCCCCTTCTCGATGTGCGCGAGGATCTTCCGCTTTGCGCCCTCGTTGATGACCGGCCCCATGAAGTTCGTCGGGTCCTCCGGCGGCCCGACCTTGATCGCGCCGACCTTCCGCGCGAGACGCTCGAGGAAGGCGTCGTAGACCGAGTCGACCACGATGGCGCGCGAGCACGCCGAGCACTTCTGCCCCTGGTAGCCGAACGCGGAGACGAGCACGCCCTGCGCGGCGTCGTCGAGGTTCGCGTCGGCGTCGACGACGATCGCGTCCTTGCCGCCCATCTCGGCGACGACCCGCTTGATCCAGATCTGCCCGGGCGGGACGCGTGAGGCGACCTCGTTGATCTCGAGCCCGGCCTCCTTCGAGCCGGTGAACGCGACGAAGCGGGCGCGCGGGCTCTCGACGAGCGCGCGGCCGAGCGTCGCGCCGCCGCCGGTCACGAAGTTCACGACGCCCGGCGGGAGGCCGATGTCGGCGAGGAGCTCGACGAACCTCGCGGCCACGGCCGGCGAATCGCTCGACGGCTTGAGGACCACGGTGTTGCCGGTCACGAACGCTGCGGAGGTCATGCCGACCATGATCGCGAGCGGAAAGTTCCACGGCGGGATCACGACGCCGGGGCCCAGCGGGATGTAGACGAGCTCGTTCCGCTCGCCCTGGATCGGGACGATCGGCTGGGGCGCCGCGTAGCGGAGCGCCTCGCGCCCGTAGAACTCGAGGAAGTCGATCGCTTCCGCCGTGTCGCCGTCCGCCTCGGGCCACGTCTTCCCCACCTCGTAAACGAGCCACGCGGAGAACTCGTTCCGGCGCTTGCGGAGGAGGTCCGCGGCGCGGAAGAGATGGTCGGCGCGCTTCTCGGGGGCGACGTCGCGCCACGTGAGGAACGCCTTGGCCGCCGCGTCGAGCGCCTTCTCGGCCACGTCGCGCCCCGCCTTCTGGAAGACGCCGATCACTTCGGAGGGGCGCGCGGGGTTCGTCGACGTGAACGTCTCGGCGGCTTTCACGCGCTCGCCGCCGATCACGAGGTCGTACTCTCGGCCGAGTTCGCCGCGCACCTTTTCGAGGGCCTGGCGCATCGCCCGCGCGTTCTCTTCCTTGGAGAAATCGAGGAGCGGCGTGTTCTGGAACTCTCTCATGGGATGAATCTTTCGTTTGGTGATCTGCTCGGGGTGAGTCGCGGAAACTGGTCGCGCGCGATCGTCGCGCTCTTCGGGCACGTTAGCAGCGGGGCCCGCGACGTGTCAATCGCCCGCGCGGGTGGCGCGAGCCAGGGATCCCGCCCGGTCGAGCGCGCACCACGAACGCCGCGTTAGCCGCGCCGGTCCGTCGCTGGCGCGCGAGAACCGGGAGGGATGGCGAGCGACAGGACCCGCCGGGCGCCGCGGAGCGTGCCCACCGAGTTAGAAGCGCGACCCGCGCGCCAAGCCTAACTCGGGAACGCCTCGGCGGGGATGCCGGTCTCGCGCGTCACGCGCGCCGCGATCGCGCGGAGCGTCTCGAACGGGACCGGCTCGAGGCGCGCGTCGGGGGCCGCGCGGTCGAGCGAGTAGATCTGCACCGACTCGGGCCGGATCTCGCCGACGAGTCGGATCCACGCCGCGATCTCCTCTTCGGTCGTGTTGTCCACGCGCCCGCGCACGAACATCGCCTGGATGACGATCCCACGCAAAGTCTTGAGGTCCGCGACGACGCGCGCGAGCGTGTACTTCCCGACCGGCATGTTGACCGCGCGGAAGCCGGCCTCCGTCCCGGCGTCCAACTTCATGACGCGGACGTCGAACGCGCCGAGGGCGTCGCGCACGTCCGCTCGATCGAGGTTCGTCGCCGCCGAGAGGAGGACGAGCGTCGCGCGCGGGAAGTGCCGATCGCGGAGCGCTCGCGTCCCCGCGGCGATCGCCACGAACTCCGGGTGCATCGTCGGCTCGCCGTTCCCCGCGAACGTGATCGTGTCGAGCGTCTCGCCGGCGTCGCGGCGCGCGCGGAAGTCCGCCTCGAGCGCGGCGAGCACGTCGCCCGCCGGCGGGAAGAGCGCGGCCTCCGGAGCGCGCGACGCGGCGACCTCCGTCCAGCCGCACTCGCAGTACGGGCAGTTGAAGTCGCAGATCTTCCGGTTCGCCGGGAGGAGGTTCACGCCAAGCGAGCGGCCGTAGCGGCGCGAATCGACGGGTCCGAAGATGAGAGTCGGGATGCGACCCGCGACGCGGTGGCGGTCGGTGCGCCCCTTGGCCGTCACGCCCGCCCCTCGCCGGTCGGGGCCGCCGCGCCACGTCGCCCGGGGCGCCGCACCCGCGCGCCGGACACGAAGAGCCGCAGCACCTCGCCCGCCATCTCGATCGGCTGGCGGAGGAGGCTCACCTTGCTCGGTCGCTGGTATGTCGTCGTCACCGGGACCTCGCGGATGCGGAGCCCCGCCGACTGCGCGGCGACGAGAAGCTCCGTGTCCCACGTCCAGCGCGCGTTGTCGATCCCCCGCAGGGCCTCGCGCAGTGGCTCGCGGCGGAACGCCTTGATCCCCGCCTGGTGGTCCTCGAGCCGCGATCCGAGGAGGAACTTCACGAGGACGTTGTAGCCGCGCGTCGCGAGACGGCGGCGGAGCGGGCGCGAGCCCCAATCGGGATGGAGCACCTTGGACCCGATCGCGACGTCGGCGCCCGCGTCGATCGCCTCGAGGAGCGGGCCGAGGCTCGCGACGTCGATCTCGAGGTCCGCGTCGATGAACGCGAGGACGCGGCCGCGCCCTTCGAGAAGAGCCCTCGTGAGGACCGCGCCCTTCCCGCGGTGCTCGTCGGAGCGCACGAGGCGGATCCGCGCGTCGCGAGCGGCCGCCTCCTCCACGAGGCGCGCGGTCCCGTCCGACGAGCCGTCGTCTCCGATCACGATCTCGAAGTCACGGCCCGTGCTCGCGAGGAACGAGGTCGCCTTGCGCAGGGTGTCCGCGATGATCCCCTCCTCGTTGTAGCAGGGAATGATGAGGGAGACGTCGATCATGTCTTGGGAAGTCGCGCGAGCACCTTCTCGAGCAACGACGAGTGCGGGTAGCGGGCGATCGCGGCGGCGGCGACCCACGCGGTCTCGCCGGCCCCGCGGGGGCGCGGAGCGGCGCGCGCCGTCGCGCCCAACGACGCCCGGTACGCGCGCAGCACGATCCGCCGGTTCATCACGCTGTGCCGCGCGCTCGCCACGACGGCGCCGAGGCGGAACGAGAGCCCCGTCTCCTCGCGCAGCCGGCGGGCGACCGCGGCCGGCGGATCCGAGGGCCGCACCTCGGCGGAGGGGAGCTCCCACAGCCCGCAGAGCGCGCCCCGCCCGGCGCGCCGCGCGAGGAGGAGCCGTCCGCGCCCGTCGCGCGCGATCACCGCCGCCACGAGGACGCGGGTCGGCCGCGCGCGCGCCGCCGGCCTCGGGTAACGCGCAACGACGCCCGCGCGCCGCGCGCCGCACGTCCCAGCGAGCGGGCAGCGCCCACACTCCGGATCGCGCGGGCGGCAGACGAGCGCGCCCAACTCCATGAGGGCCTGATTGAACGACGATGGGTCCCCGCGGTGCACGAGGCGCGCGGCGAGATCCCAGAGACGCTTCTTCGTCGCGGCCGCGCGCGGGTCGCCGCCGACGAGGAAGAGACGCGCGAGGAGGCGCGCGACGTTCCCGTCGAGGATCGGCTCGGGGCGCCCAAACGCGATGCTCGCCACCGCGCCCGCCGTGTAGCGCCCCACGCCCGGAAGCCGCGCGAGCGCCTCCGCGCTTCCGGGGACCGCGCCACCGTTCTCCCGCGCGATGAGGATCGCCGCCCGGCGGAGGTTTCGCGCGCGCTGGTAGTAGCCGAGCCCGGACCACGCGGCGAGCACCTCGTCCTCGCTCGCCGCCGCGAGCGCGGCAACGCTCGGGAAGCGCGCGACGAACGCCTCGAACCGCGGGCGCACCGCCTCGACCGTCGTCTGCTGGAGCATGATCTCGGAGACGAGCACGCGGTACGGATCGGGATCGTCGCGCCACGGGAGCGCGCGGCGGTTCCGCGCGTACCAATCGAGGAGAGCACGCCGGAGCGCGCGGACCGCGCGCGCGCCCGGGTCCCCGACCTCCGCCGACGTCACTTCGCCTTGATGAGGTCGAAGATCTCCTCGTGCTCGGGGAATCGCCCCGTCTTCTTCTTCGAGAAGACGAGCGTTCCGTCGACGACGACTTCGAAGACGCCGCCCGATCCCTCGATCAACTCCGCCCGCGCCTTGGTCTTCTTCTCGATCGCGGCCGCCAGACCGGCGGCCCTGGGGAGGTAGTTTCACTGACCGCAATAAGTGATCGAGATTTTCACGAAGCGCTCCTTTCGCCGCCGGGCGCGCCCGACCTTCGAGCGCGGAGACGATCGTCCAGCGCCAACGTCCCGCCGCCGCGCAGGACGAGCGGGACGGCGGCGACGATCATGAGGATATCACGGACCACCAGGTCGTAACCCACCTTGTGGCCCTCGCCGGGGGTCGTCGAGAAGCAGCCGCAGGAGATGTCGATGCCGCGCACGATCGAGGAGACGAGCGCGATCGCGAAGACCACGAGGAGGCCGCCGACGAGAACCGCCGCGCCGCGCGACGCGACCCCGACGACGAGCGCGACGCCGGCGACGAGCTCGACCCAGGGGACGACGAGCGCGAAGACGTTGATCGTCTCGTCCGGGAGGACGTGGTAGTAGGACACCGCGCGCGCGAACTCGAGCGGATGCCGCGTCTTGTCGAGGCTCGCCACGATGAACACGACGCCGAGCACGATGCGGAGAACGAGCCGCGCGTGCGGGTGCGCGAGGAGCGCCGCGGCGGCCCTCACGACGCCTCCTCGGGTGGCGCCGCCTCTTCCGCCGCCCCGTCGTCCGTGGCCTCGATTCCCTCAGGCGCCTCGATCGTCGGATCGTCGCCCTTCTCGGCGGTCGCTCCGAGCCGGAGCCACCCCTCGTAGCCGTCGATCAGGAATCGCGCCCCCGTCACGCCCGCCGAGAGGAGCGTCTTGGCGAGCCGCTCCGTGGCGGCCGGCGCCGAGGCCCACCCGTACACGATCACCCCCGTCTCGCCCGCGAGGAGCGGCCCGAGCGTCTCGTAGCGCGAGCCGAAATCCTCCGCCGGAACGGAGAATGCCCCACCGATGTGGCCCATCCGGTAGGTTTCGTACTCGCGAGCGTCGAGGAAGATGTGGTCCCCCGCGTCGAACGCGGCGGCCGCCTCCCTCGCGTAGATCACCGGCATGTCGACCTCGAGCGCGAGGACGCGCGCGTCGGCGAGGAGGGGAAGCGGCTCTTTTCGGAGGGCGTTGGAGCCGAACGCCGCCACCGCCGAGAGGGCAAGAAGAAGGGCTCCCTCGCCGATCGCGCGACGGAGCCCGTTCCCGTCGTGGGGCAAGCTCTCGACCTCTACTTCTTCACGAACCCGATCAGGGGGAGATCGCGCTTCGCTTCGTCCGGGTCGCTGGTCTCGATCGTGAGCTTCCCCGAGAGGCGGCCGTCGATCTTCGTCGGCACGACCGTGCAGTGGATCTCGTACGCGTGGCCCTCGCGAATCGTCGTGACGGTCGCGACGACGTCCGGCGTCGAGGACTTCGCGCCGGTCACTCGGATCGGGTGCGCCTCGGGCGCCTCGACCTTGACCACGACCTCGGCCGCCTTGCCCGGGATGAACGTGCCGAAGTTCACCGCCTCGGGCGTCACCTTGAGATCGCCCTGCACGTACGCGAGGATCGGAATCTCGATCATCGGCTTCTTCGGGAGGTTGGTGTAGACCTTGAGCCGGCTGTTGATCGCGCCGATCGGCGCCGCCGGAAGCATCTTCACCGCGACGTTGTAGGACGCGTTCTGCTTCGGCCCCTTGCCGTTCTTCTTGAACGAGGCCTGGAAGTGCGGGGCGTCCGTCTCGACCTTCACGACCTCGAAGGAAAGCCCCTCCTCCGCGATCATCTCGAACGACTGCTCCTTCGGCGTCGCGCGCGCGACCTTTCCGAACGAGACCGTGCTCGGGTACGTGACGTCGGTCTTGACCTTCGCCTTCACGAGGAGCGTCGCCACCGAGTCGGGGGCGTTCGAGTAGACGCTCACGGTCTTCGATTGCGCGCCGGACGTCTTCTTCGAGTTGTAGGAGACGCGGATCTCTCCGCGCCCGCCGGGAGCGATCGGCCCCTCGCTCGCGATCGCCGCGGTGCAGCCGCACGAGGTCTGCGTCCGCTTGATGATCAAGGGCGTGTCGCCGATGTTCGAGAAGCCGAAGACATGCGACTTCTCTTCATCTTGGTACATCTCGCCCAGGTCAAACTCGTACTCGTCGAACTCGATCTTCGGTCCCGGCGCGGCGCCGGCGGGCTGGGCCGCGGCGGGGCCGGCCGCGACGACGGAGAGGAGAAGGGCGAGCGGGAGCGCGAGTCGGATGTTCATTCTTCACACCTCCTGCAATGGTTCATGGCCACGGCTGCGGGGCTGCGCGGTTATACCCCGGACGTGGCGGTCGGGTTTCCTCATGGAGACGGCGGGATGATACCGGTCCCCGGACGCGGGCGCAAGCCGCTGGCGGGACGCGCCCTGGGCCGCGCCGGGCCCGCGCTTCATCGGGGCGATGGCTCCGCTTCGGCGACTGCCTCGCCGCGCCAGCGTCGTCCGAGGCGCACGCGCGCACATCGCGACGGCGCGGCTCCGGGCGATGTCGCCTACGCGGACCATCGCCCCTCCGCGCGGGCCCGGCCATTTCCCGCAAGAGCCTGGACCCGTCCGGACGGCGATTGACCGCCGCGGAGCCGCGGCCTATTCTCGCGTCGGCCCCGTGTCCCTCTACGACCTCTCGCCGCCCCTCTCGCCCGCGATCGCCGTCTGGCCCGGGGACACGCCGTTCTCCTTCGCTCTCGCATGGGCCATGACGAGGGGCGATCCGGTGAACGTCGGGACGATCACGCTCTCGACACACACGGGGAGCCACGTCGACGCGCCGATCCACATCCTCGCGGAGGGATCGCCGGTCGACGAGCTTCCCCTTGAGCCGTTCATCGGCCCGGCGCTCCTCATCGACGCCGTCGGCGCGCCCGCGGTTGGGCTCGCCGCGCTCGCGGGGCTCGACGCGGCGCCGCCCGAGCGGCTCCTCGTGCGCACGCGGCGGCGCACCGACCCCGCGCGCTTCGATTCCGCGTACTCGCCGCTCGCCCCGGAAGCCGCGGAGCGGCTCGTCGAGCTGGGTGTCCGCCTCTACGGCACGGATGCGCCGTCCATCGATCCCTTCGATTCGTTGTCGTTCGACGCGCACCGCATTCTCGCGCGGGGCGGCGTGATGATCCTCGAGGGGCTCCGCCTCGACGAGCCGCCGCCCGGGATCTACGAGTTGATCGCGCTCCCGCTGCGGATCGCGGGCGGGGACGCGTCGCCCGTGCGCGCCGTCCTCCGCACGCGCGCCCCGGCACCCGCGCGCCCGTGAGCGCCCGCCGCGCGACGCCGCCGCGGGGCGCGGACGCCTCCGCGGACGAGCGCGACCTCCTCGCGCTGCGGGTCGAGTTCCCGATCCTCGAGAGGACCGTCTACATGATCTCCAACTCGCTCGGCGCGATGCCGCGCGCGGCCCAAGCGAGCCTCGCGGAGTACGCAGACGCGTGGGGGACGCGGGGCGTGCGCGCGTGGGAGGAGGGGTGGTGGGAGATGGCGGTGACGCTCGGGGACCGGATCGGCGCCCTCATCGGGGCGCCACCCGGAAGCGTCGGCCTGCACGCGAACGTCACGAGCGCGCAGATGGCGCTCCTCTCGTGCTTCGACTTCCGGGGGCCGCGGCGCAAGGTCGTGATGATCGACATGGAGTTCCCCTCGATCCAGTACCTGTACGACGCGCACCGCGCGGCCGGCGCCGAGATCGTGGTCGTCCGCTCGGAGGACGGCGTCACGATCCCGACCGATCGCCTCCTCGCCGCGATCGACCGCGACACGCTCCTCGTCCCGATCTCGCACGTCCTCTACGAGAGCGCGTACCGCGTCGACGCGGCCGCGGTCGCGGCGCGCGCGCGGGAGGTCGGTGCGTTCGTCATCCTCGACGTCTTCCAGTCCGCGGGCACGATGCCGGTCGACGTCGGGGCGCTCGGCGTCGACGCGGCGGTGGGAGGCTGCCTCAAGTGGCTCTGCGGCGGGCCGGGCGCGGCGTTCCTCTACGTGCGGCCCGACAGCGCGGAACGGCTCGAGCCGCGCTTCACCGGATGGCTCGCCCACGAGTCGCCGTTCACGTTCGAGCCGGCGCCGACGCGGCGGAGGGGCGGCGCGTGGAGGTTCCTGAACGGCACCCCGGCCGTGCCCGCGCTCTACGCGGCGCGCCCCGGCGTGGAGATCGTCTCGCGCGTCGGGATCGAGCGGATCCGGGCTAAATCGGTCCGCCAGACGCGACTCGCGCTCGACGAGGCCGCGGCGCTCGGTCTCCCCATCCACACGCCGCCCCGCGCCGAAGAGCGCGGCGGGACCGTCAGCATCAACCCGCCGAACGCGCTCGCGATCTCGCGCGAGCTCCTGAGGCGGCAGTACATCGTCGACTTCCGCCCGCGCGCGGGCATCCGGCTCTCGCCACACTTCTACTCGACGGACGACGAGGTCGTGACGACGGTGCGCCAGATCCGCGCGATCGCGGACACGCTCGGAGGGCGCTGAGCCGCGTTCGGTTCAGTGCGCCGCGCGCGGCCGCGCGCCGGCGCGGACGGCGCGCCCCGCGATGAGCCCGAGCAGGAGCGCCGCGGAGCCGTAGGAGAGCGCCGCGGGGATCTCCACGGCGGGACCCATCAGCCCGCCGCCCCCCCCGCCGAACCGCGCCCACAGCGCGTTGAGCGCGACGCCGAAGAAGAGGCTCGCGCCCGCGATCACCCCGAGGTAGATCGCCACGACCCGGCGCCCCAGTTCGCGCGCCACGATGAGGATCGTCGCGATGTTCGTCGCCGGCCCGACGAGAAGGAGGACGAGCGCGGCGCCGGGCGAGAGGCCCTTCTCGATGAGCGAGGCGGCGACCGGAGTGGACGCCGACGCGCAGATGTAGAGAGGGATTCCGACCGCGAGCATCACGAGCATCGAGACGATCTCGCCGCCGGGGACGCGCGAGAAGAAGTCGTCCGGGAGGATCTCCGCGAGGAGCCCCGCGAGGAGGACGCCGCCGAGGAGCCACGGCCCGATCTCGCCGAGGATCTCGTCAACCGCGTGGGCGATTCCCGCGCGCGCCCGCGACGCGGCGCCGGGGTCTTCGGCGCGCGCGGGCTCCGGCGGGCCGTTGGCGTCGCTCCCGGCGGCCGGCGGCGCGGAAGCCTCGCGCGACGGCGGCGGCGCGGTCGGCTCGGCCTCGAAGCCGACCGCGATCCCCGCCACGATCGCGCTCACGAACGCGGCGACCGGCCGCGCGATCGCGATCAGCGGTCCGAGGAGCGCGTACGAGATCGCGATCGAGTCGACCCCGGTCTCAGGCGTCGACACGAGGAACGAGACGGTCGCGCCGCGGCTGGCGCCGTGCCGGCGGAGCGAGATCGCGGCGGGGAGCACGCCGCACGAGCAGAGAGGGAGCGGGATCCCGAGGAGCGCGGCGCGAGCGACGGGCGCGAGCCCAGGGCCGCCGAGGAGCCTCTCGACCCGGGCCCTCCGAAACGTCCCCGCGAGGAGGCCCGAGACGGCGAGCCCCGCGAGGAGAAACGGCGCGGCGTCGGCGAAGAGAGAGCCAGACCGCAGGATGACGCCGCGCAGGAAAACGCCCGCGGCCTCCACGCCCTCCATTATCTCTCGAGGAGGACGGAGAGGAACTCGACCGGGTCTGGCGCCGAGAGAAAGGCGCATCCCATCAAGGCGCCGTCGACCTTTCCCTTGAGAGCAGCCACATCCTCGGCGGTCGCGACGCCGCCGCGCACGAGGAGGATCATGCGCGGGGGGACGCGGGCCACGAGGGCGAGGAGCTCGGCGCGCGCCGCCGCGCCGCCCTCGGGGTCGCGCGACTCGACGACCACGATCCGCGCCCCGGCCGCGACGGCCCGCTCGACGCCGGCCTCGTCGCGCGCGAGCGCCGCGCATTCCATGTGCACGTGGCGCGCGACGTCGAGGAGCGCCGCGATCTCGTCCGTGTCGAGAAGGGTCGCGTCGAGGAGAGTCGAGTCGGCGCCGAGGAGCCGCGCTCGGTAGATCTGGTTCGCCCGCACGGGGAAATCGATCTGCAAGACGGGGATCGCCACGGCCCGCGAGACGGACGACAGGTCTTTCTCGGAGCCGCCGTAGGTGTCGCCGTCCGTCGCGACCGCGAACGCGAGCGCCCCCGCGTCCTCCGCCTCGCTCGCGAGCGCGCCGAAATCGAGCCCCGCCGGGACGGCCCTCCCCCACGGGTCGCGCCGTTTGAGCTCGGGGATCAGCGTGACGTCGCGCCGGTCCGTGGCGACGTAGTACGCGAAATCGCGCGTGCTCGGGCGGACGTTTCGGGTGTCGATCTCGCCGAGCGCCTCCGCCTCGCGGAGCTTCCGCTCGCGAATCTCGTCGAGTCTCAGCACACGCCGCCTCCGCGCGCCATCCTAGCACAGGCCCCGCTCTGCTAGAATCGGCCCATGACGCGCACGATCCTCCTGTTCGACGTCGACGGGACGCTCGTCCTTTCCGGAGGCGCGGGCGCGCGCGCCCTCGATCGCGCGTTCCAGGCGCTCCACGGCGTTGCCGGCGGGATGGAGGGGATCGGATTCGGCGGGAAGACCGATCCGGCGATCGTGCGGGAGATCTTCCACAAGAAGCTCGGCCGCGCGCCGGCCCCCGCGGAGATGGAGGCGATCTACCACGCGTACGTCCCCTACCTCGAGGAAGAGGTCATCGCCTCGCGAACCTTCGTCGTGATGCCGGGCGTCGCGAGCCTCCTCGCGGACCTCTCGGCGCGCACGGACGTCCTGCTCGGGCTCGTCACGGGGAACATCGAGGAGGGCGCGCGCATCAAACTGGCGCGCCCCGGGCTCATCCGACACTTCCGTTTCGGCGGCTTCGGCTCGGACTCGGAGGACCGCGACCACCTCACGCGGATCGGGCTCGAGAGAGGGCGCGCGCTCGCGCGGGGCATGCGGAGGGGGGCGGGACACGCTGCCCCGGCCGCCGGAGAGCGCGTCATCGTGGTCGGCGACACGCCCCACGACATCAAGGCGGGACGGAGCGTCGGGGCGCTCACCGTGGCGGTGGCGACGGGGAGCGTCCTCTACGAGGCGCTCGCGATCGATTCGGCGGACCTCGTGCTGCGCGACCTCTCCGATCCCGCGCCGCTCCTCGCGCTGATCGAGCGCGGCTAGGCGGCTCGCGCGCGGCCCGCGCGGCGCCGCCCGCGCGCTACTGCGAGAGCGCGCGCGTCTCGGCCGCCGCCGAGAGGCGCTTGCTGGGCTTCGCGCGCGCGGCGTAGACGAACGCGCGCTGCGCGACGACGTAGCGCATCCCCTCCTTGAGGAAGTGAACGCGGACTCCGGTGAGCCCGATCGGTTCCTGGTCCTTGAGCGCGAAGTAATCGGAGTATCCGATCGCCGAGCCGTCGACGAGCGTGACGGTGCCCGTCCCGTGCCCCTCGATCGCGCCGCTCGGATCGAAGACGGCGACCGCTCCCTCGTCGATTCCCACGCCGAGCAGGAACGGGTTCTGCGCGACCGCCGTGAGGAGCCTGGTCAGGCGCGAGGAGGTCCGCGATGGATCGAAGACGACGCCCGGAACGAGGCCGAGCCCGGGCCCGAGCGAGGCGCAGCCCTTGTACGGGCTCGCGCCCTTCTCGACGCCGTGGAGGACGTGCTCCCCGAGGATCGCCGAGCCGCCGCCGCTCGCGGCCACGGCGCGACCCGCGCTCGCCGCGGCCGCGATCGCCTCGCCGAGCGGGCCCTCGCGCAGCATGTCGAGCGCGTCCCGCGTGGTCGCGGCGACCAGGTAGAAACCGGTCGCCTCCCTCGCGAGCCCCTCGACGCTCTCGTCGTCGAGGTCGCCCTCCTCGCCGACATGGAGGACGTCGACGTGCGCGCCGAGGCCGACCATCAGGTTCTTGAGGACGGCGCCGCGGCCGGCCTCCGCGCGGGTCGCGAACTCGACGAGGAGGATGCGCGCGCCGCGCCCCCCGGCGACCGCCAGGTAGCGGCGCAACGTCGATTCGTCTTCCTCCTTCTCCTCGCCGCCGCCGATCGCGAAGAGCCAGCCCCTCTCGGGCGCGCCGCCGCTCGCCATGAACTCCCTCCTCGGCGCGGAGTCTAGGTCTTCGGGGAGGAGGCGTCAATTCCGCGTGACGCGCGCGAGGCACGCACGTGGAGGGCGCCGCATCACTCGAGCGAGAAGCGGACCGGGACGAGCACCCAGCACTTCACCGGACGATCGTTCTGGAGGCCGGGACGGAAGAGCGCGCCGCGGACGGCGGCGGCGGCCGCCTCGCCGAGGATCGCGGGGCCGCGCGCGACGATCGCCTTCCGCACGCGACCGTCTTCCCCCACGAGGGCGCGGATCACGACCTCGCCCTGCACGCCGGCGTCGCGCGCGAGGCTCGGGTAGGCGGGCTCGCGGATCGAGACGAGGACCGGCAGGCGCTCGGGGTTCAGGACCGCGCCCTCCTCGGGCGCGGCCGCGCCCGTGAAGAAGCGCGTGTCGAGCGAGTCCCACGAGCCGCCGCGGCCGCCTTCCCCGGCGAAGACTCCGTCCCCGGCTTTGGCGTCGACCGGGAGATCGAACTCCCACATCTCCGACACCGTCGGCTGATCGGCGAGGAAATCCGCGACGGGGTCGGCGATGCCGGGTCGCGTCGCCGTGGCGACCCTTCCCACGTCGAGCCCGTCGATCGCCTCCCCCGGCGCGCGGGGGTCGAGCGACGGCGGCGGAAGGATGTGGATCGGCGGGAGCGCCGGCGCGACGAGACCGCCACCGTCGATCGCGCGGCGAGCGCCCATCTGCGAGAGGAAGACCGCGGCGAAGAGCATCGCGTGCAGGACGAGCGCGCCGGTCGCGGCGCGCACGAGGAAGAGGCGCGCGAGCCGCTCGAGGGGGTGCCGCGCGCCGATGACGTGGAGGCGCCCGTCGGGAACCAACGCGAAACCGAGGAGGGGATTCATCGAGAGACCTCCGCCATGCGCGACCGCGCGCGACGCTCAACCCTCCCTTCGCGACGCGCGCGGTGTCAAGGTGCGTCGCCTCGGGAGGCGTCGCGCTGTTCGCGGCTCCTCGCCGCGAGGCTCACGCGTGGTACGCGAGGCTCGAGCCGACCCAGGTCCGGTTCTGGTTGAACGCGACCCCCATCATCTTCCCCTTGCTCATGCGCACCAGGTTGTTGACGAGGAGCGGGCCGTCGCGCCAGACGAACATCATTCGGACCTCCGCCTTCGCGAAGCCGTCGGGCGTCTCGACGATCGGGGCGTACTCGACCTTCCTCTGCAGGATGAAGTTCTCCGGGTCGGCGATGGCGTCGAGGCGCTCGCGCGTCACGTCGATCTCCACGCCGTGGCCCGCGAACGAGAAGATCGGCTTGAGGACGTAGTTCTCGAGGTCGGGCGGGACCTCGTCGAGCGCGTCGAGGAAGAAGCAAGGCGGCGAATAGCGACTCGTGATGAACGGGAGCGAGAACTTGCTGATCAGGAAGTACCAGTTCGGGTGGCCGATCCAGCGGACGTCGAGGTCGGCGCGGAAGATGTCGGAGAGATCGAGCCCCTTGCGCGCGACCTCGTCGAAGATCACGCGATTGTAGACGCGCTCGATCGGGACCTCGCGGCCGCCCGCCTCGTAGAAGAGGCGCCTGCCGCGCCGGCGGACCTTCGTCGCGCAGACGGTCGGGATGCCGAGAAGCCGCTCGGTGCACGCGAAGTCGATCCGCGTCTTCTGCTGGTCGGGCTCGATCTCGAGGAGGACGACGTGTCGCGGGTCGCTCTCCCCCAAGATGATCTCTCGAAGGCACGCCGCGTACCCGTCGGCGTCGAGCCCGCCGAAGTAGGTGGTGAGCCCGGGCGGGATCGGGAATCGCTCTCGGAAGGCGCGCTCGATGAAGTACTGGAAGCCGTAGACCGTCGGGAAGCCTTGGAGCTCGATGAGCCGCGGGACGACGCGCCCCCGCTCGTCACGGCAGATCGCGAAATCGACCTGGAGGAAGGTCGTGTGGGCGTCCTCGTTCGGGACGGCGAGCGCCGGCGGCACCGCGCGGCGCGCCGCCTCGCGGTACGCGTCGGCGTGGACCGCGCCGACGATTTCGTGCGCGGCGCGGACCAGTTCATCCGTCAGCGGCTTCGTGAGGAAAACGGGAGTCTCGCTCACGCGGAAATCGGGCGGGCAGCCCGCGACGGCCGCGAGATCGCCGAGGAGCGCCTCGTAGCGCTCCTCTGTGAAGGCCGCGTTGTACGCCTTGCGAATCTCCGGAACCATGGGAGTTCAGATCTGGAACGCGCCCCCCGCCATCACCTGCTCGCCGTCCATCCAGATGTCGAAGTCCCGGCCGACGCAATCGATGTGCGTTCGGGAGCGCCACGTCTGCCCGGTGTGCTCGCTGTAGGGATGCCCGAACGCGACGTGCACGCCGGGGATCTTCTCGTCCTGCAGGATGTGCCCGATCACGCCCTTGACCGCCGTGTTCGTCCCGATCGCGAACTCGCCGACGCGGTTCGAGTTCTCGTCGGTCGACGTGTAGCGCGCGAACTCGTCGAGGAGCTCCCGATTCGCGCAGCGGAGATCGACGATCCGCGCGTCGCGGATCTCGATTGTGAGCGGCGCGTCGCGCAGGTCGCCGTACTTCCTGCACAGGTAGTCTCCGACGACGCCGTCCACGACGAAGACGCCGTCCACGTTCGCCGGCGAGGTGAAGATCTCGCCGCCCGGCAGGTTCCCCCACTTGTCCGGCGAGATGATCCCGCTCGTCTTCACCCAGCGGAGGTCCGGCGAGAACTCCGCGACGAGGTCGGTCCCGCCGCGCGACTTCGCGACGATCGATCGCGTCTTCCGCGCCATCTCGACGAGACGCGTGCTGATGCTGTCGACCTCGCCGAAATCGGCGCGCATTCCCTCTTTCATGATCTGCTCGTTGATGTTCACCATGTGGCCGTGGCGGATGCGTCGGCGGTTGACGACCTCGGTCATCTCGAAGCGGGCCGAGAGCTCGCCCGTGAGCGCCGACGCCGCGAAGATGCTCACCTGCGAGCGCGATAGGTCGTCGAGGATGGCGCGTGGCATCTCGGTGAGCGGGCGCGCCGCGTGCTCCTCGAGCACAAAGACGCGGCTCTCGGCGCCGACCCGCCCCACCTCCGCGACGAGCGCCGCGCCGATCTCGATCGCCTCGATGTCGGTGATGATCGTGATCCGCTCCCGCGGCGAGAGGCGAAGGCACACGTCGACCGCGTTCCGCGCGCCCTCGGAGAGCTCCGGATCGAATGCGATTCGGTTCACGTCGATGCGTTCCATCCCACCCCCGTCCGTCGCCTAGGCCATGTCGAGACCCATGTGGGTCTCGTCGATGATGAAGTCCACCACGCTGCGAAGATCGTACGACTGGTGCCAGGCCTCGAGCTGCCGGTCGGCGCCGGTCCCCATCCGGAGGATCTCGTTCACGTAGCCGATCTCCTCGCGGCTCCCCAATTCGTCCAGGACGTCGTCCACGAACTCAAACAGTTCGCCGATCAGAGAGACCGTGTCGACCTCCTCCTGTTTCCCGAAATCGATCAGCTTCCCCGAGATCCCGTAGCGCGCCGCGCGCCACTTGTTCTCCTCGATGAGCACCCTGCGATAGAGGCGGAACCCGAGGTTCATACGGATCAGCTTGTGGAGCTTGACGACGACGGCCTGGATGAGGGCGGCGAGCGCGATGCTCTCCTCCGCGCGCAACGGGATGTCGCAGATGCGGAACTCGAGCGTCTCGAAGAACGGGTGCGGCCTCAGGTCCCACCAGATCTTCTTCCCGTTGTCGATGCAGTTCGTCTTGATGAGGAGCTTCACGTAGTTGTCGAACTCGCCGAGGCTCGAGAAGTAGTCCGGGATGCCGGTCCTCGGGAAGCGGTCGAAGACCTTGCTTCGGTAGGACTTGAACCCCGTGTTCCTTCCGATCCAGAAGGGCGAGTTCGTGGAGAGCGCGAAGATGTGCGGCAGGAAGTAGCGCGCCGCGTTCATGATGTGGATCGCGATCTCGCGGTCCGGCACGCCGACGTGCACGTGGAGCCCGAAGATCAGGTTCGCGCGCCCCACCTGCTGCATGTCCTCGATGATCGACTTGTAGCGCGGGTGCGCGGTGATCTTCTGGTCCTTCCAGTGCGAGAACGGGTGCGTCCCCGCGGCGGCGATGCGGAGGTTGTTCTTCATCGCGAGGTTGGCGAGCTCGCGGCGCAGCCGCAGCACCTCGCGCCGCGCCTCCTTGATGTCGCGGCAGATGTGCGTCCCGATCTCCACGACCGATTGGTGGAGCTCCGGCTTCACGTGCTCGCCGAGGGTTTCCTTCCCCCCCTCGAGAATGTGCTGCACGTGAGAGCGGAGCTCGCGCGACTCGGGATCGATGAGCTGGAATTCCTCCTCGATGCCGAGCGTGAACGGAGCCGGGTCGCTCATGCGGGGATGCGTCCTCTCGCGGCGGGGCCCGCTAGAGGGACCCGTCCTTCGCGTAGGTCTTGATGAAGTCCCCCCAGGAGAGGTTGTTGCGCCCCTCCACGTGGGCCGCGGCCTTCCGGATCGCCATGCGGGCGACCGCGTCGACGATCCACTCGAAGTTCTCCGGCCCGACGGAGTCGTAGTCCGCGTCCGGCGCCGGGTTGCAGAAGTCGATCGCGAACGGCACGCCGTCGCGGACGGCGAACTCGACCGTGTTGAGGTCGTAGCCGAGCGCGCGGTTGAGCTGCAGCACGCCCTCCTCGACCCGCGCGAGGAGGCGCGCCTCGGTCGGTCGCGGGTCGCGCACGTAGCGCAGGTGGTGCGGCTGGCGCGGGTCGTAGGGCATGATCCGCACGTCGCGCTGGTCGACGCAGTAGCACCGGAAGTACTCGGTGAACCGGATCTCCTCCTGGAGCATCATCACGAGCTGCCCGCTGTCGCGGTACGCCGCGAAGAACTCGTCGAGGTTCGCGACGCGCGAGACGTGCTTCCACCCGCCGCCCGCGAACGGCTTGAAGTACGCGGGGAAACCGACGTACGAGAAGATCCGCTCCCAGTCGAGCGGGTACCCGAGGTTTCGCATCGAATCCTCGTTCGTGTCGGGCGGGTGCTGGTTCGACGGCAGGAGCACCGTCTTCGGCACCGCGACGCCGATCCTCGTCGCGAGGCAATTGTTGAAGAACTTCTCGTCGGCGCTCCACCAGAACGGGTTGTTCACGACGGCGGCCCCGCCGAGCGCCGCGTTCTTGAGGTACGCGCGGTAGAACGGGATGTCCTGAGAGATGCGGTCGATGATCACCGCGTACGGCGACGGATCACCCTGCTCGAGCCGATCGATCCGCACGGGCTCGGCGACGACGCCGGGCGCCTTCGCCGCGTTCACGCGCTCGATGAACGCTCCGGGGAACGTGTTCTCCTGGCCGAAGAGGATTCCCACGCGCTTCATCTCGTTTCCGCCCTCATCTCACCCGATCCGCGCGAGGTACTCGGGGAACGTCTCCCGCCAGAGCGGCCAGTCGTGCACGGCGCCCGGCCTCACGTCGAGCCAATGCGGGACGCCCCTCTCCGCGAGGGCGCGCGACAGCCCGCGGTTCGCCTCGAGGCACGAGTCCCACTCGCCGGTCCCCAGCACGATCCCCATCTCGCGCATCCTGTCCAGGTACCACGGATCGGTGAGGTTGGGAAGGTAATCGGGCGGGTTGTTGAAGTAGCACTCGTCGTCGTAGTAACCCTGGATGAACTGCTTGATGTCGAAGGCGCCGCTCATGCTCACGCAGTAGCCCACGCGGTCCGGGTGTCGGAAGGCGAGGTTCACGGCGTGGTATCCCCCGAAGCTGGCGCCCGCCACCGCGAACCGCGGCCGGCCCGTCTCCGAGCACGCCATCGCCGCGACCTCGTCAAGGATGACGCGCTCGTACTGCATGTGCCGCTTGACCCGCTCCGCCGGAGGCGCCGCGTAGTTGTACCAGGACTCGTTGTCCACGCTGTCCGGGCAGTAGATCTTCACGCGCCCCGCGTCGAGCAGGTGCCGCGCCGAGTCGATCAGCTTGAAGTCCTTGTTCTGGTAGTAGCGCCCCTGCGACGTCGGGAAGAGGATCACCGGGTATCCCGCGTGCCCGAAGACGAGCATCTCGAGCTCGCGGTTCAACCTCCCGGTGAACCACTTGCGATAGTCTTCCGTCATGGTGTGCAAGGGAGCGCCTCGGGCGTCCGCCACGGTGTGCCGCGGGATGCGAGCCCGCCGCGTTCGGGACGCCTCGCGGACCGGCAGCCTCGGAATCGAGTAAGGCTAGAGGATCGCGCGGCGGGGCGTCAAGCGTGTTGCGGCGGCCGATTCCGGCGGGCGTGCCGCTCGCGCCCGCCCGGTGCTATGATCCCGCGCGTCGGCCGCGACCGTCGCGGGCGCGCTTCGACCAACTCAGGGAGGAGATCCACATGATCCTGACGACGACCACGATGCTCGATGGGAAGCAGATCAAGGAGTACAAGGGGATCGTGACCGGGGAGGCGATCCTCGGCGCGAACATCTTCCGGGACCTCTTCGCGGGCATCCGCGACATCGTCGGCGGGCGTTCGGCGGCGTACGAGCGGGAGTTGGCGGCCGCGCGCAAGATCGCGCTCGACGAGATGGCCGAGCAGGCGCGCCAGATGGGCGCCGACGCGGTCGTCGGCATCGACCTCGATTACGAGGTGCTCGGCGCGAACCAGGGGATGCTGATGGTCGCGGCGAGCGGCACGGCGGTCGTCACGCGGTAGCGGCTTCGGTTTCCTCTCGTCAATGCGCCGCGCTCCCACTACAATCGGGTTCCCACTGAACGAGGCCAACGGAAGGAGACCGATGATGACGAGTCGCACACTGTTCTTGGCGGCGTGCCTCTTCGCGCTCGGCGGCTGCGGCGGCGGCTCGGGCGGGGGCGGCGGCGCCAGCGGCGGCAACGCGAAGCCCGTCAAGATCGTGAGCAGCCTGCCGCGCACCGGCAGCGCGAACGCGCAGACGACCACGATGGTGAACGGGATCCGGATGGCGATCGACGAGGCCGGGGGCAAGGTCGGCGAGCTCACGATCGTCTACGAGGACTGGGACGACGCGTCGGCGAAGAAGGGGGACTGGGACCCGGAGGTCGAGGCGGCAAACGCCGACCGGGCCGTCAAGGACGCCAACATCATGGCGTACATCGGGACGTACAACTCGGGCGCGGCGAAGATCTCGATGCCGGTCCTGAACCGCGCGGGCCTCGTGATGATCTCCCCGGCGAACACGTACATGGGCCTCACGAAACCGGGCCTCGGCGAGCCGAACGAGCCGGACGTCTATCGGCCGAGCGGGAAGATCAACTACTTCCGCGTCGTCCCCGCCGACGACATCCAAGGGAGGGTCGCCGCCGAGTGGATCCACTCGATGGGCGGCAAGAGCGCGTACGTGCTCGACGACCGCGGGCTCTACGGCAAGGGGATCGCCGACGTGTTCGCCGCGACGTGCGAGGAGTTGGGGATCGGCGTCCTCGGGCGCGAGGGAATCGACCCGAAGGCGCAGGAGTACCGCAGCCTCATGACGAAGGTGAAGCAGCTCGATCCCGACTGGGTGTACTTCGGCGGCACGACGCAGTCGAACGCGGGGCAGATCGCGAAGGACCTCATCGCGGTGGGGCTCCGGTCAAAATTCATGGTGCCTGACGGCTGCTTCGAGCAGGCGTTCATCCAGGCGGCCGGCGCGGAGAACCTGAACGAGCGGGCGCACGTCACGTTCGGAGGAGTCCCGCCGGAGCAATTGACCGGAAAGGGCGCCGAGTTCGTGCAGCGATACCGCGAGAAGTACGGCAAGGACCCCGAGGCGTACGCGGTGTACGGCTACGTCGCGGGCCAGGTCGCGCTCGACGCGATCGCGCGCGTCGGCAAGAAGGACCGCGAGGCGATCCGCGCCGCGGTCGCGCAGACCCACCAAGCCGACGGGGCGCTCGGCACGTGGCAATTCGACGAGAACGGCGACACGACGATGAAGATCATGAGCGGGAACATCGTTCGGGACGGGGAATTCAAGTTCGTGACGATCCTCGGGCAGGCCGCCGTCGGATCGTGAGGGCCGCCACGAGCGCGTCGTGGAGACGATCCTCCAGCAGCTCCTGATCGGCCTCACGAACGGCATGGTGTTCGCCCTGATCGCCCTGGGCTACACCATGGTGTACGGCATCCTGGAACTGATCAACTTCGCGCACGGCGACCTCTTCATGCTCGCCTCGTTCCTCGCGCTCACGCTCGTGGGCCTCTTGGGCCTCCAGTCGGCGGGGCCCGCGACGCTCGTCCCGGCGCTTCTCCTCATCGTCGTCGTGTGCGCTGTGTTCGCCGCCGCGCTCAACTGGACGGTCGACCGACTCGTCTACAAGCCGCTCCGGAACGCGCCGAAATTGGCGCCCCTTGTCTCGGCGATCGGCGTCTCGTTCATCTTCCAGAACCTCGGGCTCTTCTGGGGCGCGATCCCGCTCGATGTCTTCGGCGGCGGCGGAGCGGCGGCGGCCCCGAAGGCGTTCCCGAACCTCATCTCGAACGCGAACCTCCTCGGCGAGGAGAGCACGCTCCGCATCACGCCGAAGGACATCGTCGTGATCGCGTCCTCGCTCGTGGTGATGGCGGCGCTCTACGTGTTCGTGCGCCACTCGCGCCTCGGGAAGGCGATGCGGGCGACCGCGCAGAACCCGACTGCGGCGCGCCTCATGGGGATCGACGTCGACCGCGTCATCGGCGCGACGTTCGTGATCGGCGGAGCGCTCGCGGGGTTCGCCGCGGTCATCTACGGCCTCTACATCAACACGGTCAACTACCAGATTGGCTACCAGAACGGGCTCTTCGCATTCACGGCCGCGGTGCTCGGCGGCATCGGGAACATCCCCGGCGCGGTCCTCGGCGGGCTCGTGATCGGGCTCGTCCGCGCGTTCTCGGATCAGTTCATCGGCGCGCAGTGGCAGCCCGCGGTCCTCTTCGGAATGCTCATTCTCATCCTCGTCTTCCGGCCCTCGGGGCTCCTCGGCGCGCACTCGCGGGAGAAGGTGTGAAGCGGCGCCGCCCACGCTTCGAGGTCATCGCGCTCGCCGTGCTCCTCGTCTACCCGTTCCTGCCGATCCTCGACATCGCGGTCGAGGCCGCGACGGGGAGCGCGCTCCGCCTCGACCGCCAGCTCGTCAACATCTTCATCTTCGCGATCCTCGCCCTGGGCTTGAACCTGCAGGTTGGCTACGCGGGACTCTTGCAATTGGGCATCGCCGCCTTCTTCGCGATCGGCGCGTTCTCGACCGGCATCCTCACCGTCGAGAAGTACCCGTTCCAGATCGGGTTCTGGGGCGCGCTCGTGGCGGCGCCCGCGGTGGCGGGGCTCGCCGGGCTCGCGCTCGGCGCGCCGACGATCCGGCTGCGCGGCGACTACCTCGCGATCGTCACGCTCGGCTTCGGCGAGGTCGTGCGCGTCGTGATCCTGAACCTCGAGAACATCACCGACGGGCCGCGCGGCCTGAACCCGATCCCGGGACCGTGGCTTCCACCGTGGCTCGGCGCCGCGATGGGCGGCTCCGACACGACCGGCCGCGTCACGTTCCTCACGATGTACTACGTCGCCCTCCTCCTCCTCGCGACGCTCGTCGTCGTCTTCCGGAACCTCGAGCGGTCGCGCCTCGGGCGCTCGTTCGTCGCGCTCCGCGAGGACGAGTTGGTGAGCGCGTGCATGGGCCTCAACCCGGCGCGCACGAAGCTCATCGCGTTCTCGATCGGCGCGGCGATCGCCGGCCTCGCAGGCGCGCTCTACGCGACAAATCTCACAACTACGGCCGAGCCGAACACGTACGACTTCACCTACTCGATCATGGTGCTCTGCTGCCTCATTATCGGCGGCCTCGGGAGCCTGCGCGGCGTCCTCCTCGGCGCGCTCGTGCTGCTCGGATTCGACAACGTCGTCTCGCCGCTCCTCACGCGGCTCATCCAGGGCGCGGGTGGGGGCGGCACGGGGAACGTCCTCCTCACGTTCTCCAACTGGCGATGGCTCATCTTCGGGATGGCGCTCGTCCTCATGATGCGCCTGCGGCCCGAGGGGCTCTGGCCGTCGTCGCGCGTCGAGGCCGAGATGCGCCACGAGGAGGCCCGAGTCTGAGCGCCCCCGCCGCGGCCCGCCCCTCTCCCGCGCAGCTCCTCGACGTCGAGCGGCTCACCGTCCGCTTCGGCGGGCTCACCGCGGTCAACGAGGTGGACCTCTCCGTCGCGCCGGGACAGATCTTCGCGGTGATCGGGCCGAACGGCGCCGGGAAGACGACGGTCTACAACGCGATCACCGGCGTGTACGAGCCGGCCGCGGGCGACGTCCGCTTCGAGGGGAGGGAGCTCCGCCGGCCGCTCGCGCGCGCGCACCTGGCGTGGTGGCTCCTCACGGGGCTCTCGATCGGGCTCTTCTTTCTTCTCTTCGTCTCGAACGTGGACCGCATGTGGGCCGCCGCCGTGAAACAGAACTTTCGCGGGCGCGACAGCGGGTTCTCGATCGCGGAGGCGTGGCGCGACGCGGTCGACTTCGTGCGCGCGAGGCCGGGGATCGAGCAGCGCGCGGGGCGATTCTTCGTGACGACGTTCGACGGGCAGATGCCGTTCGGATCGGCGCGGAGCGAGGAGGAGGCGGAGACCCGGCGCGCCGCCGTGATCGAGATGGCTCGGCTCGGGGGCTCGGATGCGACGATCGAGGAGCGCGACGGGCGTTTTGCGGTCCTCTCGGCGGACCGCGCGCGCGTGCTCGACGAGGCGGCGACGCGCGAGGAGGCGGTCGCGCGCGTGCGCGCCGCCGCCGCGGCCGAGGCCGCCGCCGCGCGCGCGCGGCGCCTGCGGCTCGCCGTCTTCCTCGTCGGCTCCGCGCTCGGCGCCGCGGGCGGCTACGCGGTGTGGCGCCAGACGCGCCGCGCGCCGGCGTGGGTCGCGGGCCGCGGCGTCACGAGAACGTTCCAGAACATCCGCCTCTTCCAGGAGATGACCGTCCTCGAGAACGTGCTCGTCGGAATGGACCGCCACCTCGCGCACGACGAGCCGTGGCACGCCCCCTCGCGCCTCGTCGATTTCGCCGCGCCGGCCGGCCTCGCGTCGATCCTCGCGCTCCTTGTCGCGTCGCTCCGCGCCGGCTGGGGCGGGCCGGACGTCCCCGGCGCGCTCTTCGTCGCGTTCGTCGCCGCGCTCCTCGCGTACGTGGCGTGGATCGCGCGCCTCGGCGCGTTCAGCCGGCGCGACCTCGCCGTGGAGGCGACGGCGCGCGCCGAGGCGGCGGCCCTCCTCGCGTTCGTCGGGCTCGAGGGGAAGGCCGACGAGCTGTCGAAGAACCTCGCGTACGGCGACCAGCGGCGCCTCGAGATCGCCCGTGCCCTCGCGACGCGCCCGCGTCTCCTCCTCCTCGACGAGCCCGCGGCCGGCATGAACCCCGCGGAGACGATCTCCCTCATGAAACTCATCCGCGAGATCCGCGGGCGCGGCACGACCGTCCTCCTCATCGAGCACCACATGAAGGTCGTGATGGGGATCAGCGACCGGATCGCCGTCCTCGAGTACGGCCGCAAGATTGCGGAGGGGACGCCCGACGAGGTGCGCGGCGACCCGCGCGTGATCGAGGCCTACCTCGGGAAGGAGGAGGCTCATTAGCGGGGCCGCGCCCGCCCCCGGCGCGGCGCCTTCCCAGGGAGGCGCGCCCCTCCTCTCCCTCGAGGGCGTGCGCGCCGGCTACGGCGCGATCGAGGTCCTCAAGGACGTCTCGCTCCACGTGAATGCGGGCGAGATCGTGACCCTCATCGGCTCGAACGGCGCCGGGAAGACGACGACGCTCATGTGCGTTTGCGGGGTGCTGCGCGCGCGGGCCGGGCGCATCCTCTTCGACGGGAGCGACCTCGCGGGGATGCCGGCGCACGAGATCGTGCGGCTCGGCCTCGCGCAGAGCCCCGAGGGGCGGAAGATCTTCCCGCGCCTCTCCGTCCTTGAAAACCTCGAGATGGGCGCGTTCACGCGCACGGACCGCGACGGCGTGCGCGCCGACCTCGAGCGCGTGATCGCGCTCTTCCCGATCCTCGGCGACCGCCGGCGCCAAGCGGGCGGCACGCTCTCGGGGGGCGAGCAGCAGATGCTCGCGGTCGGGCGCGCGATGATGGCGCGGCCGCGCCTCCTCCTCCTCGACGAGCCCTCGCTCGGCCTCGCGCCGCTCGTCGTCAAGCGCATCTTCGAGGTGATCGGGGAACTGAATCGCCAGGGAGTGACGATCCTCCTCGTCGAGCAGAACGCGCGCATGGCGCTCCGGCTTGCGCACCGCGGCTACGTCATGGAGACGGGGCGCATCACGATGACCGACCGCGCGGCGGCGCTCCTCGAGGACCAGCGGGTGCGGAGCGCGTATCTCGGGGAGTAGCGTGGTAGAATCGACCGTGGAGGGAATCATGATCACACGACCCGATCTCGTTGAGGCATTCGAGAGGGAACTGATCCGATCGACGCCGGTGGATTATGAGCGAAACCTCCGAATCGTCGAGGGGCTCTACGAGCTCGCGCGGGCGGTCGGCGCCCTCCCTCTGAAAGACCCGCTTGCCGGGATCGACGTCGACATCCGGTGGGCGCGAGCGATCAATGGTCGCCGTCCTACTTGAACGCCTCGCCGTCTCTCTCCGAGACGCTGGCATCCCTTATATGATTATCGGGGGACAGGCGGTCCTCATCTACGGAGAGCCGCGGATCACGAAAGACATCGACGTGACCCTCGGCGTGGACGTGGACCGCATGGCGGATGTGCTCGCCGTCGCGCGAGGATTGTCCTTGGCTCCGCTTGTGGACCCCGTCGAATTCGCGAAGAAGACGCGCGTCTTGCCGTGCCAGGATCAGTCGATCGGACTCCGCGTCGATTTCGTCTTCTCCTTCTCAGCATACGAGAAGGAAGCGCTGAGCCGGACCAGAGCCATTCGAATCGGGACGACCGATGTTTTCTACGCCTCTCCTGAAGACGTCGTGATCCACAAGATCGTCGCCGGACGGCCCAGGGACCTCGAGGACGTCAGGGGAATCCTGCTGAAGAATCCGAGCATCGACGCCACTTACATCCGGCGTTGGTTGGAGGACTTCTCGACCTCGCTCGGCGAGCCGGTCCTCGCGCGATTCGAGGAGGTCCGCGCCTCAACAGCTCAATAGAAAATCGCCTTCACGCTGCCCCAAGACACCTCCGTGTGGGCTTGGGCACTACCGATGCTCACGCCGTGCGCTCGGGGCGGAAGCTCCGTTGCTTTCTCAAGGCTCACTGCCACCCCGTCCCCCGTCGAACCACGCACGGAAATCCGATAGAGAGTTGGCCGGGGGAAAACATGGATTCCCCCTGAAGCCGCGGCGGCTTCAATCTCCGAGTAGTGCGTGAAATGAGGCTGCGGTGAACTCCCCGGGTAGAAGATCTCGACCGCCTGATAGATTGGTGGCCCGTCGTTCGACTCGATCACGGGCGTCACTTCGGAGAGGAAGCAGACGCCGACATTCCCCGTCACGGAGCAAGCCCAGGGCGCGCCGCTGAAAAAAGTGCCGAGCGCCTCGTGGTGTGTCGTCAGCGTCGAGGTTGCGTTCTCAGGCATCGGCTTGAGGTCGACCGTCACCAATTCACCGTTGTAGTAGGCGAGGAAGTCGCGTCCCGCAGTTTGACACTCCACGGCCCTGGCGATGCTTCCGGCGAGGACCAGCGAAAACACGGCGACGATGATCGTTCGGCTCATGTCACCACTCCCGACTGCCTGGAGGAATCGGAGAGGGGAATCGGGCCCGGCGGTCTGTGCGCTCGATTGTACACCCGAGGAGCCGTCGCCTAGTACCGTGCGAATGGTGTGGCGTCCCATGAATCCTCACCTCTTCACGAACAGCTCGTCCTCGTTCCAGCAGAATTCGTTGAAGGCGCGGAAGGTGCCGGGGCGGAGGTTTCCGAAGCGGTCGCGCACGGCGAGCACGGTGTTCTCGTTCGCGAGGTAGATCCAGCCGAGGTTCACCGCGTAGAGCTCCTGCACCCGATCGAAGAGCCGCTTGCGCTCCGCGTGCTCGACGATCCCGACGCACGCCGTGAACAGCGAGTCGACCTCGCGCTCCCACTGGGTCGCGGGCGCATCCTGCATCGGGTCGAACTGGTGGAGCGCGCCACTCGACAGCCACACGTCGAGCCCGCCCGCCGGGTCGCCGCCGCCCGACAGCGCGAGGAGGCACGCCTCGTAGCGAAACGTCTCGTGGATGCGCGCGACGAGCGCGTTGAATTCGAGGACGTCGAGCGTCGCCGCGACGCCGACCGCGCGCAGGTCCGCCTCGATCAGCCGCCCCATCGAGATCCGCACCGGGTTTTCGGCATTCGTGAGAATCGTGAACGCGACGTCGCGCCCGCCGCCGTCCTCGAGCGTCCCGTCGCCGTCGACATCGCGCATCCCCAACTCTCCGAGCAGCCCGCGCGCCGCCGCCGGATCGTGCGCGTACCTCGGGAGCCCCGCGTTGAACCACGCACGGTCCGACGGCGAGATCGGCCCGTCGATCACCGTCCCGTGGCCGCCGAAGACGGTCCGCACGATCGCCTCGCGGTCGATTGCGTGCGCGAGCGCGCGCCGGAACCGGAGGTCGCGGAACCACGCGCTCTTCACCGGATCGACGAACGGCTCCCCCTTCTCGTCGCGGCCCGGGTTCTGGTTGAGCCAGAGATCGTTCGTCCCCGACTTCGGCCCGAGGTCGTGGAGCCGGAATCCGCCGCGCGCCGCGCCGTCCGTCATCGCGGCGATCTCGTCGGGCTTCGCGAGGTAGTTGTCCACCTCGCCCGCGTCGAACTTGAGCCGCCACCCGTTCCAGTCGCCGGCATTCACGAAGACCATCCGGTCGGCGTACGGCATGAGGACGCCGCCGCTGTCGATCTTCCAGTACTGGCCGACGCGCGCGAGGACCGTCCGCCCCGGCTCGACCTTCTCCAATCGAAACGGCCCCGTGCCGAACACGCGCTCCGGCGGCGTGTCGATGCCGAGCGCCTCCACGATGCGGCCCTCGCGGTACGCGGCGTCCCAGACGTGCTTGGGCACGATGAAGAGCGCAGTCGCGAGCGCGTTGAGGAGCGGGCCATACGGGCGCGGCGTCTCGATGACGACCGTCTCGGCGCCGTCCGCGTCCGCGCCCTTCGTCACGGCGAACGGCTCGCCGCCGAGCGAGAGGATGTCGAGCGAGGTCGCGTTCACGCTGTCGTCGTACACGACCTGGAAGTTCCAGAGGACGTCGGCGGCCGTGAAGGGCGCGCCGTCCGCCCACACAACGCCGCGCCGCAGGTGGAACGTCCAGCGGCGACCGTCGGGCGAGACCTCCCAGCGCGTGGCGAGCGCCGGCCGGTACTCGCCGGTCGCGCAATCCAACTCGACGAGCCCGTCGAACATCCGCGCGATGATCTCGATCGACGCGCCCTCGTTCGCGACGAACGGGTTGAACGACCGTGGCGCGGAGACGGCCCCGACGACGATCGTGCCGCCTCTCCTGGGCGACTCCGCGCTCCGGAAGGTGTACGGTTCCAGACCCGCGGGGCGGCCACCGAGGCGGACCGCCGTCGTGTCCGGCGTGCCGACCTCGCCCGCATCCCGCGCCTCCTGCTTCTTCCCGCAAGAAGCGAGGACGCCGGCCACGCACAGGGCGACGACCCCGATGACGACGCGATCTCGCCGCTTGAAAGCGGATCGAGAGAGGTCGCCCGCGGCGTCGCGCGCCATCAATCGAACTCGTACGCCGGATCCGGCGGCGTTTGGTCGAGCCCCACGCGGCCAACGACGATGTCGGCACGCGCGTAGCTCTCGCCCTTCATCTTGTGCCCGGAGAGCCGGCGGAGCATCGCGAGCTGGCCCGTGTGCGTGAGGGCGTCCGCGATCCCGCCCTGGAACACCCGCCCCGGGTCCCACAGGATCGGCGCGCCCGACGCGAGGTGATCGTCGAGCGCCGCAAGCGCGGCGAAGTACCGCGCGATCTCCCGCTCCCACGGGAGCGGCGTCGCGGTGGTCCACGACGGCGCGCCCTTCACCATGCGAAGCGTCCAGTCCATGAGATCGCCCATGTGCGCGAGGATCTCGACCGGCATCCGCGAGTCGGGCGTCTCCCGATGGTGTGCGAACGCCTCCGGCGTTCCGCGCACCGTCTTTCCGGCGCGATAGGCGAGCGTCGCCAGCGCGTGGCGAAGGAAGAGGCGGGTCGTCGGGTCGTCGGGCGAGAGTGCGCTCATGGATTCCCCTCGGGGAATCCTATGCCGCGCGGGAGAGTCTTTCCAGCGGGAAGGTGTGGGCCGGTGCGCGTGCCAGGGCGTCACGCCCCCAGCGGTTGCGCTTCGGCGCCTCGCGTTTCGGACTGGGTGCCCGCCGCGCCCGCGGCCACCACGCCGTGCCACTTCTCGAGGAAGTACGCCTTGTTCCGCTCGAGCGCCTCGCGGTAGTTGATGCGGTTTCCGAGGAACGTGCGGCTTCCGTAGTGGTGGACGAAGACGTCCTTCGCGATGACGAGGCGCCACCCCGCGAGCACCGCGCGCACGCAGAGGTCGTCGTCCTCGAAGTTGCCGAGCGCGAACTTCTCGTCGAAGAGCCCGACCTCGCGGAAGACTTGCGCGCGCGCGAGGAGGCAGAACCCGACGAGGCGCCGCGCCTCCTCGGATTGGCCGCGGCGCTCGCGCGCGGTGCGGCGCGCGTGCTCCTCCATTTCGAGCACGCTCTCGTACCCCGCCGTCGGGTCGAGCTGCGGGCCGCTCACGTAGTTCGAGACCGGCCCGACGAGCCCGACGCGCGGGTCGCGCTCGAGGTGGCGCGCGAGCCCCGCTAGCCACCCCTCGCTGAGCACCACGTCGTTGTTGAGGAGGAGGATCCGATCGGCAGCGGCCGCGCGGATCCCCTGGTTCGCCGCCGCCGCGAACCCGAGGTTTGTCGCGTTGCGGAGAACGCGCGCGTTCGGCACCGTCGCGAGCCACTCCGGCGTCCCGTCCGTCGAGCCGTTGTCGACGAAGACGATCTCGTGCGGCTCCGGCGTGTGCGCGACGATCGAGGCGACGCACTTGCGCGTGTACGCTACCTCGTTCATCGTCACGATCACGATGGAGAGGCGAGGGGGCGGCGCCGGTGGGGCCGCGACGAGCGGCGCGGAAGAGGCCGGGTCGAGCGCAAGCGCGATGGCGGGCGCCGGCGCCGGCGCCGACGTCGCTTCGCCCCCCGATGCCGCTTCGTGCGCCGCCGGCGGCGCGGGCATCCCGGCGATGGAGGCGGCGATCGCGCGCGCGGCGCGCTCCGCATCGCACGGCGCCCCCGTCTCCGCCGCCGCGTCGTAGAACGCGACCGCCTGCTCGGGGAGACCCGCCCCCGCGTAGATCTCGGCGAGTGCGACGAGCACGCGGCGGTCCGCCGCCGCGCGCGCAACGACCTCCTCGAGGAGCCGCGCCGCCGCGAACGGCTCGCCGGCCCGCGCGAGGAGGCGCGCCGCCGCCAGGCGCGTCGAGACATCCCCCGGCTCGAGGTCGATTGCGCGGCCGAAGCAGTCGAGCGCCTCGCGGTCGTCGCCGCGCGCCGCGAGGACGAGGCCGAGGTTCGTGAGCGCCCCCTCGTGCGCGGGGTCTTCGGCGAGCGCGTCGCGATACGCGGCTTCCGCTTCGCACGCGCGGCCCCACACGAGCCGCGCGTTCCCCGCGAGGACGCGCGCCTGCGCGGCGTCACGGCGCGCGCGCCGCTCCACGGCCAGGTGGAACGCGAGCGCGGCGATCCGCTCCCGTGCGCTCGGCGGCCCCGGCTCGACGAAGCCGCGGACGCGCTCGCGCGCGCTCCCCGCGTCGAGCGCGGCCGCAGGGCGGGCGCCCGCAAGCGCTTCGCGCAACCCGGCCCCCGCCCGCTCCGCCGAGACGACCGACTCCGGCGATAGGTGGAGCCCGTCGGCCGGCGCGATCGGCGGGCGCGACGCGCCCGGCGCCGCGGGCGCGGCCGCCCACGCGATCGCGAGGAGGGAAACGCCGTGCGAGAGGGCGAGAAGCGCAGCGGCGAGATCGTCGGTGAGGACGACGCTCGCCCCAGCGATTCGGTCGTGCCACGCGTCACCGGCGACGGCGCGCGCACCGACACCGGCGGAGCGAAGCCACGCGGCGAGGTCGCCCGCCTCCGCCGACACGTCGCGGCCGCCGAGCGAGGCGGCGATCTCGACTCGCGCGCTGTCGAGCGCAGCGAGGCCCGTCGCGAGGCCCTCCGCGAACGCCGCGCGCTCTACTTGGGATACGAACGCGAACGACGAGACGATGATCGCGCGGCGCGGACGCCCGACCCCCGCGAGCTCCGCCGACCAGAACGCGCGCTCCTCGTCAGCCGAGGTCCCCGCGTGCGCGCCGCCTGCTTCCCCGCTCGCGCCCCGCTCGCGCGGGCGGACGAGCCGCGTCGCGTCGAAGAGCGGCGACCCCGTGACGGCGACGCGCGCCGGCTCCCACCCCGCGAGGAGCGCGCGCGAGAAGGACGCGCCGCCGGCGAGGGCGATCCGCCCAGGAAACACGTCGAAAACCGGTCGGCCGACGTCCCCCTCGACCGCTAGCGTCGGCACGCCGCGTCGCGCCGCGTCGCGCGCGAGGTACCGGAAGAGCCCGCCGCGCTCGCTGGGAGCGAGCGGCATCACGATGAGATCGAAGCGCCGCCCGGCGAAGAACCAGTCGCTATCGTTGGGATTCTCGTGGGCGCGCCCCGCTGCGAGGAGAGACTCGCGCGCCTCGCGCCCGACAGCCGCCAGCGTGATCTCAACGACCGCCGCCGCGCCGGAGTCGCCCGAGCCCTCATCCCCCCGCGTCGACGACGCGAGCGCATCCGCGACCGGGAGGAGAAGCCGGACGTCCTCCCGCCGGTCGAGCGCGAAGGCGATCCGGAGCGGGTTCACCGCGCCACCTTGCGCGACTTCCGGCGCCGCCCATAGCCGGTCTCCGACCCGGACGAGTACACGCGCCGAATCGCGCCCGCGACCTCCACCAGTTCCTCTCGCCCGAAATAAGCCGACGTCGGAAGCAAGAGGCCTCTCTCGTAGAGCGACTCGGCGACGGTCAGCCGCTTCCGCCGCCCCTTCTTGATGTAAGGCAATTGGAGGTGGATCGGGAAGTAGAACGGCTCCGTCTCGATCCCTTCCTTGCGGAGGAGCGCCTGCAGCTCGCCCTTTCGGCACGGGAACCCGTCCTCGACGAGGACCGCGACGCGGCCGAACGACGGCTCGGCCCACGGCACGTCGGCGCCGACGCGGAGGCCCGGGATCCCCGAGAGCAACTCGCGGTAGCGGATGCCGATGTCGCGGCGCACGCCGACCCTGAGGTCGATCTCATCCATCTGCGCCGCGCCGAGCGCGGCCTGCAGGTTCGTCATCCGGTAGTTGAATCCGATCCACGAGTGGAGGAACTCGCGCCGCGACACGCGCCCCTGCATCGAGAGGTAGCGCGCCTTCACGGCCAACTCCTCGCTCCGCGTGACGAGCATTCCGCCGTCGCCCGTCGTCACCGTCTTCGCCGAACCGAACGAGAAGCAGCCCGCCGCGCCGAGCGCGCCGACGCGATCGCCGCGGTAGGAGGCCCCGAGCGCGTCCGACGCGCTCTCGAGCACGAAGAGGTCGTTCCGCTCGGCGAGCGAGAAGAGCGGGTCGAGGTCGGCGGGTTGCCCGTAGAGGTGGACCGCGATGATCCCTCTCGTGCGTGGCCCGACCGCTTCGGCCACCGCGTCCGGGTCGATCGTCCACGAGTCGCGGTTCACGTCGACGATGACGGGCCGCGCGCCCGTGTACGTCACCGCGTTCGCGACCGCGATGTACGCGAGCGACGGGATGATGACCTCGTCGCCCCGCTCGACGCCGAGCGAGACGAGCGCGAGGTGGAGCGCCGCGGTGCCGTTCATCGTCGCGACGGCGTGCCCCGCGCCGGACCACACGCGGAAGCGCTCCTCGAACATCTCGACGAAGCCGCCGTCGGAGGCGACGCGTCCCGAGTAGATGCAGTCCTCGAGGTAGCCGATCTCGCGCTCGCCGAGCGCGGGTCGTGCGACGGGAATGCGGGTCAACTTCATCGCGGCCTGTCCCCCCACTTCGTTCCGGCCAGTTATCGACCCGTCGGCCAGTTCCCGCCACCCCGGCGGGTCCGCGCGCAACGGGATGCGGCGCTCTCGATTGGAGTTAGCGACCGCGGCCCCGGACGACGCGGGGAGATCGTGCAACCCGCGTGCCCGGAATCGGGGCGTGTGCGAGTGACGCGCCGCGTCTAGTTCAGGCGGAACGGATCGGGGGTGAAGGAGATCGCGAACAGGAGGAGCGCGAGGATGCCGAGCGCGCGACGCCCGCGCGAGAGCGGCGTCCACGGATCGACGGTCGGCGGATGCTCGGGGCGGAACAGGAAGATGAGCGCCGCGAGGAAGAGCCAATTGTGGAACTTGATGATCGCCATCGCGAGGAACGCGGCGTAGACCGCCATCGCCACGCGGCGCGAGCGCTCGCCGAGGAGACCGTAGAGGATGTGCCCGCCGTCGAGCTGCGACACCGGCAGGAGGTTCAGCGCCGTGACGAGAAGCCCCACCCAGCCGGCGAACGCCACCGGATGGAGGAGGATGTCGTGGTCGGGCCCGATGTCGCCCTTCACGAGGCGCGAGAGAAAGGAGAACAAGAACGAGTCGCCGAGCGGGAGCGCGTTCGGCATCGGGTTGCTCTTCACGACGACCGCGGACCACTCGAGCCCCAGGAGAATCGCGGGGATCGTGAAGGCGAGGCCGGCGAGCGGCCCCGCGATCCCGATGTCGAAGAGGACCTTTCGGCTCGGGATCCGTCCCTCCATGCGAATGACAGCGCCGAAGGTTCCGATCGGCGAGAGCGGAAACGGCAGGAAGTACGGGAGCGAGGCCTTCACTCGATAATAGCGCGACACGAGGTAGTGCCCCATCTCGTGCGCGAGGAGGATCGACATGATCGCGAGCGAGTACCAGGGGCCGTTGACCAGGAGGGTCGACAGGATCGTGAGGACGAAGAGCGCGACTTGAAGCCGCGGCGAACGTCGCTCGGGCCTCGCGGGCGAGTAGACGCCGGTCTTTGGGTCGTATTCGAGCTCGAGGACGTCGCCTCGTTCTTCTCGGATTTCGGTCACCTGCGGGCTCGCTCTCCTAGTGAATCGGCGGTCTCGGGACGTGGCCGCATGATAGGAATCAGCGCCTCCTCGCGCAACGGCGGCGCCGCGTCAACGCGGCTCGCGCGCACCGGCCGCGCGTCGCCCCTCGCGCACTCGGACGTCGCGCGGGTACATCTCGCGGGCGGGGAGCGGCGCGAGGAACCCGCGCCCGGCCTCGAACGCGATCGCCGCGAGGATCGCGAGCGAGATCGCCGCCTCGCCGAGCGACCTCTTCCTGACCGCGAGGAGCGCGGCGAGAGCGGCGAGCGCGAGACACCAGGCGAGGAACGGCCCCGCGGTCCCCGCGAGCGGCCACGCGAGGAGCGCGAGGGAACCGAGCGTGAGAAAGAGCCCGAACGAGATGAAGACGCGCAGCCGCAACGCGTGATCGATGAAGAGCCCCGTCGAGAGCGAGCGGCGGAGCACCTGGCCGATGCCGCGGTAGAGGCGTCCGCGCACGCGGCGGCGCATCTCCGAGAGCGAGCGTCGCGGCGGCGACAGGTGCTCCACCATCGGCGTCGGGAGGCTCCGCAGCGCGAAGCCGGCTTTCGCGAGCCGATAGCAGAGCTCGGCTTCCTCCTCCGACGCGAGGAACGGGTCGAACGAGCCGACCGCCTCGAGCGCCGAGCGCCGGAAGAGCGCGGCGCCGGGGAGGACGCGCGCCGGCGCTTCGTGGTCGGGGAAGTTGTAGGGGTTCTCGCGACCGCCGACGTGCGCCCCGCCTTCCACGTAGATCTGCCGCTCGATGCCCGTCACGCCCGCGAGCCGCGGGTCCTTCGCGAACGCCGCGAGCGCGCGTGGGAGCCAGCCCGGATCGACGATCATGTCGCCGTCGATGAAGAACACGAACTCGCCGCGCGCCGCGAGCGATCCGTGGAAGCGGCCGGCCGCGGGCGAGAGGGGCCACGACTCGCCGAGCTCGACGACGCGCACGGGAAAACCGAGCGCCGTCTCGACCGTCGCATCCGTGGACGCCGAGTCGACGAGGACGACCTCCGTTTCGCCCTCGACGAGACGTGTCGCGGCGAGGAGCGAGCGGAGGCACCGAGCGACGTTCCGCTGCTCGTTTCGGCAAACGACGACGGCTGTGAGGCGGACCGGGCTCTCCGTCATGAAGGGCGCGCGGCGGGATGCCGCCGCGCGGAGTCCAGCATAGTGCGCGGAGCGGGTGACGTCCAGACGAGCCGCGCCGCGGGCGACCGGAGAGGGGCGAGGTGGCGGCGCGAGACGACTCGCCGGGCGCAATCATCAGGCGCAATGAATAACAGAAGAGGGGCCCGCGCTTTCGCACGGGCCCCGAACCCCCGACGGCTGACCGCCGAGAAGCGGAGTCCCCTCCCAGGTATCCCCCGACCTCTCACTCGCAGTCGCGCGCCGAAGGATGGTCGCCGGAACTCCGACGTTCAGCGTCCGCCGTTTCGGGCCCCCTCTGGGGGTCACTCCCCCGTCGGACCCGGCGACCATGAATTCCAGTACGTACGGATTCACGCGCAAGGCGAATGCCAACGAGCCGCGGCCGCCGCAGCCGCGGCGAGGAGGAGATTTCCTCTCGGCTATCCGTCTAGCCCGGAACGACCTAGCGAAGCGTTCCGGGGGTCGGCCACAGTCCAGACGACGCGTCGCCCGAGGTGCGGTCCCTCGCGCGGGGTCAAGAAGTCAGGAAGTTCGCGCTCCCGGCGAGGCTTCGCAGGCCAATCTGTCATCGACCGGGGCGCGCCACCGCGGAACGTCGCGGTGCGGTCGCCTCTGCTATGCTCGCCCGCACGATGCCGCACGCCGTCTCGTTCGGATGACCGCCGGCCCGACCCGATCCCGCTCGGTCGCCAGCGGACTCCTCGCGACGCTCGTCGCTCTCGGCGCCGTCGTGGGGCTCGAGGGCGCGCTCCGCCTCGTCCCCGTGACCGCATCGCCGTTCTCTCCCGCGACGGTGCTCGAGCGTCAGGGAGGGCTCGAGGAGGTCGAGCGCGAGGTGCTCGCGGAGCTCGGCGCCGACGCGCCGAGCGTCCTCCGCGCGAACCAGATCTACAAGGACGACGACCGCACCTTCTGGCGGCTGCGCGCGGGCGTGTCGATTACGGGGAAGAACTACCTTCTGCCGCGCGCGGTCCGCGAGCGCTACCCGTTCGCGATGACGACGAACGCGAGTGGCTTCCGCGGCCCAATGCCCGCGCGCGCGAAACCAGCCGGCGCGCTCCGCGTCATCGCGATCGGGAACTCGTCCACGTTCGGGTGGGGCGTGAACGACGACGAGACGTATCCGGCGCAGTTGGAGCGCGCGCTGCGGGCGATCATGCCGGGTCGCCCGATCGAGGTGATGAACGCGGGAATCCCCGGGTTCACGTCGTACCAGGGGAGACGCCTGCTCGCCGACGAGGTGCTTCCACTCGCGCCCGACTTCGTGGTGCTCGCGTTCGGCTTCAACGATTCGCGGCGCGCGGCCTCGACGGACTCGGCGTTCGCGGCGGCAAGCGCGCGCCCGCTCGCCCGCGCCGCGCACGCCCTCGGGCGGCTCGAGGTCTACCGCCGGCTCGAGCGCGTGATCCGCGGAGGCCGCGTCGCGGACCGCCTCTCGCCACGCGGCGAGGAGCGGACCGTCGAACGCGTGCCCGCGGCGCAGTTCGAGCCGAACATCCAGGAGATGGTGCGCGCGTGTCTCGGGGCGCGCGCCCGCCCGATCCTCCTCTCGATGGTGATCCCGCCCGAGTATCGTGATGCGCTCGTCCGGGTCGCGCGCGCGAACGGCGTCCCCTTCCTCGAGACGCGGCCCTACCTCCTGGTGCGCGCGCAGGAGCCCGAGGCGCGCGCCACATACGCGGACGCGATCGCCCGCCATGAGGAGGCGTGGCGCGGCGACACGAGCGGCGTCTGGCACGACCCCGCCTACGTCGACACGATCCACCCGAGCCGGCTCGGGCACGCCCTCCTCGCCGATTGGATCGCGCGTGTGATCGCGGACGCGGGGGGTGGTTGACAGGGTCCCCCCCCTGCTAAACTAGTGCCAGTCGTTGCAGCGCCCCCTCCCGTCCTCCCAACAAGGAGGCCCGCCATGCGATCCTGTTTCGCAGCCCTTGTCGCCCCTCTCCTCCTTATCGCCACGCCAGCAGTCGCCGGCCAAGTCTGGACCGACGCCAACGGCGACGGCTTGCCGGATGAGCGGAGTATTTTTTCGGTCCCGAGCGTGATCGGGAGCGCGGACATTTGGGTCGATACGCAGTCCTTCACCTTCACGGCCTTCCGCATCACGATCGAACGATCTGACTATGTGAGCACGGTCGCCGCCGCGTACTGGATTTCCGGCGGATCGAACGCCCCCATCGACTCGACCAGTCGCCCCAAGAGCCTCATCTTCTCAGGAAGTGGCTACAACGCACACGGCGTGACACGAATCAGTCGCATCGACGTGCACGTCGACCAATTCTTCCCCGGGTGTGCCCCCTTCGTCTCACCGAGTATCGACGTCCAGGACGCCTTCGTATGCCGTCTCACGTCGGGCGGTGGTACCCAGCAGTTCCTCTTCCAGACGGCATCTTCGTCTTACATGGATAGCGGCGAGTGCTTCGATCTGGGAGCTTGCTGTCTCCCGGATGGATCCTGCTTCGAGACCTACGAGTTTTGCGACTGCGTTGCGGCCGGGGGTCAGTTCCTCGGATGTAAGACGGCGTGCGCCGACTGCGCGCCGACGGCTGTGGAGCCCCAGACGTCCTCCTGGGGGCGCGTGAAGACGATCTTCCGTTGATCCGCTGATCGGTCGCGGCGCTGCTTGACGGCTTCGGAGCCCGCCGCATAGCATCCGGGCGCCTTGAAGGCGCCCGCCTCGCAGCCGAACGAGAGAACGCCGGGCCAGTCCACGGCCCGTTCCGGCCCGCGCGCAGACCTCCTCATTCCGCTCGCCCTCGTCGCGGTCCTCTTCCTCCTCGGCTTCCCGTCACTCGCCAACTACAGCGTCACCTGGGACGAGGCACTCGGGGACTTCTTCTTCGGCGAGCGGTACCTGTCGTTCTTCACGTCGCTCGATCCGCGATACCTCGACTTCGACGAGAACCCGTTCCCGGCCGACCGCTCGCCGGATCTCTTCGTCTCGCCGTTCAAGACGCGCCCGTGGGAGTACTACCCGTTCGCGAACACGCTCGCCGCCGCGTCCTCGGAGGTCCTGTCGCGCCGCCTGCGGCTTCTCGATCCGTTCGACGGGTTCCACGCGGTCAATCTGTTCCTCGGCGCGGCGCTGATCCTCGTCCTCCACGCGTTCGCGCGGCCGCGCTTCGGGCGCGCTGCCGCGCTCGCCGCGATCCTTCTTCTCTTCCTCTCGCCGCGCGTCGTCTGCGACCTGATGGCGAATGTGAAGGACTTCCCGACGATGGTTCTCTACTCGATCACGGTGATCGCCGCGTCCGTCGTGATCGAGCGCGGGTCGGCGCGCGGCGTGCTCGGCACCGGCGCGCTCTGGGGGTTCGCGCTCGCGACGAAGGCGAACGCGCTCTTCCTGCCGGCGATCCCGCTCGCGGTCCTCGCCCTCGGCGGCGTGCCGGACGCGTGGCGCGGCCGCCGCCGCGCGCTCGTGCTCGCGCTCGCCGGCGGCGCCGCGCTCGGCCTCGTCGTCCTCGTCGTCTCGTGGCCGTACCTCTGGGCCGACCCGATCGACCGCCTCGTCGCGCACTTCCGCTACATCGCGCACCAGAAGTTCCAGACGCGCGCCGAGAGCGTGGCGCCCCCGCTCGAGGCGCTCCTCTTCACCACGCCGCTCCCGTTCCTCGCGCTCTTCGCCGCCGGGCTCGTTCCGATCGCGCGCCGCGCCCGTGAGCGCGACCGCGCCGCGCTTCTTTCCCTCGCCTGGATCGCGGTCGTCGTCGCGCGGCTCCATATTCCCGGAGCCGTGAACTTCGACGGCGTGCGCCACTTCCTCGAGATCTTCCCGCCGATGGCGCTCGTCGCGGGCGCGGGCGCGACGTGGCTCGCGGCCGCGCTCGCCCGCGCGCTCGGGCGAACGCGCGCGGCGATCCGCGCTCCCGCCGCGGCGCTCACTCTCGCGATCGGCCTCCCCGTCACGTCGTGCGCCTGGAGCCTCGCCCGCGCCCATCCCTTCGAGATCGCGTACTGGAACGCGCTCGCCGGCGGCCTCGCGGGCGCGCAAGCGCGCCGCCTCCCGCAGGCGTGCGACTACTGGGGAGCGTCCTACCGCGTCGGCCTGCGCTGGCTCAACGAGCACGCCGACCGCGACGCGCTCCTCGCGGTCCCGATCGCAGAGCACGCGGTGCGGCTCGTCGCGCCGCTCTGGCTCCGGCCCGACATCCGGCTCGCCGCGCTCACGGTGCCGATGGTCCCGGACGTCGAGCCGCGCCGCCTCGAGATGCTGCGCGCCGCCGCGCGCGACCGCCCCGTCTACGTGATGTTCGTGCTGAGGGAGGACTGGATGAACGCGCTCACGGACGACTGCCGCGCGCGCCTACGCCCGGCGACGCAGTGGACGCTCGGCGGCGCTCCCGTCCTCGTGATCTACCGCTACACGCCACCGGGCTAGACAGGAAGGGCGAAGCGTGAAACCCGGAGAAGGCGGTCAGCTTCTCGCCCTGCGGGTCCCTCACGACTTCGCGCGAGGCGGGTGGCGCGAGGGGGAGCCCTCGACCGGCGCGCGGCGAGTGCCAGTGAAGGCGGTCGGCTTCTCGTCCTGCGGGTCCCTCACGACTCCGCCGGGTGCCCGCCGAACGCGACGCGAGAGCGTCGCGGAGAAGCGGGCGGCGGAGCGTGCGGGAGCGTGCGGGAGCGAGCGGCCGGCAGGCCGCGGAGCGTGCCCGCAGGGCGAGAAGCCGACCGCTCCCCTACCGCGCCTTCACGACGACGACCGCCATGTCGTCCGACTGCGCGACGCCACGCGCGTACGCCCTCACGCGGCGAAACGTCTCCTCGCAGATCTCGCGCGCCGGAAGCGCCCGGATCGTCGGCACGAGCTCCTTCAGGCGCTCTTCGCCGAACTGCTCGCCGTTCGCCGCGAACGCTTCCGTGATCCCATCCGTGTACACCACGAGGACATCGCCCGGCGAGAGGAGCACCGAGCGCTCCTCGTACGGCGCCTCCTTCAGGAGCCCGAGCACGGTCCCGCCCTCGGAGAGCTCCGCGATCTCCCCGTCCGCGCGGAAGAGGAGCGGGTAGTTGTGCCCCGCGTTCGTGTACGTGAGCCGCCGGTGCCGGATGTCGAGGATTCCGAGGAACGCCGTCACGAAGTCGGACGGGTCGCTCGACCTGTACAGGAGGTAGCTCACGTTGCGCAGGATCTCGGCGGGCGACGCGCTCTCGCGCGCCTCGGTGATGAGACTCGCGCGGAACCCGGCGAGGATGAGCGCCGCCGGCACGCCCTTCCCGGCGACGTCCGCGGTCACGAGCGCGAGTTGGTCCTCGCCGATCCAGATGAAGTCGTAGTAGTCGCCACCGACCTGCTTCGACGGGACCGTCTTCCCCGCGATCTCGAACCCGCGCACGGTCGGGTCGCGCCTCGGAAGAAACTTCTTCTGGATGCGCCGCGCGACGAGCAATTCCTCCTCGAGGCGCCTCTTCTCGCGCGCCTCCTCGTAGAGGAGCGCGTTGTCGAGCGCGATCGCCGCCTGGTTCGTGAACGACTCGATCAGCGCCAGCTCCGTCGCCGAGTACGCCGCGGGCCGGTCGCTCTCGAGGTTGAAGACGCCGATGATCCGGTCCCCCTTCTTGAGCGGGATCGCGATCTCGGAACGGGTCGTCGGGCGCGCCTCGATGTACCGCGCGTCCGCGCGCACGTCGTCCACGACGACCGGCGCGCCGGTCGTCGCCGCCGAACCCGCGATCCCCTCGCCGAACTTGAGGTCGAGCTTCGCGCGCGCCGCGGCCTCGTACCCGCGGCTCGCGATGTCGCGGAGGCCCGTCTCCCGGTCGCCCATCAGGATCGAAGCGGCGTCGTAATCGACGATCCGCTTCGTGAGGTCGAGAATTCTCTCCATCACCTCCCGCGTGTCGAGCGTCGTGATCACCTGGCGCTCGAGGTCGCGGAGGAGCTCCTGCTCGACGGCCTTCCGCTTCACCTCGCCGTAGAGTTGCGCGTTCCGGATGGCGACGCCGACCTGGTCGGCGAACGCCATGAAGAGCGCCTGGTCGTGATCGTCGAACGCGTCGCCGCCGCGCTTGTTGAAGACCTGCATCGCGCCGACCACCTTGTCGCGCGACCGGAGCGGCACGCAGAGGATCGACGTGGGCCGCAGGCCGATCTCCGGCATGAGCGGCTGCCCGAGGTGCGGGTCGGCCGAGATCCCGGACGCCGAGAACGCCACGCCCTCGCGGATCACGCGCGCCGGCACCCCGTCGGGGCTCTCGAGGCTCTTCTCGTTGATGAGGTCGCGCCGGTCCGCGAGGACCAGGTCGCAGTGGAGCACGCCGGACGCGGGATCGACGAGGACGATCGCGCTCGCCTCCGCGTCCATGACCTGCGTCGCGATCCCGAGGATCGTCGAGATGAGCGTGTCCTCCGGAAGCGCGGAGTTCAGGACGCGGCTCGCCTCGACGAGCGACGCGAGGCGCGCGACCTGCCTCGTGAGCCGGCGGACCTGGACGTCCTTCTGGTCCTCGTTCTGGACGGTTCTGTTCACAGTCTGTTCCATTCTATCTCGTTCGTGGCCATCCTGATCTGGGTTTGGGGGTCGAAGGCTCCAGCGCCGGACGGCGCCGAGACTCCGCACAATATCGTCTTCCGCGGCGCGGAAATCAACGGGCACGCCGCCACTTTCGGAGATCACGCCGCGGCGCGGCGTTATACTTCCTCGCGAAAGGTGGATGAACGTGGCGAAGCGACCCGGCTCCCTCGCGAATCGACCTCGCTGGCAGGAAGAGATTCTCGCTCGCGGCGGACTCTACCTCGTCGGCGGCTCGGTCCGCGATCATTTTCTCCTCGGAGAGGAGAAGGATCTCGATTTCCTGGTCACGGGCGTGTCGGCCGACGACCTCGTGGCGCTCCTCGAACGGCACGGCCGCGTCGAGGTCGTCGGTCGCGCGTTCGGCGTGATCCGCTTCCGTCCCGCCGGCGGCGACGAGACGATCGACGTCGCCCTCCCGCGGCGCGAGGTCTCGACCGGCGTCGGCCACCGGGACTTCCTCGTCGAGTCCGATCCCGCCCTCCCCGTCGAGGCGGACCTCGCGCGACGCGACTTCACGATCAACGCGATGGCGCGCGACGCGCGGACCGGCGATCTCATCGACCCCTTCGGCGGACGCGAGGACGTCGTAGCGCGGCGACTCCGCATGGTCTTCCCCGGCGCGTTCCGCGAGGACCCTCTGCGGATACTGCGGGCCGTGCAGTTCGCCGCGCGCTTCGGGCTCACGATCGATCCGGAGACGCTCGCCGCGATGCGCGAGGACGCCGCGCTCGCGTCGACGGTGAGCCCCGAGCGCGTCCAGGAGGAACTCACGAAGCTCCTCACGCGCGCCGAGAAGCCGAGCGTGGGACTGCGGATCGCGCGCGACACCGGGCTCCTCCGCGTGCTCTTCCCCGAACTGGCGAAGACGGAGGGCGTGGAGCAGCCCGCCGAGTGGCACCTCCACGACGTCCTCGAGCACTCGTTCAGAGCCTGCGACGCGGCCCCGCGCGAGAGCCTCGCGGTCCGGCTCGCCGCGCTCCTGCACGACACGGGGAAGGCGGACCGCCGGGCGGAGATCGACGACGAGCGGCTCGGCCGGAAGCGCGTCGTCTTCTACGGGCACGAGGAGGTGAGCCGCGAGGACGCGCGGGCTCTCCTCGGTCGGCTCCGCTACCCGCACGCGCTCGTCGACCGCGTCGACGCGCTGATCGCGGCCCACATGTTCGACTACCAGCCCGAGTGGTCCGACGCGGCGGTGCGCCGGCTCGTCGCGCGCGTGGGGCGCGATGCGATCGGCGACCTCATCGCGCTGCGGCGCGCGGACCAGATCGGGAGCGGCGTCCCGCGCGACCTCGCGAAGACCGACGGGCTGGCCGCGCGCGTCCAGGCGGAGTTCGCGCGCCAGAGCGCCCTCACCGTGCGCGACCTCGCCGTCGACGGCGGCGACGTGATGCGGGTCCTCGGAATCGCGCCGGGGCCAGTGGTCGGGCGCGTCCTCGTGCGCCTCCTCGACGAGGTGCTCGAGGACCCGACGCGAAACGATCGAGAGCGGCTCCTCGCACGGATCGCCGAGGTCGGGCCCGACGAGAGCGCGGAGTCGGCGCGCCACTAGGCCCGGCGACCGCTTACGCCGCGCCGGCGCGCGCGTCGGCGGCGAACGCGGAGGTCCGATGGGCGATCGCCGCCGCGACCGCGTACGCCGCGAAGCCGGCCCCGAGCGGCGCGCCGAAGCCGAACGACATCGCGAGCACCATCGCGAGCACGGACGCGAGCACGCTGAACGCGCCGTTCACCGCCCACATCCACGGAACCCACCGCGCGCCGGCCGCGCCGAGGAGCCTCACCCCGAGCGGGAAGGGCGTCCCCGCGGCGAGCCCCAGCGGGAGGAGGAGGGCGAGCGAGAGCGCCACGCGCGCCGCGCCGGGCGCGCCGAGCGTCGCCGCGAGGAGCCGCGGCATCCCCACGGTCGCGAGCGCGACGAGGACGAGGAGCGCCAAGAGCGCGCGCCGCGCGCCGGCGATCGTGAGGCGCGCCGACAACAGGCTCCCGGCGCCAGCGCCGACGAGGAGCCCCGCGAGGACGACCGACAGCGCGTAGAGCGGGTGTCCGAGATAGAGGATGAGCCGCTGGATGAGCGGGATCTCCACGAGGATGAACCCGAGCCCGATCGCCGCGAAGTACATCAGCGCCGACGCGGGCGGGGCGCCGCGCGCCGCCCGGCGGAGCGGCGCCAGGAGGAACGCGAGCGACAGCGCGAGGACAATGACGAGGAGCGCGAAGAGAACGAAGACGGCCCGCACGTTGTTTCTCAAGACTCCCTGCTCGAACGGGGCCCCGCCGACCCAGCGTGGTAAATCCCGAAGTCGAAGCATGTAGAAGAAGAACGGCCGTTCGTCGGTCGGCGGCGAGACGTCGACCGGGTAGGTCTTCGCGAACTCCTCCGGATCGCGGCTCGAGACCAGCCGCTCGAAGAGCGGGTCCCCCCCGCCGCCCGGCGCGACGAGGACCTGGAAGTCGAGCGTCTCCGCGACCTGCCGCGCGTGCGCGACCTCCTCCCGCGAGAAGGGCGTTCTCTTCACGAGGAGCGTTCCGATGCCGTCGCGCGGCTCCGACAGCCGGTGGGCCCAGTCCCACGTCGTCCGCTTCACGAGGAGGATGTGCGCCGACGGGTCGGCGACCCCGCGATCGAGGAGCGCCCGTGTCGCGAGCGCCGTGATCCGGAGCGTCTCGGTGGGCAGGTCCTTGAAGTGCCACCGCGAGACCGTGAGGATCCCCGAGTCGGTCAGCCGCTCGACGTATTCACCGAACGCCTCGCGCGTGTAGAGGTTCGCCTCGCTGAAGACGTACGCGCCCGCCGCGCTCGCGGCCCACGTGTCGATCAGCGACGCTTGGATCACGTCGTAACGCTCGGCGGTCCGCCTCAGGTGCTCCCGCCCTTCAGCGACGACGACGTCCACGCGCGGGTCGTCGTAGAGGTGGCCCGCGTAGTCGCCGAAATCGACGCGCACGGCGTCGACGATCGCGGGGTTGATCTCGATCGCCGTCACGGCCCGCGCCCCCATGATCAGCGCGGTCAGGACGTCGCGCCCGCCTCCAGGCCCGATGACGAGGGCGCGGCCGCCCGGCCGCATGTGGTACGCGAACGCGGTGATGTCGTAGCGCAGCGCGTCGACCTTCGCCGGGTCGCCGTCCCACCGGGTGATCGGCGTCCCCGCCTCCGAGTCGATCTTGAGCCAGAGCGTCTCGGGCCGAGGCCCCTTGTACCGCTCGCTCGTCCCCCAGTTCGGCGTTCCGCGCGGCGCGACGGTGACGCGCGCGAGAGCGTTCCAGCGGTCGAGGAGGAGGTCTTCCTGGAGACGGTCCTTCGCGAAGTCCAGGCGAAGCATCGGAGTCGTCTCCCCGAGCAGCGCGACCGCGAGGAGCCCCGCCGCGAGGAGCGAGCCCGCGCGCCGGTCACCCCGGGAGGACGCCGCGTCGGGGCCGATCGCGAAAAGGGCCGACGCAGCCGCCGCGACCGCCGCGGATACGACGAGCGCCGACGGGGCGGAAACGGCGTCGAGGAGCGGGACGGCGAGGAGCGCCCCCGCGCCGGCTCCGGCGAGGTCGGCGGCGTAGAGGGCTCCGATCGCGCCGGCGCGGGCCCGGAAGAGGACCGCGAGGAGGTTCCCGGCGAAATAGAAGGGTACCGTCGCCCCAGCATAGATGAGAAGGAGGGAGACGAGAGCTCCCAACGAGACCCTGTATATGAACGGAACGCCCAGGAGGACGAGGAGTGCGACGAGCAATCCGATGGCGTAACGCCTTGCCGCTCTTGCGAGAGCGGGGGCAAGGGCGGCCGCGGCGGGCTCCGGGGCCCGATCGGCCCGCGCGCCGCCCACGGCGATCCCCAGAAGTGACACCGAGACCGCCATGAACGCGAAGTGATACCAGAGCGCGACCGAGAAGAGCCGGGTGAGGATGAGCTCCGACTCCAGAACGGAGAGAGAGAGGAGGAAGACGCCGGCAAACTGAGCTTTGGATGGCTTTTGGGGGGGCAATCAGGTCTCTCCGGCGTCCGGAAGTGGGGCCGAGGCTAACGAATTACGCCCCAGCGGTCAAGGAAGCTAGGGCCTTCCTACCCTTTGACAATCGCAGTCACAATTTGATATGATCGTCCGCTGTGAACTGACCGTAAACGCCCTGGGGAGCGTCTCACCGGGGTTTCGATGTCGGATTCTTTCTCAGCATCTTGAGGAGGTGGTCGGGGCATCAGTGGGTCGCCCCCTGTTCCGGACTCGGAACGCAGCGACCCGTCCGTTCGATCTTGTCTCGTAAGTCACCCATGCAGGAGGGCTCTCCCCGATGAAAAAGCTGACGATTCTTGGGCTTGTCGCCCTACTCGTCGCCAGTGCAGTCACGGCGGCAGTCGCGTCCCAGCAGACGCCGATGCCATTCCAAATGAAAACGAAGAACTCCGTCGATCCCTTCTGGGATGGGCTCTCACCGCTGACCAAGGGCGTACCCCTCTTCAACAAGGAAGGAAACCTCGCGGACACCGTCTGGGTCCGCGTGAAGGACGACAGCTCCTGCTCGTACACGGGGAGCGGGCTGTTCGGTAGCCGAGGCGTGCGCGCCCCCTCGTGGGCGTACTGGTGCTTCGATGCAGGCGCCGGCGACTCGTGCTCGAACACGACGAAGTACGGGGCCAACACGGCCTCGAACCGCATCCCCGGCTGCTGGACGCACTACGACGCCCACATCTTCGGCGCCGAGAACAAGTGGCACATCGCCACGTACGACGTGTACCTCCCTGGATCCGAGGACTCGTCGATGTGGTGCGGCGAGATCCGGGACACGTTAATCTGGCAGGAGGCGACCGGCTACGGGCGCGGTTACAACTACAGCCTCATCCTGAACCTGGGCAACCAGGCGGCGTTCAGCACGGCTAACGGGATGACGCTCGGCGGCGTGCATATCTTCGCGATCGAGCTCGCCTACGACTACTGCTTCGTCGAGATGTCCGCCTCCGGGATAGCCGACACGGCGATCTGGCTCGAGATCGGGCGCTACAACGGGATCTCGAACCCCGACTCGGCGAACTGCAGAGGGTTGGGTGGCTCCCTCTGGGGTGACGGAGCCGGCGGCAACGCGGCCGACAAGCCCTACCTCTGCGCGGACTGGGTCGAGTTCAATATCCCAGTCTCCACCGCGCAGCTCACGCTCCTCGCTCAAGATGCCTCGGAGAACCTGTTCGTTCGTTGGCGCGTGGTTGCCGACCAGTTCTGGGACGACGAGACGGGCGGAGACGGGACGGAGTGGGACACGCGGGGCGCATGGCGAGTGGACCACCTGTTTGCCAAGGGCGCGAACAACGGAGGATCGTTCTACTTCCCGGCGGGCGGCGCGGGGTCGCGCGATCCGAACTCTGCCGCGGGCAACGTGGACTGGGAGACCTTGGCCGAGGACGGCCGGAGCGCCTTCTCGACGCTCCTTCTTCCGCGCGCCGAACAGTCGGGTGGCTACTGGAACACATCGTCCTGGGTTCACGGAAAGCCGGCGATCGTCGACCTGTGGCACCTGACGAACACCCCCACCTACCCGAACCAGGGCCAAACCTGCGAGACGACGAACCGCTGGCTCTGGGCGTCGAACCTGACCCCGGGAGGAGTGGATGGGAACATCGAGTCGAACGGGTGGCTCATGCGTCTCGCGTCGCCGACGTTCGACCTCACGCCGACGAGCATCCTCACGGCGGGGAGCACGCTGGCCGGGAGCCGCGTCAGCGGGTTCATGATGACGTACGACGACTACCTCTGCACGAAGCAGACGTCGTCCGACGTCTGCGGATTCGTCGCCCAGACCTACGAGGGCGCGCCGCAGAACGCCTGGAACACCTGGGACGCCGCGGGATACTTCTTCCTCGGCTGCCAGGCGTTCTTCCTGCAGGATTCGGACAACTGGAGCACGTCCCTGACCGCGACGACCGACTCCATCCGCACCGGTTACGATATGTGGGACCAGTGCGACTACAACTCCGGGCAGGTGGAGAGCTGCATGCCCGGAATCTTCGTGACGAACCCGCACCGGAAGAACACGTTCATCTTCGACAACTTCTCGGCGGCGCTCTTCAGCCAGACCTCCACGGCCTGGGCTGTCGGAACGTTCCAGGACACGTTCGAGAAGGGCGTCTATCTCCACCCGGTCTCGAAGGAGAACTGGGAGCTCTTCCCGGCCGACCCAAGAGAACCCGAGGACTCCCTGAACGTGACCGTGATCGATCTCGATGGAATGGTGGAGAACTCGATCGTCATGCATTACCGCGTCTCGACGACTTGCGGCGCGACGTGGACGCACGAGAGCAGCCGGCCGCAAGGCTCCAAGGCGAAGCCGGCCATCGAGTGGTTCACGAAGGTCATGAACTTCAGCGATCCCGATGACAACGCCGAGCCGAACACGCCGACCGAGTTCAACGGGACCTACGGGACGACCCTCGAGCTCGACGTGACGGACCTCCCGGGCGACATTCTCAGCGCCGGAGAGCTCCGGGCGGGGACCGTCGTCGAGTACTACTTCACGGGCACGGACAACTCGGCGACCCCGGACACCGTTCCGAACCGGAGCGCCGAGCGCCGGACGTTCATCCACCCGGCCTATGGGACGGAGCGCCAGGACGCGTGGCCTCTCGAGGTGACGGTCCTTCCGTGCAGACCGTCGACTGATTACACGGCGCAGGGCGGCAAGAAGCTCCTCCTCTTCAACGACGTTCTCAACGGCAACGCGTATGATTCCGAGAGCGATCCGACGCTTGCGGTGACGACGCTTTCGGCCGCGACGACCGTCACGTTCCCGAGGATCAGCCAGCTCTACGAGGAGGCCCTGCGGGATCTGAACTTGAAATTCGACCGGTATGACAACATCGCCTCCTTCTTCGTGCGGGGCGCCGCGCCGCTCCTGCCGTTCTACGTCGAGCCCACCGACCTCGACGGCTCCGGGGGCATCCGAGATCCGAACACCGCGACCCACCGTTACCAGGACGTGATCTGGGCGTCCGGGAACTCTCGCGTCGCCGTGGTGTACGACTCGAGCCAAATCGAGCTTGCGAACTACCTCGCCTCGGACGTGAACGAAGGAAACGTCTGGCTCGCCGGGCACAACCTCTGCGAAGACGAGGTGATGACGGGCATCAGCGAGGCGTTCCAGGCTGGGACTTTCTGGATCAACTACGTCGGAGCGGCCCTCGTCTCCGGCGGGTGCGCGGACAACTCGGGCATCGCGGACCGCAAGTTCTACATCGAGGGGGTCAACGACGCCGACTTCACGCCGTTCACGCTCGTCGGCGGGTGGGCGGACTGCCCGATCCGTGACCAGCCCGACAACCAGTTGGCCCTCAACGCGGCGGGCCAGGGGACCGAGGTGGTCATCTTCCAGTTCGACAACCTCGCCCACACGCTCAACGAGGAGGCCGGCATTCTGAACACGCAGCCGGGCGCACCGAACAAGATGATCACGACGATGTTCGGGCTTTCGGACGTCACGACCCGCGCGGCGCGCGCGTGCCTCACGCGCGCGATCCTGACTGAGTTCGGCATGACGATGCCGGCCGGTTCGAAGTACACGTCGGCGATCTGCGCCAACTCGGCGACCGACATCGGCGGGACGGGCGGGGCCCGGAAGTTCGATCTCGAGCAGAACTACCCGAACCCGTTCAACCCGAGCACGAAGATCCGCTACGCGCTCCCGAAGGACAACATGAAGGTCCAACTCTCGATCTTCGACGTGTCCGGTCGCCAGGTCGTCACGCTGGTGAATCGGATCGAGAGCGGCGCGCAGCACGAGGTGCTCTGGAACGGAAAGAACGCGGCTGGACAGGACGTCGCTTCAGGTGTTTACTTCTACAAGCTGAAGGCGGACAACCAGGAAGCCGTGAAGAAGATGGTGCTACTCAAGTAACGACGCACACTTGGACCCGGAACATGGGGAGGGGGCCGAGCGCCCCCTCCCTCGGGTTCCGGTGGAGAGTCACGGCGATCGGATTGACCAACAACCGCAAAAGAAGGGGGGGCTAGAAGCCGGACGCCAGACTCCGGCCTTTTGCATTCTTGTGACTGGTTTCCAACGCCATATTCCCACCTCAAACAGGAGGACAGGCGAGATGAGGAAACATCTGATGGCGGGAGCCCTGCTGATCGGGGCTCTCCTCCTCGCGACGGCGTCCTGGGGCTCTCACCTCCTACCCGCCCCGAACCCCGTCCCGCAATCGGTCAGCCCATACTGGGATCCAAGCGTGCCCTTGCCGGCCGGCAAAGAAGGCTCCGTCGGCGACACGGTGTGGGTCCGCGTCAAGGACGACAGCTCGTGCTCGTTCACGGGCCAATCGATCTTCGGCGGCCGCGGAGTGCGCGCGCCCTCGTGGGCGTATTGGTGCTTCGACGGCGGCGTGGGCGACTCGTGCTCGAACACGACGCTGTACAACGCCAACACGGCGTCGAACCGCATCCCGGGCTGCTGGACCCACTACGACGTGCACATCTTCGGCGGCGTGAACAGATGGCACATCAACACGTACGACGTGTACCAGCCCGGCACCGAGGACTCTTCGTATTGGTGCGGTGAGATCGGCGATCCGAACACGTGGGACTGGCCTCCTGGATATGGCCCGGGCTACGGGTTCAGCCTCGTCCTCAACCTGGGCAACACGGCCGGCTTCAGCACGGCGGACGGGATGACGCTCGGCGGCGTGCACGTCTACGCGGTCGAGTTGTCGTACGACTACTGCTTCGTCGAGATGGCCTCCTCGGGGATCACGGACACGGCGCTTTGGGTGGAGATCGGCCGATACAACGGGATGTCCAACCCCGACAGCGCGAACTGCCGCGGGCTCGGCGCCTCGGTCTGGGGCGACGGGATCGGCGGAACGAACCAGGCCGACAGCCCCTATCTCTGCGCCGACTGGACCACCTTCGCGCTGACGCGCACCGCGACGCAGATGACGAACCTCGGGCGGAACGGCACCGAAAACCTCTTCATCCGGTGGCGCGTCTACTCGGACTTCCTCTGGGACGACGTCACGGACGGCGGCACCGAATCGGACACCCGCGGCGCGTGGCGCCTCGATCACGTCTACGCCAAGGGTGACAACTCGGGCAGCTCGCAGTACTTCCCGGCGGGCGGCGCGGGGACTCGCGGCGGCGATCAAGGCGGCGCGGCCGACCACGTCGACTTCGAATCCTCGGCGGAGGACGGCTTTAGCGCGTTCTCAGCCCCGCTCCTCCCGGGCGCCGAAGCGTCCGGCGGCTACTGGAACGGATCGAACTGGATCCACGGGAAGTCGAAGATCGTCGACCTGTGGCACCTCACCAACGCGCCGACGTATCCGAACCAGGGCCAGACGTGCGAGACCTCGAACCGCTGGGTGTGGGCGAGCAACCTGACGCCCGCCGGCGTGGACGGGAACATCGAGGACAACGCGTGGTTCATGCGGCTCGTCTCGCCCGTCTTCGACGTGTCGCCGACGAGCCCGCTCACGGCGGGAACGGTGCTCGCGGGCGAGCGCATCACCGGGAACATCATCGTGATGGACAGCTACATCTGCACGAAGCAGGTCTCGCAGGACATCACGGACACGAAGATCCACTTCTACGAAGGTCCGCCGGTGAACGCGTGGAACGCGGAGTGGAAGGGTGACCAGTTCGTGCGCGGCGGGACCTGCACGGCCTGGAGCTCCGGGCTCGGCATTCCCGTCGAGACGCTGAACTTCGACGACTGGTCCGAACAGGCGACCGCGTTCTGGGACTCGATCCAGTACGGGTTCGACTTCTGGGACCAGTGCAACTACAACTCGCCCGTTCTCGAGTCGTGCTACCCGGGCGCGTTCGTCACGAACCCGCACCGCAAGAACACGTACATCATGGACAACTTCGCGGTCGGGTTCTTCCCGCAGCGCGGCACGATCTGGGCGCTCGAGTTGTTCGCGCGCTTCCAGGACACGTTCGACAGGACGCACTACATCCACCCGTCCACCGTGATGAACGATGAGCTCTTTGCGGCGGATGTGCGGCAGGATGAGGACTCGCTCCAGGTGCAGATAGACGACCTCGACGGCATAGCGGAGAACAGCTTGGTCATGCACTACCGCGTGTCCACCGACTGCGGGAGCACGTGGACGCACGAGAGCAGCCGGCCGCAAGGGTCGAAGGCGAAGCCGGCGATCGAGTGGTTCACGAAGACGCTGAACTTCAGCGTGCCCACGGATCCGGGCGCGCCGCCTCCGGTCGAGTTCAACGGGCTCTACAAGACCACGATCGAGCTCAACACCACGGATCTCCCGGGGAGCATTCTCACCGGGACCTGCCCGTCCTGTTCGCTCCGCGCCGGGACCGTTGTCGAGTACTACCTGACGGCCTTGGACCGGGCGGTGTCGGCGAACGCCGACACCTTCCCCAACCGTCACAGCACGCTCTCCACGTTCATCCACACGCTGTACGGAACGGAGCGTCAGAGCCCGTGGCCGCTCGAGGTCACGGTGCTCCCGTGCAGTCGCACGTACGCGCCCCAGGGGAACAAGAGGGTCCTGCTCGCCAACGAGTTCACCCTGCGGGACGCGTACGATCCGGAGAGCGATCCGGCCCTCACCGGAGTCTCCACCCAGGCGTTCGTGCGGCTCTCGATGCTCTACGAGGAGGCGCTGCGAGACCTGAACGTCAAGTTCGACCGGTACGACAACAATACGTCCAACATCTCGCGTGGCGACGCGACGCACCCGTTCTACACGGAGCCGACCGATCCGGACGGCTTCGGCGGAATCCGGGAGCCGAGCAGCGCGACGCACCGGTACGAGGACGTGATTTGGGTAATGGGCCGCTCCACGCAGAACACGGTGAACGACTCGAGCCAGCTCGAGGTCTCCTCGTACCTCGCCTCCGACGCCAATGAAGGGAACATCTGGATGGAGGGGAACAACACCTGCGAGGACGAGACGATGTCGGGCACCGCGGAGGCGTTCAACTCCGGGAACTTCTGGGTCAACTACGTCGGCGCGAACCTGATCGCCGGCGGCTGCCCCGACAACGCGGGGCTCGCGGACCGGAAGTTCTACATCGAGGGTGTGAACGACGCCGACTTCACGCCGTTCACGCTCGTCGGCGGATGGGCGGACTGCCCGATCCGTGACCAGCCGGACAACGGGTTCGAAATCAACGTGACGGGCCAGGGGACCGAGCTCATCGTCTTCCAGTTCGACAACCTCGCCCACACGCTCAACGAGACATCCGGGATCCTGAACACGCAGCCGGGCGCGCCGAACAAGGCGCTCACGACGATGTTCGGTCTGGAGCACGTCTCGACCCGGGCGGCGCGCGCGTGCGTCATGCGGGCCGTCCTGACCGAGTTCGGCGTGACGTTGCCGGCCGGTTCGAAGTACACGTCGGCGATCTGCGCCAACTCGGCGACCGACATCGGCGGGACGGGCGGGGCTCGGAAGTTCGATCTCGCTCAGAACTACCCGAACCCGTTCAACCCGAGCACCAAGATCCGCTACGCGCTCCCGAAGGACAACATGAAGGTCCAACTCTCGATCTTCGACGTGTCGGGACGCGAGGTGGTGAAGTTGGTGAACCGTGTCGAGAGCGGCGCGGACCACGAGGTGCTGTGGAATGGCAAGAACAAGGCTGGCCAGGATGTCGCTTCGGGCGTCTACTTCTACAAGCTCAAGGCGGACAACCAGGAAGCCGTGAAGAAGATGGTGCTCCTGAAGTAGCGCGAGTCGCTCTGGAGCGCGGCAACACCGGATCGCCGGGGGGAAGCCCCCGGCGATCCTCTTTTCCGGCCCGTGATAGGATGGCCCCGTGAAGCCCGGGGCCATTCTCGTGCTCGCGAGGGAGCCGTCGCCGGGGCGCGTCAAGACGCGCCTCTCCCCGCCGCTCTCGCCCGACAGCGCGGCGCGCCTGTACGAGGCGTTCCTCGAGGACGTCCTGGAGCGCGCGGGGCGCGTGCCGGGGGTCGAGGTCATCCTTCTCAGCGAGGAGGAGCGGGCCGATGCGCCGCGCTTGGTCGCCATTGCCCGTGCGGCCGGGGTCCCCTTCTCGTCGCAGCGAGGGGCGGACCTCGGGGCGCGCTTGCGGGCTGGCCTCGCGGAGGCACTGTCGGAGCCCCGTCCCCACGCGATCGCGCTCGGGGCGGATCATCCGACTCTCCCGGCGGCGCTCCTCGGCGAGATGGCCGCGCGGCTCGCGGGCGGCGCCGCCGCGGCCATCATCCCATCCGAGGACGGCGGCTACTGCGCGATCGGGTTTCGAAGCCCGCTCGCGGACGTGTTCACCGCGATCCCGTGGAGCACCCCGAGGGTCCTCGAGGCCACCCTCGACGCGCTCCGCAGGCACGGCATCGCGCCGGCGCTCCTTCCCGCGTGGCGCGACATCGACACGCCGTCGGACCTGGCCCGGCTCGCGAGCGAAATCGCCGCCCTCGACCCAGGCCACGAGGACTTCCCGACCGCCACGGCTCGCGTCCTTCGCGCGACGCTCGTCCGGCGCGAGCCCCGCGGGAGCGAGGCTGGAACCGGGTCCGTCGTCGGGGGTGCCACTCCCCGCATTTCCCCCATCCCGAAAGGAGTCGACCCATGAAGCGACCGTGGAACCGCATGGCGTTCTCCGGGCTCTTCGCGCTCGTCGGCGCGCTCGCCCTCGCGATCGCCGCGTCGCCCGCCACCGCGTCCGCGAAGGAGCCCCGAGTCGCCCGTGTCCAGTCGACCGACGCCCCGGAGGCGAACGCCCCGACGGAAACGAGCGGCCAAGCCTGGCTCGGCGTCCACCTTCAGGAGATCAACTCAGACCTCGCGAGCGCCCTCAAGCTCGAGGACGAACGGGGCGCCCTCGTCCGGCAGGTCGAGGACGGAAGCCCAGCGGCCGCCGCCGGCATCGAGAAGGGCGACGTGATCGTCGGGATCGACGGCCGGGCCGTCTCCGCGCCGGGAGACGTCGTCCGGATGATCGGCGGACTCGATCCCGGGAAGAACGTCCGCTTGGACGTCATCCGGCTCGGCAAGGAGCAGTCGCTAACCGCGCGGCTCGCGCCCAGGCCCCGGGGCTTCGGGCGCGAGCCCGGCGGCCCGCCCGAGGCGCCGGAGATGCCGGAAATGCCCGACATGTCCGACGCGCCCGAACCCGCGATGCCCCCAGACCTCGAGGAGGGCCCCGACCGCCTGATGTTCCATGGTCCCCGCGCCTATCTCGGCATCCGCCTCGAATCCCTCGACGAGGACCTCGCCAAGTACTTCGGCGCGAGGGGCAAGGGCGGCGCGCTCGTCACGCACGTCGAGGAGAAGAGCCCTGCCGGCAAGGCGGGGGTCCGCTCCGGCGATGTGATCCTCCGCGTCGACGGCGAGAAGGTCTCCGAGCCGGGCGACGTGATCGCCGCGATGAGGGGGAAGGATCCAGGCGACGAGGTCGCGCTCGTGGTCCTGCGCGAACGGCGCGAGAAGACGATCGCGGTCGAGGCCGGGCAGGTCGAGCGGCGCGTGGGGATGAGGCGGCGCCTCGTCGAGCCCCTGCGCGAGCGGATGCACGAGATGCGCCGCGAGATCCGCCTGCGCGCGCCGCAGGCGCGCGACGCTCTCCGCGAGCAGATGGACCGCCTGCGCGACGAGATGGGGAAACTCCGCGAGGAGGTGGATCGCCTCAAGGAGAAATCCGACTGACGGAGGGGCCGTCGCGCTACGGCGCGCCGACCGCTCCGCGCGCCTTGATGCGCAGGATGCCCGCCTCGACCTCGCGCAGCGCCACGGAGTCTCCGCTCGCCTCGAGGGCCCTGCGGGCTTCCAGATAGGCGGTCCCCGCGTTCGCGAGGTCGCCCGCGCCCTCGAGGAGCGCCGCGAGGTTCATCGCGACGGCGGCGTAGCCCCGGGGGTCGCCGAGCCGCTGGCGCGCCGCGAGGGCCTCCTGATACGCCTGGACCGCGCCCGGCAGGTCCCCCGTCGCCCGGCGCGCCGCCGCGAGCCGCGCGAGATGGTTGGAGAGCTCCTCGAGGTTCCCCGAGGCGCGGATGGCGGGAAGCGCCTCGACGAAGTACGACTCCGCCTCGACCGCCCTCCCCTCCTGGATGGCGACCGAGCCGAGCGCCGCGGCCGCGGCGGCCTCTCCGGGAGCATCGCCGATCCGCCGGTAGTGCGCGAGCGACGAGAGGTAGAGCCGCTTCGCCTCCGCCAGGCCCCCCAGCCCCTCGAGGAGATTCCCCCGCCGGAGGTACGCGTACCCGACCTCCGGCCAATCGGGCGCCACCGCCTTGAGCGCCTCGAGGGCCTGCGCGTACGCGTCGGACGCGTCGTCGTGCTTCCCCTCGGCGGCCTCGAGGTCGCCGATCGACAGGAGCGACCGGCCGATCGCGACGGAGTCCGGCGCCATCCTCGCGAGCCCGAGGGCGCGCAGCAGGAGATCGCGCGCCGACTCGATGTCCCCCCGTTCGCGCGCCAGCGACCCGAGGTTGTTGAGCGCCGCCGCCTCGCCGACGCGATTGCCCGCGCGGTGGTTCTCCGCCGCCGCTTCCAGGTAGAGGCCCTGGGCGGCGTCGAGCTGGCCCCGCGCCTTCTCGATGAGCCCCAGGTTATTGAGGATGTTCCCGAGCCCCTCGCGCCGGGCGGTCCGGCGCGCGGCGGCCTCCGCGGCGCGGAAGTGGGTGACGGCGCGGTCGAAGTCGCGCGTCTCGTAGAAGAGGCCCCCGAGGCTCCCTTCGGCAAGCGCGACCATCGAGTCGAGGCCCGCTTGCCCGGCCTCGCGCGTGGCCCGCGTGAACGCCTCGATCGCCGCCTCGCGGTTCCCCTTCGCGACGAGCGCGACCCCCCTCTCCCGGGCCTTCTCGGCCCGCTCGCTCGGGGAAGCGCACCCGCCCGCGAGCGCGGCCGCGGCGAGGAGCGCGGCGGCAAGCGTCGGGGCGCGGCGTGGCGGTCGGTTCACGAGAGCGATTATCCCGATCGCGACGCCGACCCGCAACGCGAAAACCCCCTTTCGGCGCGCGACGGCCGATGCTAATGTCTGCGCAGGATCCACCGAACCGATCCGCACCCGTTTCGCTCGCCGGCCGCGCGCGACCCATCACGGTCCCGACATGAAGGTGAACGAGATCTTCCGCAGCATCCAGGGCGAGTCCTCCCACGCGGGGCGGCCGTGCGCCTTCGTGCGATTGGCCGAGTGCAACCTCCGCTGCGTATGGTGCGACACCCCGTATGCGTTCCACGAGGGGGAGGAGATGTCGATCGACGAGGTCGTCGATCGCGTCCGCGCTTTTGGGCTCCCGCTCGTCGAGGTGACCGGTGGAGAGCCGCTCCTCCAGGAGGAGGTCTATCCGCTCATGACGCGCCTCGCGGACCTCGGCCACACGGTCCTCCTCGAGACGAGCGGGAGCGTCTCGGTCGCCCGCGTCGACCCGCGCGTCGTGAAGATCGTCGACATCAAGTGCCCCGGGAGCGGCGAGGCCGACAAGAACCTCTGGGAGAACCTCGACCACATCCGCCCGCCCGACGAGATCAAGTTCGTCGTCGCCGGGCGCGCGGACTACGAGTGGGCGCGGGCCGTGATCCGCGAGCGCGCGCTCGAGCGAAAGGCCGCGCTCCTCGTCTCGCCGGTCCACGGCGAGGTCGACCTCGAGGCGCTCGCGGAGTGGATCCTCGAGGACCGCCTCCCCGCGCGCTTCCAGGTCCAACTCCACAAGTTGATCTACGGCGCCGGCCGGCGCGGCGTATAGAGGCGCGTCCCGAGTGAGCGCCGCGGGCCCGCGGGACCTCGCCGTCGTCCTCGCGAGCGGTGGGATGGACAGCCTCGTCACGCTCGCGATCGCGCGCGAGGCGCACGACGTCGCGCTCCTCCACGTGTCCTACGGCCAGCGGACGGCGGCGCGCGAGCGGCGCGCGTTCCGTGCGATCGCCGACCACTACGGGATCGCGCGCCGCCTCGAGGCGGACCTCGGCTACCTCGCGACGATCGGCGGCTCCAGCCTCACCGACCGGGCGAAGGCGGTGCGCGAGACCGGGATCGTCGCGGGCGGGGGAATCCCCGATTCGTACGTCCCCTTCCGCAACACGCACCTGATCGCGATCGCCGTCTCGTGGGGCGAGGTGATCGGCGCGCGCGGGATCTTCGTCGGCGCCGTCGAGGAGGACTCGTCCGGCTATCCCGACTGCCGCGAGGAGTTCTACCGGGAGATGAACCGCCTCATCGAGGTCGGGACGCGTCCCGAGACGCGGATCGAGGTCGTGACGCCGCTCCTCCGCCTGTCGAAGCGCGAGATCGTCGAGCGCGGCGCGGCGCTCGGCGCGCCGTTCCACCTTTCGTGGTCGTGCTACCAGGGGGAGGAGGTCGCGTGCGGCGTCTGCGACTCGTGCCGGCTGCGGCTGCGCGCCTTCGCGGCCGCTGGGATCTCCGACCCGATCCCCTACGCCTCTCGCCCCTCGTAGCGCGCACCCTCGCGGCTTCTCTCTTGACAGCGCCCTTTGTGTGCGGCTAGCGTGGTGCGATGCTCGCGGGCGCGCTCAACCGATCGGCGCGGCCCGAGTCGCCGTCGGCCACCCCTGGGAGATCCGTCGAGATGACCAGTCGATCCCTGATCCTCCTCGCGTGCATCCCCGCGCTCCTCGCGGCGCCGGCCGCGTCCGCCCAGGAGATGGGCTTCCGAAGTTGGGGCGGCCGGGGCGGGCTCCGACTCGGCGAGAACGGTTTCGATCAGATCGTGATCGGCGGCCAGGCGGACTTCGGCGACGTCGCGTACAACTTGCGGTTCGCGCCGAACGTCGAGATCGGCTTCGGGAGCGACGTCACCGTCGTGAGCATCGATCCGGATCTTCACTACGTCTTCCGCGACGATCCCGTGGGAGACGAGACGTTTTTCTACGCCGGCGGCGGGTTGGGGCTCCACATCCTGGACTCCGACGCCGACACGGAATCGGACATCAAGATCAACCTGGTCGCCGGAATCGAGAAGGGCCTCGAGAGCGGGCTCGGCCTCTTCGGTGAGCTCCGCATGAGCCTCGTGGACGGGACGTGGTTCGAGTTCCTCGGAGGCGTTAACTTCCTCCGCTAGCCCGCATATCTCACGAATGACATAGCAAAGGGCGGGCTGATTCGTTACAAGGTGAGTTGCCGAAAACACCTATAACGGATCAGGAGGCCCGCCCAATGCGCACGGAGTGTAACGCGGTTCA
>Ga0247727_10000461_pt1 | contig 98812 bp, 94 predicted proteins | sample WisWelCaveWW1625_FD_202498 | JGI IMG/M metagenome (GOLD analysis project Ga0247727, IMG submission 202498) | Biofilm microbial communities from Wishing Well Cave, Virginia, United States - WW16-25 | ecosystem: Environmental > Aquatic > Deep subsurface > Groundwater > Cave microbial mat | place...
CTGCCCACTGCCCACTGCCCACTGCCCACTGCCCACTGCCCACTGCCCACTGCCCACTGCCCACTGCCCACTGCCCACTGTTCACTGCCCACTGCTCACTGTTCACTGCCCACTGCTCACTGTTCACTGCCCACTGTTCACTGTTCACTGCCATGTACACCTCACCGCCTGATCCTCTCGCCTTCAACACCCGGGTGTGGGCGATCGTCCGCCAGATTCCGCGCGGCAAAGCAGCCACTTACGGCCAGATCGCGTTGATGATTCCGCCGCCGGAGGGGGTGGAGGCAGATGAATACCGGGCGGTGGGCGCGCGCTGGGTGGGGGCAGCCATGGCCGCCTGCCCGGATGACGTGCCCTGGCAGAGGGTGATCAACGCTCAGGGCAAGGTCAGCGTCCGCCGGGGCGGCGGCGAACAATTACAGCGTCACCTGCTGGAAGAGGAAGGCGTGGAGTTTGACGACCGCGACCGGGTTGACCTGAAAAAGTATGGGTGGTCGGGGAAGCCGCCTCTGGAAGACCAACCCCGACTCTTGTGAGAGGCTGTCTTAAAACTGCTCCCCAACCGCGTCCTCGCGGTTGCCCGAAGGGGCCCGCGCCCCACAGGGGTGCTTCGCGAAGGACGCGGGCTTGGAGCGACTTCTAAGAGACCGTTTTGTGGCGCGAATTGGCAATTCGCGCTGCACAAACGCGGACGTCACAAACGTCCGTTTTTTGTCATCCGTATGCTAGAATATATGTTCTCTGATCAGATAAGACCTGCCGGGTTTTGCCCGCTTGAAGTTCTGCCAAGTTTTCAGCCAAACCCGGCAGGTCTGGGCCGCTAACTGAAAGGTATTGTTATGCCACCCTTTGAGCTTGTCTCTGAATTCAAACCGACCGGCGATCAACCCGATGCGATTGTGAAGCTGGTTGAGGGCGTGAACGCTGGCGAACGGGATCAGATTTTGCTGGGAGCGACGGGCACGGGCAAAACTTACGTAATGGCCCAAATCATTGCTCGAACCCAGCGCCCGGCGCTGATCATGGCCCACAACAAGACACTGGCCGCCCAACTCTACGCCGAGTTCAAAGAGTTCTTCCCCAAGAATGCGGTCGAGTATTTTGTCTCTTACTACGACTACTACCAGCCCGAAGCCTACGTGCCGCGCCACGACCTGTACATCGAAAAGGAAACGGAGATCAACGAAGAGATCGAGCGTTTGCGGCTGGCGGCCACTACCTCGCTGGTCTCGCGCAAGGATGTGATCATCGTGGCTTCGGTGTCCTGCATCTACGGCCTGGCAAACCCCGAGTCGTATGCCAGCGGCGTCATTCATCTGGAAGCGGGCAAGGCCCTGCGCCGCAACGCGCTCCTGCGCCACCTGGTAGACAGCCAGTATCAGCGCAACGACACCGAACTCAAGCTGGGCACGTTCCGGGTGCGCGGCGACACGCTGGAAGTGATGCCGGCCTACGCCGAAACGGTGTACCGCATCTCGTACTTCGGCGACGAGATCGAGCGGATGATTGAGCTTAACCCGGTGACGGGCGAAGTGCTGGCCGAGCACAAACAGTTGGAAATCTTCCCGGCCCGCCACTTCCTGGCCGCAGAAGACAAGCTCAAACAGGCCATCGCCGACATCGAGGCCGAGCTTGAGGAGCAGATCAAGGTCTTCAAAGGCCAGGAGAAACATCTGGAAGCGCAACGCATCGAACAGCGCACCCGCTACGATTTGGAGATGTTGCGCGAAGTGGGCTACTGTTCGGGCATCGAAAACTACTCGCGCCACATGGATCAGCGCCCCGCCGGAAGCCCGCCCTCGACGCTGGTGGACTATTTCCCGCCCGACTACCTGCTGGTGATTGACGAGAGCCACATGACCGTGCCCCAGATTCGGGGCATGTTCGGCGGCGACCGCTCGCGCAAACAGACGCTGGCCGAGTACGGCTTCCGCCTGCCGTCGGCGCTCGACAACCGGCCTCTGAACTTTGGAGAGTTTGAAGAACGGATGGGGCAGACCATTTACACGTCGGCTACCCCGGGGCCTTACGAGATGGGAAAGACGAAGCGCGTCATCCAGCAGATCATCCGCCCGACCGGCCTGGTCGATCCGGAAGTGGACGTGCGGCCTACCGCCGGTCAAATTGATAACCTGGTGGTGGAAATCAGGAAGCGGGTGGAAAGGGGGGAGCGTGCCCTGGTGACGACCCTGACCAAGCGCATGGCCGAGAACCTGTCCGAGTATTTAATGGAACTGGGAATCAAAGTTCATTACCTGCACTCGGAAGTGGAGACGTTGGATCGCATCGGCATCTTGCGCGACTTGCGGCTGGGCGTGTTCGACGTGGTGGTCGGCATCAACTTACTGCGCGAAGGCCTCGACCTGCCCGAAGTGTCGCTGGTGGCGATCCTCGACGCCGACAAAGAAGGCTTCCTGCGAAGCAACACTTCGCTCTTGCAGACGATTGGCCGGGCGGCGCGGCACGTGCATGGCACGGTGATCATGTATGCCGACAAGATGACCGACTCGATGAAGTCGGCGATTGACGAGACGAACCGCCGCCGGGCGGTGCAACGAAAACACAACGAAGAGCACGGCATCATCCCGGCCAGCATCGTCAAGAGCGTGCGCGACCTGACCATGCGCCTGGCGGCGGTGTCCGAGGAACGGGCCGAATACAAGGCAGGGGCGTCGCCTCAGCTGCCCAGGGCCGAGATCAACAAGATGATTGTCGAGTTGGAGAAGCAGATGAAGGAAGCGGCGCACGCGCTGGAGTTCGAGAAGGCGGCCTTGTTGCGCGATCAAATCATCGAATTGCGCCAGTTGCTGGCCGAGCAAGAGTCGAAATTGCCCAAGCAGAGTCGCGTGCGGCAGTTGGCTGAGATGGATGAAACTATAGATTGACCTGCCCGGTTGGGGCGTATAGAATACAGTTATGCCGACGCCTTTCCCTGGAATGGACCCTTATCTCGAACAGCGAGGCCTTTGGGAGCAAGTTCACACGCGCCTGATCGTCGCCATTGCCGATGCGCTTGTGCCACAGGTTAGACCAAAATACCGGGCAGATATTGAACTGCGCACTTATACAGAGGTTGGCTTCCTTCGAAGCCGCGATGACTTTGTCGGCATGCCTGATGTTGTCGTCACCGAAAAGACTCTGCGCGACGACGCCGCCACTTATAGCGCCGACCCCAACATCCTCATTGCCGATTTGCCCGAAGTTTACGAGGCTCGTGAGCGCTATCTTGAGATCCGCTACGTCGAGAGCAACGATGTTGTGGCTGTTATCGAATTGCTGTCCCCGACCAACAAACGGCCCGGCCAAGGCCGGAAGGAGTACTTATCCAAACGGGCGCAAGTCCTGGGGAGCCGAACCCACCTGGTCGAAATTGATCTCATTCGAATTGGCGAACGCATGCCGATGACAATTCGCGGCGGCAAACTTCGCGACTACCATATTCTCGTCAGCCGCGCTCGCCAACGCCCCCGCGCCGAAGTTTACACGTTCGGCCTTCGGCAACCCGCGCCGTCCTTCCCGTTGCCGCTACTTAACGGCGACCCCGAGCCTGTTGTGCCTCTCAACCAACTCTTGCATGACCTTTACGACCGCGCCGGGTACGATTTAGCAATTGATTATCGCCGGCCTCTTGATCCGCCCCTCTCGCCGGAAGATGCCGCTTGGGTCGAGTCTCTGTTTCAACCGACTGCCACATAAAAGACACCGGGCATCGCGCCCGGTGCCTGCTTTGTTCACTAAAGCGACGCTTTGGCCGCGGCCAGCACTTCGTCGTAGTTCGGCTCCACGCCCAGGACCGGCATGTAAGCCACGTACGTCACCTTATCGTTCCTGTCCACCACGAACACCGCCCGGCGATGGTAGCGGCGCTCCTTGATGTAAGTCCCATACTTAATGCCAAAATTCATGTCGTCGTGATCGGAGACGGTTTGCACCCGATCCACCCCGGCGTTGCCGCACCACAGCTTCTGGGTGGGCGGCAGGTCGGTGCTGATGACCATCACCCGAATATCCTCGCCCAACTCGGCGGCCCGCTCGTTGAAGGTGCGCGTCTCTTTGTCGCAGGTATTGGTGCTGAGCGAAGGCACGGCGGCCAAGACCCGGACTTTGCCGGCCGTGGAAGCCAGGCCTTGAAGGGCTGACCAGTCGTTGGCCTGGGCTGTGAACTCCGGGGCGGTTTGGCCGACGACGACGTCGTTGCCAATGATGGTGGCCGGTTTACCGGCCAGTTCCAGCACGCCCGGGCGCTCAGGCGGGCCTTTCGGCTTTGCCGATTTGGCGGCGCGGCGGGCGCGGGGCGCAACCTTTTTCTTCGTCGGTTTGGCCGCTTTCTTGGTCACCTTTTTGGCTGCTTTCTTCGCCGTTTTCTTTGTAGTTGCCATTGGTCGTTCTCCTGTGTGGGAATTTGCCAGAGTTTACTATAGTTGCAATGGGAGATCAAACAAAAGAAGGGCCCAATGCTAATTTTCACTTAAGAGAAAGTTAATGACCGCCAAAATCCCTTCGCGCAACTCTGCCGCCTGCTCCTCATCCAGCGTCTCCCGCATCGGCAGTTCAACCGTCAGCGAGCGCATGCCGCGCGCCACCGCCCAGGTGGAGGCGTCGCCCGTCACCTTGTAGCCGCCCGGCCAGTGGTTGTCGTAGTCGTAACCGGCGGCTTCAGCCAGGGCTTGCCCCACTTCGCGCGAAAGCGCATCGCCAAGCTCACGGCCACCAGTCAAATGCGTGCCGGGCGTCACCAGCCCGTCGGGTGGAAAGGCGGCGTGGAAGTAAAGCACTGTCACAGTGGTGTATTCAGCCTGCAATGTCAACAGCCAGTCGCGCATGGCTTGTGTCTCCGGCTCTGAGAACGGCGCGAGGCCGCCTCCGCCAGGCAAAAAATAGTCCACCGCGATCTCAACGCCGGGCCGCCAATCGTAAGTCTCCCAGTTTCGGTTCAGGTCAACGCCGTTGGCGTTGAGGCGCTTGCCCCTGGCCGCCCCGTCCGGGTTGAGCGAGTCGATCACGAACAGCCCCAGCCCCGGCGGCAAAATCAAAGCGTCGCTTTCCACATCGGCCGCCAACTGCGCCACAACCGGCGCAGAGTTCATCTCGTCGCCGTGAATCCCATTGACCAGCACCAACGCCTGCGCCGGACTTTCTGACGCCGGGAAAGCATCACCAGTAATATAGCGTCCGTTGACCGACTGGCCGAGGATGAAGTTAGAGTGGGGAGTTAGAGTTAGAGTGAATTTTGGGGAGGCCGTCTCTGTTGGGGAAAAGGTTGAGGCTGGGGTGGCGGTTGCCACCGGGGTGGCCGTCGTCAATGTGACGGTCGCCGTCGCATCCGACTCGGGAATCTTCACCACCACTGTCTCAACCGGCGGCAAGTTCCGCATCGCCGACGCGAGCGCGGTCGGCATGCTCAGCAGGGCCATCATCAGCCAGCCGACGACAATAATAACGGCGGCAATGAGCAGTGCCGCCGCCAGTTCGACGCCTGAAATCGAATTCCTCATCGCAATGACTCAGCCAGCGTCCCTTCGACAAGCTCAGGGCAAGCTCTGAGCGGAGCGGCGGCGCTGTACCGCCGCGCAGTCGAAGGACGCGGCCCGTTCACGCAAAGCCGCACCCTTCGACTGCGTTCTGCGCGCTTCGCAAACACGCAGAACTCCGCTCAGGGTGCTGGCGTTGTTCAGGGCCGAGTTGTTACGCTTCATCTACAACTTTTGCCGCGCCAGCACCGCCGCGCCCACCACGCCCGAAGCATCCTTGAGCGCCGCCGGGACGATCTTCACCAGCTTCGCATTTTGCTTGTTGATGAAGTTGGCGTAAGCGACTTTGCGGATTGGGGCGATGAACTTCTCGCCCAGCCGCTCGGTCACGCCGCCGCCGATCACGACCATTTCCGGGTCGAGGATGTTGACCAGGTTGGCCGCCAGCAGGCCGAGCGTGCCTTGAGCCGCCGCCAGCGCTTCGGCCATCACCTTGTCGTTCTTCTTCAACGCTTCGGCGATCACACTGCTGGTCAGCCTGCCTTTGCCGACCGTTTCGATCAGTTCAGGCACGACGCTTTTACGACCGGCGGCGACCATCTCTTTGATCATACGTTCCATGCCGGTTCGGCTGGCCAGCGGCTCCACCGTGCCCGGCTGGCCGGTCTTGCCGATGATGCCGTTGTCGGCGGCCACCACGGTGTGGCCCACTTCGCCCGCGCCGCCGCGAAAGCCGCCGCGCAGTTCGCCGTTCAAGATGATGCCGCCGCCGATCCCGGTTCCCACAAACACGGCGACCATATCGTTCACGTCACGGCCCGCGCCGTGCTCGAACTCGCCAATCGCGCCCACGCGCACGTCGTTATCAATGTAAGCCGGAATGCCGAGCGCCTCTCCCAGCTTGTCGGCCAGCGGCATGTTCGTCCAGTCCTTGCCCAGGTTGACGGCCAGCCGCACCACACCTTTCTTGGTGTCTACCGGCCCTGGCACGCCTACGCCGATCCCGCCGATGGCCTTCATCTTCACATCGGCCTCTTTGGTTACGTCCTTGATCGTTTTGACCAGCCGCTCTAGCACACCTTCGCCGCCAAGCTCCGGTTGTGTCTTGCGCTTGGCCAGGCCGAGCACGGTTCCATCTTTGGCGACTACGCCAGCGCGCATACTCGTCCCGCCCAGGTCTACGCCGATGTAAAGTTTTTTAGCCATAGCTTATCTCCGGTGTGGGAGTGTGGAGGCATGGAAGTGTGGGAGTAAGTGACACCCATACTCCCACACACCCACACTTCCATACTCATTCTTTCAGCGCCGATGCGTAGCAATTGTAGTCTGCTTTGCTGAAGCAGACGAAGACGACTTTTTCGATGGCCGGGTTCTGTTCGAGAAAGGCCTTGACTTCGGCGACGGCGATGCGCGAGGCCAGTTCGATGGGGTAGCCATAAGCGCCAGTGCTGATGGACGGGAAGGCGATGGCGCGAATGCCATGCTGGATGGCGAGCCTCAGCGAATTGCGGTAACAGTTTGCCAGCAGGCCGGGTTCACCGGTTGAGCCGCCATGCCACACCGGGCCGACGGTGTGAATGACAAACCTGGCTGGCAATTTGTAGCCTTGGGTGATTTTGGCGTCGCCGGTGGCACAGCCGCCCAACGTGGCGCACTCGGCCAACAATTCAGGGCCGGCCGCCCGGTGAATGGCTCCATCCACACCGCCGCCGCCCAGCAGGGTATTGTTGGCCGCGTTCACAATTGCGTCAACCTGCTGTTTAGTGATGTCGCCTTGAACAAGAGAAATGCGGGTGATTGTGTCCACAAAACTGATTATAGCCGCCCCGGCGATGAATGCAACTAAACGCAGTGCAAGGGTTGAAATGGCCTGGGATTGTCCATCGTGCGGCAGATTGTGGAAAAATGCGGCGGGCAGGTTGGCGTCGAGAGCGAAGGCGTCGCCGGCAAGGGCAGTACATTTTGGTTCACCTTGCCGGGAGTTCCTTACGAGCAGTCATAGCCGAGGCGACGATGTTTGATGGCGCTCAAGGCACAATCTGTGGCGGCAGCATTCTTAGTTCACGCCCAGCCAATGTCTCGAGTCTGGTAGATGCCCTGCGACGCTTGCCCGGCAAACCCGTTGGCGCCGGGTACCCAGTCTGTGTTCGTGTCAATTAAATCAACTCACGACTCTTAGCCCCCAAACATACGCGCCGATTACTATCAGCATCGACACACCCAACGCCACACCCAACGCAATGAAGTAGGCAGGGATGATGCCGTAAGCCCACAGAGCAAACGCCGGCCAGGCAAACGGCATTGCGCTCGCAACCAGAAAAGCTGTTCCTATCACTTGTGATGCGCCGCGCGCATTGCTCAATAACAGCCGTCGCCCGGCAAGTGGCACAACGATCAGAGTAACCAAGGCGGGTAGCAGAAAGAAGATATTTTCTGGCGCGAGGGTAAACAAAAGTTCAATTGGATCGCGCGCTATGTAGTCATCGGGGTTTGCGCCAGAGATACCTTGCCTTTCCCAATGGCCATTGGCTGTGAGTACCACCACACCTTGTGTCCCCATTGCGACCACGACAGTATGCGGCCCTCCAGATGGCAGATAAGCAATATCGTATGTCTTCAACTCAGAGTAAGGAGGATGACGATGACAGCCGTCAACATGGCGAAGACGCTCCATATATTGATCTCGTCCCCACGGTATCTGCCAGGCCACTGACCATGTTTGCCCGCCATCGGCGGACACTTCAACTTTTGGTTGGCCTGTAATCCGATAGCACGTTTTGGGAGCATCCGGGTTGCACACCTGATGCGGCAGATTGACAGGCTCTTGCAGGGCTTGTTCCACAGAGGGCGGGATCGTAGGGAGGCTATTCCAGTTTTGGTGTTGGGGATCATAGGCCATCACCCATGATTCCGCACTCAAATCTGGTCCATCACTGTCAGCATAAAAGACTTCATGAAAGACTTCCACATAGACCACATTATTGACTATGACAGATTTCTGGGCGGTCATAGATGGCGCGCAAGGAGCGGTCGCCATTGTTGCAAAGGCGGCAATCCCCAAACTAACGCAAGCCGAGATTCCAAGCGAGGTTTGCGACGATGTTTGTTCAAGTCGAACCCACAACTGCCACGCCGCCCAAATTATCGGCAAGGCAATCAAATCAGTCGGGTCAAGCACGATTCGGGTTGGGCCGCCTACCAGCCACGAGGTGAATGCCTCGGTTGCCTCGTTGGCAACTGGCGCGGTTTTGATGAGGGTAAACCAGAGCGCAGTGAGGCCGCACGAGAGGGCCATGATGCGGCGTGACGGGAGTTGCAGACCTTCGAGCGGAAAGGCCAGCATCGCGGCCAGGAGAAATGGAAAGAAAAACAGCCCGGCGAAGTCGCTCAACTTGCCGGTGAGCCACGATGGAACGATGGCCTTCAAAACGTGATCGTTGAGGAGCAAGAGGCCGATGCTCAACAAAGCGAGCGGGTGCTTGAGAGCGCGGAGGGAGATAGAAAACGTTTGCATGGCCCTGCTCCTTTTGCAGTTCATTATAATCTCAGATGTAGGTTTGCATAACGAAAACGGGCGAGCAACTCTTTGCCCGCCCATTTCCTTCTTTTCCCTTGTTTCCCTGTGTTCCTGTTTACCACCCGCTCAACTGGCTGGCCCGCTCCACCAGTTGGGCGAACTCGGCTACATCGGCGTCGCCCGGAAGTTGGGCGGCCAGCCGTTGGGAACGGATGCGCAGGTCGTCGAAGGTGGTCTCGGCGGCGTAAGGACTGTAGCGCAGGAGTTCGGCGTACTGGGCCACCACCACGTCAAGCTGGTAGCGGAGCGAGGCTTCGTCGAACGACTGGGCCATATCCCAACTGTTGAAGTTGCCGTTGATCTCTTTGACCTCGTGCGTCGTCGGGTCTTCCCAGCGCAGGCTCACAGTGGCGATGCGGCCCTCGACTCCGGGGTTGTGGAATTGCACGGCGTAGAGAGCGGTGACGGTGTGCCCGGCGCCGATCTCGCCCGCGTCCACGGCGTTGTTGCGGAAGTCCTGGTCAGCCACGGCCCGGTTCTCGTAGCCAATCAACCGGTAGCGGGCCACCACTTCGTTGTTGAAGTCCACCTGCACTTTGGCGTTGAGAGCAATCACTTGCAGAGTTGAAGTCATGTCTTCGACGAAGAGCTTTTGCGCTTCGTCAAGGTCGTCCACGTAAGCGTAGTTGCCGTCGCCGTTGTCGGCCAACTGCTCCATGAGTACGTCGTTGAAGTTGCCCATGCCAAAGCCAACAGTAGTCAGGGTGATGCCGGCGTCGGCGTAGCCGCGAATGCTTTGCAGGATTTGGTCGGGGCCGGTCGCGCCGACGTTGGCCACGCCGTCACTGCACAGGATGACGCGGTTGATGCCGTCGGGGCGGTAGGCGCGGTTGGCGAGATCGTAACCCACGCGCAAGCCGGCTTCCACGTTGGTCGCGCCTTCGGGTTGCAGGCCATAGATGGCGCTGAGGATCGTCGCCCGGTCTTCGCCGCTGGTTGGGTTGAGAAGCACGCGGGCGTCCGAGCCGTAGACCACGATGGCAACCGAGTCAGAGGGGCGCAGGCGGTCAACGAGCATTTGCAGAGACTGCTTCACCAGTTCAAGGCGGCCATCCTGAGCCATCGAGCCGGAGATGTCAATCACAAAGGTGAGCGAGGCCGGTTTGCGTTCGGCTTCGGACACCGAGTAGCCTTGCACGCCGACGCGGATGATTTGCGTGCCGTCCTTCTGGAAGGGCGAGGGCGCGCCGTCGGCATAGAGGGCGAAGGCCACGTCCGGCGGGGCGGTGTAATCCTGCTGGAAGTAGTTGACGAACTCTTCCACGCGGATGGCGTCGGGCGGGGGGATGAGGCCGTCGTTGACGTAGCGGCGGGCGACAGTGTACGAGGCCGTGTCCACATCCAACGCGAAGGTGGAAAGGTGGTCGGCGTAGGTGTCAATGAAAGGGTTGACGCCGTAGTTCTGGAAGGTGTTGTCTACGGGGGCGGTGGCTGTGGGGGCCGGGGTGAAGAAGGCCTCGGCGGTGGGCGCTGGCGGCAAATAAGCCTGGCCCTGGGTAGCGATGACAACCGGCGCCTCGGCCAGTTGTGTTGCCGCCGGGGCTTCGGTGGCCTGCGGGGCCGAGATTTGAACAGGCGTCGCCGCCCCGCCGCACGCGGCCAGCAGAAGGGTGAAAACGGCGGATAGGATGAGAAGATGTTTGGCGTTCATGGTTGTTTTTCCTTTCAAGGTGGGGCGAAGTATTCGCCTCAAGTTGTCCTGGTTTGTGTGAGTTTGTGGCGATTGCTTCGCCCTTTCTCTGCAAACAGGGTAACGCCAAACGGGTTGACAGGCTTGATAAAGGGTTGACAGGGGGATGACAAAGTGTCAAACAAGTCTCAGCAATGTTTCAGCAAAGTTCCAATGAAGCTTCAGCAATGTTTCAGCGAAATTTCAGATGAGTCTCAGTATCAAGCCAAACCATAACTTTAATGCCTTTCCAGCAATCTCCTTAGATAGGACTCCTATTTGCGAGGTTAAAATCAATATTATTCTGCCTGATCGGAGAAAAATGCAGATGTCCATTCACCATCCGCGTATCCTGTTATATTCGCACGACAGCTATGGCCTCGGCCACCTACGCCGCACATTAGCCATTGCCGGGCAACTGGCCTGCGACCTGCCACATGCTAGCCAAGTGCTCATCACTGGCTCGATGGTGGCTGGAGCCTTCACCTTACCTCCCCACCTCGACCTGATCAAGCTCCCGGCCCTTACCAAGCGCAGTGATGGGCGCTACAAGGCCCGCGCCATGCCGCTCTCACTGGCCCAAATCACTGCCTGGCGCGAGCAGATGATTCTGCAAACCGCCCTCGCTTTCCAGCCGGACCTCGTACTCGTTGACAAGACGCCAGCCGGAGTGCAGAACGAGTTGCTCCCTACATTGCGCCATCTGAAAACATGGCGGCCCGAGACCCGCCTTGTCCTGGGCATGCGCGACATCGAAGATGATCCTGCCACTACCCGCCTGGAATGGGAGGCGTGTGACGCACGACGGTTGCAGGAAGAAGTCTACGATCGCCTATTGCTCTACGGCCAACGCGAAGTTTTCGATCCGGTGCGCGAATATGCGATGTCCCCGACCGCCGCTGCTAAATTGGTGCCGTGCGGCTACCTGGGCGGCGTAACGCCCACGCGTTCACGCGAGGCCGTGCGCCGTGAACTCGACGCCGATGGGCGGCCACTCATCGTGGTCACAGTCGGCGGCGGTGGCGATGGCTTCGATTTGCCTAAAACCTACCTTGAGGCGCTGGCCGCGCACGCCCTCTGCGACGCCCACAGCCTGATCGTCACCGGCCCGCTTATGGCCCGCAAGAAGCGCGAGCTTTTGCAGAGCGCGGCGCGCGCCGAACATTTGACCTTGCTCGAATTCACGCCTGACCTCATCAGCTACCTCGCCGCCGCCGACCTTGTGATCAGCATGGCCGGTTACAACACCGTGCGTGAGGCGTTGGCCCTGGGCGCGCGCCTCCTGCTCGTCCCTCGCGTGCGGCCGCGCGCCGAACAGCGCCTGCGCGCCGAACGCCTGGCTAAACGGGGCTTGGCGCGAGTGTTGTTGCCGCATCACCTCTCGCCTGTCCGGTTGGCGGCAGAGATTGAGGCGGCGCTCGCCTCACCCCTTCCAGACGTAACCCTGGACTTCAATGGCCTCACGCGCGTTAGCCACGCCATTGTCGAATTACTAGAAACCAAACCGCCAAGCCCGCCCTGCGCCGCGCCGGGCAACGGCCACAAACAAATTGCTCCCCTTTTTAGGGGGAGAGAGATAGCGGGTGAGTTATGACCATCGCCTACATCCTCAAAATGTATCCGCGCTTCTCCGAGACGTTCATCCTCAACGAGATCCTCGAGCTTGAACGGCAAGGCGTGGATATCCGAATCTACTCGCTTCGTAAGCCGGACGACGGACGCTTTCACGCCAACTTGGCCCGCGTGCGCGCATCCGTGACCTATCTGCCAGAATACTTGCCGCCCGAAACCGGGCGTGTGTTCGCCGCAAACCGCGCGTTGGCCCAGGCTAACCCGCGCCGTTATGGGCAGGTATTGCTTTACGCACTCAGCCGCCGCAAGCTTCCTGCGCTGAAGCGCTTCTTTCAAGCGGGGGTGATAGCCGATCATCTGCGAGCGCAACCAGCCGAGCACCTGCATGCGCATTTCGCCAGCAGTGCCACCCAGGCCGCGCTCTTCGTCCACCTGCTCACCGGCATCCCATATAGCTTCACCGCCCACGCCAAAGATATTTTCCTGAACATCGTAGATGCTGACCTGTTGCGCGACAAAATTCGCGCGGCGCAGTTTGTGGTGTCGGTGAGCGACTTCAACTGCGCCTATTTGACACAACTGGTGAACGAAGACACGAAGAATGGCCTGCAGGGACTCCTGCCTCCCGACCGTCTCGCCATTCCACCCGACCGCATCCGCCGGTTGTATAACGGGATTGACCTGATGCAGTTCGCTCCCGGCGCAGACGTACTCCCGCAGGCTGATCGCGGGTCAATGATCCTCGCGGTCGGTCGCTTAGTCGAGAAGAAAGGCTTCGACATCCTGGCGCGGGCGTGTGCCATCTTGCGCGATCAGGGCATTGCCTTCCACTGTGAGATTATTGGCAAAGGGCCGCAGGAGGCCGCCCTTCGCTCCTTGATCGCTGAACTCAATTTGTCGGATCACGTTCAGCTTGCCGGGCCAAAACCGCAAGACGAGATCGTAGCCGCCTACCGCCGCGCCGCCCTGTTCGTCTTGCCGTGCGTCGTCGGGGTGGATGGCAACCGCGACGGCCTGCCTACCGTTTTACTGGAAGCGATGGCGATGCACATCCCTGTCGTCTCCACTGATCTTACCGGTGTGCCCGAAATCGTGGAGGATGGCATTACTGGGCTGCTTGTGCCACAGAACGATTCAGCCGCGCTGGCCGCCGCCCTCGCCCGCTTGCTATCCGACCCGGCCTTGCGCGAGCAAATGGGCCGCGCCGCTCGCGCCAAAGCCGCCCGCGAATTTGACTTGCGCCAAAACGTGGGCCTGCTTCGGCAGTGGCTCACAGAGATTACTGATTTTTCTCTGTGGTCTGAGCGCGATCCGCAATCAGCTATCAACCACCGACGGTCGTATGAACACCCTCTACCTCTGCGCTGACCCTGGCATTCCCATCCGCGGCCACAAAGGCGCCGCCGTCCACGTCCGCTCGCTGGCTGATGCTTTCTCTGCGCTTGGGCACAAAGTAACGCTCCTCACTCCGCGCCCTGGTCCAGCAGATGGGCCGCCGCCTGGTGCGCGCATCGTCGAAGTTTCTGCGCTACAGCCCCCTGTTATTGCTGTGCCGGCTGAAGCCCGGGAACAGCTGATTCTCGATACAGCCGATGCCGTTTACGATGTGGCACGGGAACTGCTTGCCAAAGAACCCTTTGACCTCATCTACGAACGTTATTCACTCTGGAGTGATGTTGGCGCGCGCCTGGCGCACGAAAGCAACGTGCCACTCATCGTCGAAGTCAACGCGCCGCTTCGGGCAGAGGCCGCTCGCTATCGTTCCCTCTATCACGCCGACCGGGCGGCGGCGATTGAAGCGCGTTTGTTGTCGGCGGCCAAGGCGGTTGCCGTCGTTTCCACCCCTCTGCGGGAGTACGTGATTGCGCAGGGCGTGCCTGCCGACCGCGTTCATGTCTTGCCCAATGCTGTGGACGAGCGCCTCTTTCACCCGGCGATGGATGGGGCGGCACTCCGCGCCCGTCTGGGGCTCACCGATAAATTCGTCGTCGGCTTCGTCGGCACAGTTAAACCCTGGCACGATCTCGACACATTGTTTGTTGCTGTTTCTCGACTGCAAAGCGATCAGATTGCGGCCTGCCATTTACTGCTTGTCGGCAATATTCCCGAATCGGTGCGCGCGTCCATTGCCCGACTTGGTTTAGCCGAAGCTACGACGATTGTGGAGCCGATCCCGCACGCCGACGTGCCACCCTTCATTGCCGCCATGGATGTGGCCGTCTCGCCTCATCCGTCGCTTGCCGGTTTCTATTTCTCACCACTCAAACTGTTTGAATACCTGGCTTGTGGTGTGGCGGCGGTGGCGGCGGATGTGCCTCCCATCGCCGAGGTCATCGCCGATGGCGTGACCGGCTTGCTCTATCCTCCCGGCGACGCCGTGGCGCTGGCCGAGCGGATTGCGACCCTGGCGGCCACTCCCTCTCTTCGCACTCAACTTGGCTGGCAAGGCGCGGCCTATGCCTTGCAACACCACACCTGGCAAGGCAATGCCCGGCAAATCATTGGCTGGCTTGTGCCCGCCTCGGTTAACGGGCAGTTCAGCGTTATGGGGGACGGGACGGGGGTGGGAGCCAGGTTGCCTCTTTTCGACGACCGACTCCGCCGCCGACTGTTTCGCGCCACTCGGGCTGACATGGCCGGGCCTCTGCTTGCGCCGCATTTGCCCAACGTAAACGGCCGCACCTGTGATCGTATTGTTCACCTGGAGGTGCTCAAATACAAGCCACACCGCCGTTGCGTCATTGCCTACGAACTGGCAACCGCTGAGCCTCAGGGCCCGTCTTGGGGAGTGATTGGCAAAGTGTTCCGCGATGAACGTGGCGCACAATTGTTCGCGCTTCAACAATCGCTGTGGGGCGACGGTTTCGGCCTGGACGCGGCTGATCACATCACTGTCCCCAAGCCGCTGGCCTACATCCCGGAGATGGGAATGCTGGCCCAAGAGCATGCGCCAGGCCAGCCTCTTGATGAATTCTTAGGCTCCTTAGACTTCATCAGCCGGGTGCGCCAGAGCGCAGTAGCTATTGCCAAACTTCACAACTGCCGCGTGAGACCGGTGGTGGAATACACGCTCAAGGCTGAATTGGATAATCTCGACCGCTGGGCCGCCGAGTTAGCTGCCTGGCGCCCTGATCATGCTCCCGCTTTCGGGCAACAACTCGCCAGCCTGCGTGGGCGAGCATTGGCTTTACCTCCTTCCGAACTCGTTCCGGCGCACCGAGACTTTTATTACAGCCAGGTGCTCTTCACCAATGCAAGAGCCGTGCTGATTGACCTGGACATGCTCGCGCTGGCCGACCCGGCGATTGACGTGGCGAACTTTGCCGCGCACTTGCGCTTCCTGGCTATACAACGCCTCGCCGACCCGCACCGCCTCGATGCGGACGCGACACTGTTCGTGGAAGAATACACCCGGCAACGCCGGCCCTCACCAGAGTTTCTTCCGCGCTTGGCATTTTACGAGGCGGCTACTTTCTTTCGCTTGATGCATGTTGTCTTGCAACGACCGCGACTCACGTATTGTTTCGACCGACTCTTTGAAATTTGCGCCGCTGGATTTTTGGCTGGGGATTGGACTTCCTCCCTCATCAAACATCAGCTATGAAAAAGCTTCGCCTGCTTGACCTTGACCTGCGCTACTTCCTTTACCTGTTGCCCTACAGTTTTCGTCTCATCCTGACGGTTGGGACAATGCTAGTAGTGGCGGCGCTCGACGTAGCTTCACCCTGGCCGCTTAAGTATATTGTGGATAACGTGATCGGCGGACAGCCATTCACCGATCCGATTGGCCGGGAGATTGTAGCGAACGTGGGCGCCGACCCGCGCCTGCTCACTGCCGTCTTCGGCTTGATGATCATCGCCCTGGCAGCCCTCAGCGGATTCTTCTCCTTTGCCTATACGTATCTGCAAGGGGCCATGCAGGAGCGCATGACCTTGCGCCTGCGTAGCCGGGCCTTTGCTCATCTGCAAGCTCTGTCTTTGCAATTTCATGACCAGAGCCGCGCTGGCGAAATCATCCGCCGGGTGACGGGTGACGCCGGGCTGGTGATGGAAGCGCTCGTGCACAACATGAGTGAAATCCTGGCTAACGTTTTTAAGTTCGCCGGCATCGCCGCCGTGATGCTGTTCGTCAACTGGCGCTTTTCACTCATTGCCCTGGCTTATGCGCCTCTCCTGTACTTCCTCTTCAACGCGTTCCGGCGCAACATCAAGGCCTCGGCGGTGGTAGTCCGGGCCGAAGAAGGGCAGATGTCTGCGGTCACTCACGAAGCTGTCTCGGCGATTCGCGTGGTCAAGGCTTATGGCCGGGAGGCTGCCGAACAGCGCCGCTTTGAAGAGCATGGCGCGGCGCGGGTCGAAGCCGGACTGCGGACCGTGTTCTGGGAGGCATCCTTTGAGCCGATCATAGATGTGATCAAAGCTATGGGTGTCGCGGCCGTCGTGTGGTACGGCACCGCCCAGATATTTGCCGGGCAGTTGACGGTTGGCGAATTGCTCATCTTCCTCTCGTATCTTTCGACTTTCTATAGCCCGCTCAAAAGGTTCAGCAAACTTGCCGGCTCGTTACAAAAAGCGGTGGTGAGCGGCGACCGGCTCGCCGAACTGCTCGACAGCGATCAATTGATGCAGGATACGCCGAATGCGATCAGCATGGGGCGGGCGAACGGGCGAGTGGACTTCCAGTTGGTGAGTTTTTCATACGATGGCCGCCAACCGGCTCTGCGCGACGTGACCTTCACCGCGTTACCCGGCCAGATGATTGCCCTTGTCGGCGCGACCGGCGCGGGCAAGACGACGGTGGCTAATCTGCTGATGCGTTTTTACGATGTGACCGAAGGGCGAGCTCTCCTGGACGGTATAGACGTACGGCATTTGCGACTGAAAGACCTGCGCCAGCAGTTCGCCCTCGTGCCTCAAGAGCCGATCTTGTTCGCCGCTTCGATCCGCGACAACATCGCCTACGGCCAACCGGAGGCCAGCATTGCCCAGATTGTCGCCGCGGCCCGTGCCGCCAATGCTCATGAGTTCATCTCCCAATTGCCGTACGGCTACCATACAGTCATTGGCGAACGCGGCATCACGCTGTCTGGCGGCCAACGGCAAAGGATCGCCATCGCCCGCGCCATTTTGCGCAATGCGCCGATCTTGATTCTCGACGAGCCTACGGCATCGCTCGACGCCGCCTCTGAGCACGAAGTGATGGACGCGCTCAAACGATTGATGCGCAGACGGACCACCTTTGTCATCGCTCACCGCCTCTCGACCATTCAAAACGCCGATATGATTCTGGTGTTCGAAGATGGTCAGATCGTCGAACGCGGCCGGCATGACGAACTGGTGCGGCGCGGCGGGCACTATGCCAAATTCGTCTGCCTGCAGTATGGCTCTCCGGACTTCACACCAGTGCCGCCGATCGCCGTGAAATGGAGGTAAGCCCTATGGGTCGCACATTACGCCTGTTATTCGGCCTCACTCTGTATATATTCTTGCCACTCGTGGTCAGCGTGCTGGCCTTTGGCGAACTTGCGGGGACGACGCCTACTGCGTTGGCCCCGCCCTTAACGCCGACTCCAAATACTGCCGCCACTGCGGTCCCAGAAACGGATCAACAAGCCCAGACCTTTAATCGCGCCAGGATGCTCTATCTCAGAGGGATCACCAATTACAGAACGGGTAATTACCCGGCGGCGCTCAACGACTTTCAGGCTGCGGTTGCGCTCGCGCCTGACGAGATAAACTGGCACAACAACGTAGGCCTTACACTTGCCAAACTAGGTCGGTTCGAAGAGGCTATTGCTGAATACGAAGTCGTAGTCACCCTCGCCCCGGCTGTGGCCGAAGCGCACTACAACCTGGGCACACTCTACCAAGCGCGAGGCGAGTTGGACGAGGCAGTGGCGGCTTATCAAGCGGCGATCACCGCCCGTTCTGACTATGCGCTCGCTTACAACGGCCTCGGTGCGGCGTATGACGATCTGGGCTATGAGGAGGAGGCCTTGAATGCTTATGAGATGGCCGCCTCACTCGATCCGAATCTTGCCATAGCCCATCTGAACCTGGGCGCCGCTTACGCCGAACGTGGAGAGTTGGACCGGGCTATTGCCGAGTTAGAAGCCGCGGTGCGTCTCGAACCTGAGTCAGTGGAAGCCCATTTCAACCTGGGCCTGGTGCGCGCGTGGCAAGGCGAAACGGCTCTGGCGCGGGCCTCGTTCGAGCAAGTGATCGTGCTAGCCCCCGAAAGCAAGTGGGCGGCGCAGGCTCACACGCAACTCAAACAACTTGAACCATGACCGGGTTAGACCTGTCAGAAGTCAAGGCAAAGGGAGCGGGGTGACGGTTGGCTCACTACTGGCATACTGCACTGTCAACCGCGCAAAATCAACCGCCGTATCAAATAGTAATGAATTGCGGTTTGATTAAGATTTCTTCCAATATCTCCGGAAGATGGCTCGCAAGCCCAGCCCCATAAGCACAAATGGGCCGATGACGACCACTATCCAGATGACAATGTCTACCAGAAAAGTAAAGATGGACGCGAACACATCGAAAGCGTTGCGAAAAGTTTGAACCGGGTTCCACCAGCCGGGAGCGATTGAAGGAAGAGAGATTGCTGGCGGAGCGGGCCGCAACTGCACAGTGATGTGCGAGTAAGTGTTCCAACCATTTGAGCCGTCGCCGGTGCTCACCAGGTCGCCGGAGACGGATTCGCTCTTGAGCGTGCCCAGGCGGAGCAGGGCCTCGCGGGCCGAGTCGAATCGGGCGACTGGCACGGCCAGGGTGAGGGTGGCGTGTTTCTCATCACCCTGATACCACGACTGAGAACTGACAAGATAGCCGCCGTAGTCGTAGGCCACCTGCCCGGCCCGGTCTGCCGCCGCGTCGGTGTTTGCGACTTCTAGTTCCAGGTAGGCGTTGTAAACGACGAGGGTGTTCATGGGCGCGCCTTCCGACGAACTGAAAGCGCTCGTGTCTGACGAGCGCGGGTACGAGCCGATGAGCTGGGGCGTGGCCCTGCCGCCGCAGGCCGTGAGGGCGATTGCGATCAGCAAGACAAACGAGTGGAGTGAGAGTGGGCGGAACATGACTTCCTCCTTGAGTGCAGGGGCATGGGTGTATGGGAGTTTCTGCTCATGTGGGTCACAGGTGGTGTGGGGCGAGTTGCCAACTCGCCCTACGGCTGCTTACGTCTCTGAACCGATATGAGCGGGAGTTTCCGTTACAATGTAATGCCTCAAACAAGAGGCGGCTTGATATTTGGTTGATAAAACGATGATATTCAAGCCTCCGGGCGAGGACGTAAATCACATGCCACGGCAGAGCCGTCTGTGCTAAGATGATCTGTAGAAAGTTGATGAACAATGAAAACCTTATGTGGCCGGAGTAGTGGTGGCCCTCGCGCAGACAAACACCCTCAACCGTCAGGTTGAGGGTGTTTTATTTTTCCAAAACGGCCTGAATTCTAAGGTTAGGAGGGAACTATGTCCGATTTGATTGGGAAAACTCTCGGCCCGTACCGCATCCTCGAGCAGATCGGCGTCGGCGGCATGGCCACCGTCTACAAAGCCTACCAGCCCAGCATGGACCGCGATGTCGCCATCAAGATTCTGCCGCACTATCTCTCGCAGGATGCCGAGTTCGCCAAACGCTTCCAGCGCGAAGCGAAAGCCATTGCCAAACTCGAGCATCCACACATCCTGCCCGTGTACGACTATGGCGAGTGTGAGGACACCACCTACATCGCCATGCGCTACGTGCAAGCCGGGACGCTCAAAGAGCGTATCGCCCGCGGCCCGCTCCCCCTCGACGAGATCAACCGCCTCGTCGGCCAGATCGGCGGCGCGCTCGACTACGCCCATCGCATGGGCGTCATCCATCGCGATGTAAAGCCCGGCAACATCCTCGTGGATCAAGAGGGCCACACTTACCTCACCGACTTCGGCCTCGCGCGCATGATGGAGGCGACCCAGCAACTCACCGCCTCCGGGGTCGGGGTGGGCACACCCGCGTACATGTCGCCCGAGCAGGGACAGGGCATCAAAGTGGATCACCGCTCCGACATCTACTCGCTGGGTGTGATGCTGTACGAGATGGTCACTGGCCGCGTGCCTTACGAGGCCGAGACGCCGATGGGCGTGGTGCTCAAGCACATCACCGACCCGCTGCCCCTGCCCCGCAAACTTGCGCCGAATGTGCCCGAAGCGGTGGAGAAAGTGATTCTCAAGGCGCTGGCAAAAGACCCGGCGCACCGCTTCCAGACGGCGGGGGAGATGGTGGAGGCATTGAATATCGCCGTGCGCAAGGCGGCTCCGCCGGAGCCAGCGCAGCCCGTCGCCGCCGAGGCCACCCTCGCGGAGCACGCGGCGAGTATTTCATTCGTGACGCGCGTTGAGCGGGTCTGGGAAAAGCCGCGCGGCAAGTTCGCGTTGGTGGGCGGCGCGGTGGTCGTTCTCGCGGTGTTCGGATTGCTCCTGAGCCAGTTGCCGGGCCGCGTGCAGATCGCCGCGCCGGGCGCGACGGCGACAATGACCATTGGACCCGCTGGAAGCGCAGTGGCGACAATCCCGGCGCACGCCACCGCCGAGGCCGCGACCCCGATGCCCACTTCGGCCCCGCCGACGGCGACAAATACCCCCAGCCCGCTTGACGTGGGTGAGTGGCTTGACATCTGCGGCAACGATGTATGCATCCGCAGTCGTTCGCACGGCGATATGCTCTTGGGCCTCGCCAATTCGTATACCAATTTCAGAGGATTGAGTTGGTCGCCGGATGGCTCGCGCATTGCCTTCGGCGCTTGCCGGTTGGAAGATTTGCTCAACAACCCCAGCGCCGGCTGTCGGCAAGACCTCTTCGTCGCCAGCCGGGATGGTAAGAACGTCACCGCCCTCTTGCGAGACCCGGACAAACACGAGCAGGGCCCGGCGTGGTCGCCGGATGGTGAATGGATCGCTTACGAAGAAAACGGTAATCTGGCAATCGTTCGGCCTGATGGGGCGGGCAGGAAAATTCTCGTGCCGTTCAGCGACGTTACCTGCGCTCACTTTGGCATCACGTGGTCGCCGGATAGTCAACGCATTGCCTGGATCGGGGGCACTTGTTTCGTGGACCGGGATGGGATTTCTGACCGGGTGTGGGTGATCAACCGTGATGGCACAGGCGCGAAGATGATCTTTCAGTCAGCCGATCCTTTGCTGGCAATGGACATGATCGCCTGGAGTCCCGATGGCCGATCAGTGGCGGTCGAACTCCAGAATGGAGTGGCCTACCTGATTGTTGCCGATTGCGCCGACAGCCCGGCGGGATGCACTGAGTCTGCGCGAGCCGAAATACAGGCTTTCCCCGATCACTGGCGGCACACTTTCTATCCGCAGTGGGCGGGAGAGGTGGCATCTTCCGTAGCCCAATGCCGCATTGTCTTCGTCGGCTATCAGGGGAACTACAACGTTCACGTCCGCAACTGCGACGGCTCTGGTGTGCAACAGGTGACCGATCTGGTAACGGAGGTATCGGCCCCGGAACACCCGGTGTGGTCGCCCGATGGGCAAGCAATCCTCTTCGTTTCGAGGCACGAAGGTAATAAGTTATCAAATTCGACTGGCGAACCTTGCACTTCACTGTATGTCATTCGCCCGGACGGCGCCGGGTTGGCCCGGTGGACTCGTGACAGGTGTGACGACCAGCCGTCATGGTCGCCGGATGGAACGCGAATAGCCTTTCATCGGGAGTGCGACTTGGCCGTAATGAACCTTGACGGCACTGGCATATCCATCATTGCCAAGCCCCATGAGGATTCTTTTTGCATTGACCAATCGGCCTGGTCGCCCGATGGGCAGCGCATTGCGTTCACGAGCCTGAAATGGCCCAGCCTCGGCCTCCTCGCCGAACAGGCTGTGTTCGTCGTAGACCCCGATGGAAGCAATCTGACTCAGTTGGCTACCGTTCCGGCTGAGAACTGGGTGGAGTACAGCGTGGCCTGGTCGTCCGACGGGGATCAAATAGCCTTCAGCGTTGTGCAAGATGGCCTCGAACAATACTACTCAGTCAATAGCGATGGTAGCAGCGAACCGACCAGGATCAATGAAATCCCGGAGTCTTGGTATCTATGGTATTGGCCGCAGTGGGAGGGTGAAGCGCAAGCGGCGATGTCCACACCCGTTTCAATGGCCGAGCAGGCCCGCGCCTTCGCCGGGCCAATCCTGCAAGCCATCGCCAACCGCAAACCGGATTTCGAGGATGACTTCTCGACTGCCGATAAAGACTGGAAGACCGGCTTTGGTTTGCAGAGCCGAGATGGTACGTTGGCGATAGAAGACGGCGTCGCCCGGATGCGGTTGGGCAATGCCGATGCCTATTTTGCCAATATGGTGTTGAATCAAAAGGATTTTGTCCTGCAAGTCGAGGCTCGCCTGGCGGCAGGGGACGCCGCCTCGCAAATGGCAGTCGCGTTCCATGTGCTGACTCCGGATTACGGCTACAAGGTCACTTTGAACAGCAAGTTGCGCGCCTGGAGTTTCGACAAAGCCTGGGGAGAATTCTCTCAGCCGGGTAAGGGCAGTGGCGACGCCAGCCCGCCCGGCGAGGCCACGCGGATCGTTATTGTGGCCCGCGGGCCGCACGTTGCCATTTATCTCAACGGCGCACCGGTGGCTTATCTCGACGACGCCGACTTTGATACCTCAGGCCAAACACTCCTGATCTGCACGTCTACTTCGCAGTCGATATGCGAGTTCGACAACGTGAAGTTCTGGAACTTGGCCAACGTGCCGGGACTGCCGTAGCTGATGTTCAGAGCGATTGCGACAGATGCGCCGCCGTGAGATACAGCACGTGTTTTTGATGCGGGCTGAGGTTCACGAACTTGAGCGCACCCAGGCAGGCCATGTACAGGGCCAGTTGATATTCGCGTGGCTGGGAGGGGTTGAAGAGACAACGAGAAGCAATTGAATGAAGAGAAGAGAGAAGAGGGTGGAGAGACCCGGTTTGTAATTGAACAGCATAATCTGCCGCAGAAGCAAACTGGGGCGCGAGGACGTGGGCGATAACTTCGGCTTCGAGATGAGCGAAGTCGTACAAGGGGTGGCCGTCGCGAGTCTGGGCAAAGTCAATCAGCCACACAAAGCCGCCGGGGCCGACGAGGATGTTTTCGAGATTAAGGTCGCCGTGAATGGTGGACTGGGTGGCGATGAGGCGTTCGTCGAGCAGGGCCGGAAGTTTGGCGAGCGGGTCGGGCAGGCCATGAAGGCCGAAACCGGCGGCGAGATCGCGCAAGAGTGTTTCGCGAGTCGCGACGACGCGGGCCGTCCCGTTTTCGGGTGACTTAAGACTGAGCCACCGGACGCGCAGTGGCGGTTGCCCCGGAGCCGTTTCGCCATTGAGCGAGAGCGATTTGCCATCCATGCGCCGCTCGACGACACGCAAGTTTTTCACTGTCACCACGTCGCCCACTTTCAGGTTGAGTTGTGCCGGAGCAGCGCGGCCATCGAGAATCTTTGGGGCATCGCTTGTAGTAGCGACTTCCCTGGCACCGCCCGCCAGGGCAGGTGTAGTCGCTTTGAGGCTTGGACGACTGACGCGCAAGCGGTCACTACGGGTGGACAGCGGTTCCAGCACGTAGTGGGCGGGCAACATCCGGTCGTACTCTTGGGCCAGGCGGAAGGTGTAGGGCTTGCGTTGCATCCACCAGTTGGGACCGAAGGTTTGAAAGAGTTTTTCCAATAGAGAAGGATCGAGATTAGAAATTAGAGATTCTCGGAGGCTGATGGGCAGGCGGGTCGGTTCGGCGATGAAGGTGTAGCGGAGGGCCGCCCTCACCCCCGGCCCCTCTCCCGTTGGAGAGACGCCAACGGGAGAGGGAAGTTTGATGGGCAACTCTTGGATACGAGCGGTAATGGGCGGCAGAGTGTCTTTGACAAACGTTTCGTAGTTTTCAAATTCGCGCTGGATCGAATCGCGCTCGCCGAGTTTGGCGATGGTGTAAGCGTCGGCGCGGCCATCGGCGCGGACGGGCAGGGCGAGAAAGGTGCGCGCGCCGGAGTAGCCGGAGCGAAACTCGGCTTCGAGGGTGAGGCGGGCGTAACGACGGAAGAGCGTTTTGAGGAGTTGGGTTTCTTCGTTTGAAAGTTGCAGGTTGGGGTGATACTCGATGACAAGCCCGGCGTTGGGGTTGGCGGTTTGTAGTGAGGGCCGCGCCCGGCGCGGACGCAACACGTAGGCGGCCAGAGGCAGGCTGAGAGTGCTCCCGAAAGCCAGGCCCACAAACCCGGCGGCCATTGCCTGTTGTTTGGTGAGGCCGAAGAACGATGTGACTTGAACGTTGAGACCTTTGGAGTAGATCGCCGTTTCACGCGCGGGCGACGGGTTTCCCGCCAGCGGCGTCCACACCAGCTTGAGGAGAATTGAAAGGCGTTGTTGGTCGGGGGCCAGCGGGGTGATCGTCCAGCGCCAGGTGGCGGGCTGGTCGAGCGGCAGGCCCTGCACTTGCTCACCGCTTGGCGCGATGACAAAGCCCACACCGTCCAGCCGGGCGGCGGCTGAGAGGCCAAATCCGCCGGGGCGTTCGACCGGCACAGTGTCCGTGATGACCTGGTGTTCAGGGAATTCTGCCGTGACGGCGTAACCGTCTTTCGACGGGATGAGGGCGATGCGGATGATGTCCGACTCGCCCAATCGCATTTCCGGCGGCCACTCGAGTTCGACCACGCGCTCTTCGACGATGGGTGTGGCGGCGGGGCCGACAGTGGGCGCCGTCGTGACCACGACGGGCGGTGAGGTGACTATGGCTTCGCTAGTCGCGGTAGGGGCGGCGGTCGTCTCAACCTGTTGCGTCTGGGCCTCAGTTGCAGCTGGCGCTTCAGTGGGGGCAGGCGCTTGAGTAGCAGGGGGCTGGCTCGCTTCAACAGCCGGCGCTTCAGTGGCCGCGGGCGCTTCGGTCGCGGCAGGTCCGCCACAAGCCACAAGGATGATGGCGAACAGGGCCACCACGATGTTCAGCCATAACTTCTGTGCGTTCATTCCACATCCAGCCAATCCACAAACGACTGCGGCGGCGCGAACAGGGTCGGGGCCACCGGCGCTTGCTCGCTGACGTGCTCCAGGGGCCGCACGGCGTAAGCCAGCGCAACACACGACAGGCAAACGATGATCAGGCCGACTACGGCCAGCGCCAGGCGCGCGCGAGGGGGCATACAACTAGTATATCCCAATCTGGCAAATGCTCTATTTGTTTTCGCGAGGCAATTTGTCCTACAACCGCTGGATCGCGAAACGCGCCGTTATTTTCAACCGGCGTAGCCACTACAAATAGATGATCCGCACTTCCTGGCCGGGAGCTAAGCAGTTTGTCAACGTCTCATCAACACTTTATCAAGTCTCCCCCTACGGGTTGTGCTACCCTGTCCACAGTTCTGAATTCACAACAGAACGGCCGCACATAAGTGCCCCGCGATCCGCGATCTCTACATGACGCCTATAGCACACCGCAGAGATCGGATCGCTGATGGCTGAGCTTTGAAAAGGAGAACGCCCCTATATTGGTCGTTAGCGCGGCCAATGGCTCGTTTAGCCGGAGCGTGACTATCCGATATTACCGTTAGTTACGGAGGTAACCATGAAAACGACTCGCATGACTTGGATCTCAATTGCCCTCACACTATTCATCAGCCTCCTGCTGACGGCGTGTGATCTGCTGGTCAGCACGGAGGGCGCTACGGCTACTCCGGTAGCGGTGGACACCGTGACGCCGACTCCGTCATTCGGCATTATTAGCGGGCGAGTCTGGCACGATGCCTGCCAGGCTATCAACGGTCAGCCGGCGGTTGGCTGCGTCCCGATTGGGGACAGCCGCTATCGCGCGAACGGGATGCAAGACGCCGGCGAACCGGGAGTCAGCGGGATTGTAGTCGCCATTAGCCTTGGTGCGTGCCCGGCCCCTGTGGCCGCCACCATCCAGACCGACGCGAATGGCTACTATGCCTTCAACGGCGTGCCGGAAGGAATCTATTGCATCACCGTCGATCCCACTGCGCCGCAGAACCAATCTCTCCTCGCCAGCGGCTGGACGTTCCCGCAGGTGAGCGAGGGCACTGCGCCCGCCAACACGACTGTTCAAATCGCGGCCAGTGAGCAGAAGTCTGATGTGAACTTCGGGCGCGACAGCCAATTCGGGTGGGCGAGTCCAGTCACAACACCGTCTCCAACTCCGACGGGGACTACCTTGCCGTCTCAAGTCGCACCTTCTCCCACAGCGGCCTGCACCAATCGGGCCACGTTTATGGCCGATGTCACCATCCCCGACAAGGCTAACGTCATGGCCGGCACAACCTTTGTCAAGACCTGGCGGATGCAGAACTCTGGCTCCTGCACGTGGAACGCGGATTACGCGCTGGTGTTCGTCAGCGGCAACCAGATGCAGGGTCAACCAGTGATACCGCTCGGCGGAGCCGTGACGCCGGGAAGCATTGCGGATGTGTCGGTCATGCTCGTCGCGCCCGCCGCCAATGGTCTCTATCATGGCGAGTGGCAGTTGCGGAGCACAAACGGGGTGCTGTTTGGCATCGGCGCGAACGCCGACAGACCCTTCTGGATGCAGATCGTGGTCGGGCCGACGCCGACACCTACATTTACGAAGACACCCACCCCGACCAATACACCCGCCATCATTGGCTGGCGCGGCGAATACTTCAACAACCGCAGTTTGAGCGGCGCTCCGGTTCTCGTCCGTGACGACGCCAACCTTGATTTCGACTGGAGCGGCGGATCGCCAGCGGCCAATGTGCCTACCGACAACTTCGCCGTGCGCTGGACACGCAACCTCAACTTCAATGCCGGTACGTATCGTTTCCGCGCTCTGGCCGATGACGGCGTGCTCCTGTGGGTGGACGACCAACTGGTCATCAACGACTGGAAGGACGGCGGCGCCGGGGAAGCGGCGGGCGAGATAGCGCTCACCCAGGGCATGCACAGTTTGCGGGTGGAATACTACGAAGCGACAGGGCTGGCGAGTTTCAAGTTGTGGTGGGACACCATTGGGTCGCCTGTCTATCCTGACTGGAAAGGTGAATACTGGCCCAATGGGCAGTTCAGTGGCGGCCCGGCGCTGGTGCGGAACGACGTCAACCTTGACTTTGATTGGGGCCAGGGCGCGCCCGCCGCTGGCCTGCCCGCCGACAACTTCACTGTGCGCTGGAGCCGTTGGGTGACGTTCGAGTCGGGACTCTATCGGTTCTCGATCAATGCCGACGACGGCGTGCGCTTGTATCTGGATGGGCAACTCATCATCAATGAGTGGCACAACAGCGACGGGGTGCAGACCTACGTGGCCGAGCGCTATCTGACTGGCCCACATTCTCTGCTGATAGAGTATTTCGAGCAAGGCTTACGAGCGATGGTGAAGGTGCGCTGGGAGCGTCTGCCCTCCACGGCCACACATACACCGACCCGGACATCCTCCCCGACGCCGACGCACACCCTGGCGGCAACAGCCACTTTCACTCCAACGGCTACGCCGACGCACACCCTGACGACAACAGCCACTTTTACTCCAACGGCTACGCTGACATGGACACCGACGGCAACAGCCACTTTCACTCTAACGGCTACGCCGACATGGACGCCGACTCCGACGGCGATCGCTACTCAGTCCGGGCTGTCAGCCACGATCACTGGACACGTGTGGGAAGACATTTGCGCATTGACCGGTCAAGTGTACAGCGTGCCTAGCCCGATCCCGGACGGCTGCTCGATCTTGCCCGATGGCACGATCCAAGCGAACGGCGTGCTCGATGAGGGCGAGGTCGGCATTGGGCAGGTGACAGTGCTGCTGGTCGAAGAGGGCTGCGCGACGATCGGGATTGACCTCCGCATCTACGAAAGCGTCACCGACCAGACTGGCCGCTTTTCGTTTGCCAACTTGCCGGCCGGGCGGTACTGCCTGGTGATTGATCCGGCCCATCCTCGCAACGAGGCCACCCTGCGCTCGGGAGCGTGGACGAACGTCGAGTTGAATAACTCCGCAGGCAGCCTCAACCTGGATTTGCTCCTCAGTTCAGGCGAGACCAGGCCGAACCTGAACCTGGGCTGGGATTATCTCGACAAGCCGTGACTGCAACACAGCACAACGCTACATCATTACTCACTCTCACTGGATGCATACTATGACCCCTCGACTCTCCCTCACTCATCTTCTGCTGGCGTTTGGGCTAGCGCTGAGCGTGCTCGCGGCCTCGGCCTCATCCGCTCAGGCTGCCGATTGCGGGACATGGCACACCGTTCAGCCAATTTCGCAGCCCACCTAAAGTTCGATGTGTGCAGGGGCGCGTATTGCATCTGGTGCACCATGTCAGTTTTGAGCGCTTGCAAGCGGTGCTACAGGATGTATTCGGCGTGGCCCTGAGCACCGGAGGGAAGTGGCGGCGGTTTCCGGGCCGGCCGCCAGGCCGGCCCGGAAACCGCCGCCATTGGCCAGCGGGTCCGTCAGAGCGCAGTGATCGGCAGTGATGAGACCAGCAGCCAGGTGAACGGCCGCAACTATTGGGAGTGGGTCTTCATCAGCCAGGCATAGATACACATTTTCCAGGTTGGTTTGCAATAGCACCTGAGTGGAGCGGCGCTTTGCGCCGCGCAGTCGAACACTTCGCGTGCGGCTCTTCAGTGAACTGGGAATTTGCTCTATTGCATCGCCGGATCACCCAGTGGAGCCAATTCGCTCATCGGCTCGGCGATCACAAACAGCCGCCCCCACGCCGCCAGGCCGTTCTCCTGAATGCACGTTTGAAACGTCACATGATGCCCGCCGCGATAAACCCGGTCGTAGAGCTGGGCCGACGATAACACTTCACCCGAATCCAAATCTGCGAACTGACTGCGGCGGCTGTTGGGCTGAAGCGCCTGGTAGCGGTAAACGCCGGTCACTACGTAGCCCTGCCTTGCGCCATCGCCGTAAATAATCCAAACTTCCTGGCCGACGTTCAAGTTGAAGAAGGACGCCCCGGAAGAATCGTTGTGCGCCAACAACCCGATCACATGGGTGTAAGCCGCGTATCGAAACTGAGTAGCCGCGTCCGGCGCGGATGAAATGTAGAACGGGTTTGCCTCTGGCTGTTGGTGAACGCGCAGAGCCAGCGTCTCGGCTGTGTACACACCTCGCACCACGCCCGCCTGACCATCGCTCACCCCGGCGGCGAACTCGTCGAGCGCAGACGGCATCGTTTCGATGGCATCTTCTTCAAAGAGTAACTGGCCTGTGACCGGAATCCCGGCCTCCGGTGGAGCCGGGGAGAGCGCCAAAAGTAGAAAGGCGGCGAAACAAAGGAGCGCTGGTCTTGGCCAATTCAGTTTCATACAAATCAACCCTGTTGATCTGAAATCCGTCCCGTATAATATGCCTGTATTCGCCAATCGTGGCTTACCGATTGCTTACTGAATAAATCCGATTTGATCCAATTCCGTCAATAACGACGCTGTTAATTTTTTCACACCATGACTACCTGGGACATATATCCTGCCGATTACCGCGCCGCCGAAGTTCAGGGTATCGTCGCCGCCGCTCAAGCGGGAGAATGTGTTTCAGTTGTGGGGCTGAGCGGCGCTGGCAAGAGCAACCTGCTCGGCTTCATTGCCAACCGCGTCTCGCTTCCCAATCGCCGTTTCATTCTGATTGACTGCAACCGGCTCCCACAGCCGTCGCCCGCCGCGTTCTTCCGTCTCATCCGGCACGCGTTGGGCGACTCCGGGGAAGCCGCCGACGAGTTTGAAGCCCTGGATTCTGCCGTTGGCCGTTTTCTGGCCTCGTCGGGACAGCCGACTCTGTCGTTCGACCGCTTCGACGTGTTCACCCACAACCCCGACCCGGCCCTCTTCAACAACCTGCGCGCCCTGCGCGACTATCATAAATTTGAGTTGACCTTTATCACTTCGGCACGCCGCCCACTGCCGCCGGACAATGAATTCGCCGAGCTCTTCCACGCCAACACCCTCTGGCTCGGCCCGCTCAACGAAAGCGACACGCGCTGGAACGTGGCCCGCTACGCCGCCCGCAAAGGTCTGACGTGGGATGACGCAACCGCCGACATGATCTTCAACCTCTCACGCGGCTACCCCTCGTTTCTGCGCGCCGCCTGTGAGGCTCACGCCGCCGGAGCAACCGCCGGGAACATCGCCGCCCACCCGGCAGTTCAAGCGCGGCTAGAAGAATTCTGGAGCGATAAACCGGCCGACGAAGAGATCAGGCTCTCCGGCCTCGCCGGCCATCCCTTGCTAACGGCGGCCCGCCCGTCTACGTCTGCGTTCGACACTACCCACCTCACCGCCAAGGAACATCTCTTGCTCAACTACTTCCTTGCCCACCCGGACATCGTGTGCGAGAAAGATGATCTCATTCGCGCCGCCTGGCCCGAAGACAAAGTGTTCGAGCACGGTGTGCGCGACGACAGCCTGGCCCAACTCATCCGCCGCCTGCGCGAAAAGATTGAGCCAGACCCGGCCTCCCCACGCCACATCTTCACCGTGCCCGGGCGGGGCTATCGCTTCAAGTCTTCGTGAGGTGTTGCATGAAACATACCGCGCTCGCTCTCGCCGTCCTGTTTGCCGCCGCTTTAGCTTGCGCCCTGCCCGGCGAAGAAGCCCCCAATGCTGTGGCTACACTCGATGAAGCTGTGCGATTGACCGTGGAAGCCGCCACGTTGCTCCCGCCGACCGTCACCCCTACGCCCGAATTGACCTCCACCCCCTTGCCGCCTCTCGACCTCACCCTGCCGCCGCCCACTGATCTCCCGTCCACCGATTTGCCGCCGGCGCCTTCGCCAACCGGCGACGTCTTGCGCCCCAACGGCCCGGTGCTTCACGCCGTGCGCTTTCCTGCGCCGCCCACGATTGACGGCGACCTGAGCGAGTGGGGCGGCCTGGCCGACGTGATCGAGCAAGTCGTCTTCCAGCCTGCCAACTGGTCGGGCACGGGCGACACCAGCGCCACCTTCGCGCTGGCGTGGGATGACGACAACTTGTATTTGGCTGTGCAAGTAAAGGATGAAGTGCGCGCCCAAACTCAGCGCGACGCGCTAATTTTCAAAGGGGATAGTCTTGAGGTTCTGCTGGATGCCGACCTGGCCGGGGATTTTGCGGACGCAAAATTGAGCAGTGATGATTTTCAACTGGGCCTCTCGCCCGGCGACCTGACGACGGGCGACCCGCCGCCTCAACCCTACCTTTGGTTTCCGGGGGAGCGGAAGGGAATTCCGGCGGGGATTTTGCTGGCGGCTAAACCTTTGGGCGACGGTTACACCGTCGAGGCCGCTATCCCCTGGCCGGTCTTTGGCATTACGCCAGCAGTGGACAATCGTTACGGCTTCGCCCTCTCCATCTCCGACAACGACAAGGCAGACGCCGCCGAACAACAAAGCATGACCTCAACCGTCTCCACGCGCAAGCTCACTGACCCGACAACGTGGGGGACGTTGATGCTGGGCGAGTAAGTTCTGCTCTCTGCTCTCTGCCCGCGTCCTCGCGGGGGCGTGGGGCAACCGCGAGGACGCGGTTGCGGAGCGTGAGTGAGGTCGATTATTCCAGCAGGAGAGTCTGCGCCGCCTGCCGGCCCTTGCTGAGGAAGGCAAACGTTGGGCCGGGCGGAGCAGGGATGCGGGCACGCTCTTCGGGGGTGCGGGCGTGGCGGCGGGCCAACTCAAGCTTGAGGCTCTCTTCGCCTCTTGCCATTGCCCAACGGTGGTTGGCTGAGAACAACGGCTTCATGATGAACGACAAGTAACGGAAAAGAGGCTTGTCGGCTCGAATCTTCCAGTCGTAAGTGATTGTCACCCACTCGCCGTCCGGCTCAATCGTCCAGATGCCGCGCCCCACAAAGTCGCCCCAGGCTTGCAGGGTGAAGCCGCGCGGGTAGCGCGCTTCGACGACGCGAAACTGCCAGCGCAAATCGTAGGGCAGCCAGCCTTTGGTGAATAAGCTGATTACTTTGCCAAGCCCGTGTTCATCTCCCGGCTCCAACTGTTTCACGTCCAAATATACTGATGGCCACCAACGAGCCAGTTCAGGGCCATTGGTTAGAATATCGAAAATTTCTTCGGCGGTGCTTTGCATCCGCCAGCGGGTGATGAAGTGGTAGTCGTTAGTTGCCATATTATCTCCCTGTATCCCTGTCTACTTCATTGTGAACTTAGTGTGAAGTACGCCGCGCAGGCCCAGCGGTTGCCCGCTCGCCGCAAGAGGGCCTTGCCCAGGTAAAAGCCGTCGTCAATCTGCACCAGTTCGTCCAGCACATCGCGGATGATGAGATGGGGATTTACATCCAGGTCGTAGTCAATCTTCAACACATTTATGCCGGAGTCGACGCGGAGCGTGCCGGCGCCGACGCAGGTGCGGAACTGGCAGGCCCGCGATTGCCCCGGCCCGTCGGCGAAGTAGCCGCGATACGACGGCCAGATGAGGCGGCTGAGCCACAGCCCGTCGTTGGTAAAGATGTTGTCGCCACTGCTGGTGACCGGGTCGAAGGTCTTGCCTTTCCAGGGCAACCACCAGCCGGTCAGGGCGCGGCCCAAACTGTCGAGCAGGGGATTCACGCTCGGGGTGATGAGTGTGCCCCGGTAGCGGCCATTCAGTCTTGGGTTGGGGACGACGCCACTGCGAAAGAGGTCGTTCAACCTTGCGATGGCGCTCGCCCGGTCGCGCACGATTTGACGCCGCGCGTAATCAAGTTCCTGCCAGATGTGTGTAGCGGCCATGTGTTATGCCTCCACGTTCACTTGTTGCCCAGCCCGCCCACAAGGGGCTAAACTACGATTGGCCTCTTAGTTGTTGAACTGCCGTAATCGCCAGGCAGGCCGGGCATGCGGCCTCGGTCCACGAATGTAACTGGTCGAGCGTTGAAGTCTCCGGCCCGGGCGCATCTCCGGGCTTGCGCCGCTTGAGCAGGCGCAGAGCGAACCAGCCTGCCAGCCCCAACCCGGCCAGGGCGGCGATGACCGGCCCGATGGGCACATGCAGGTTTTCGAGCAGTGTGGTTGCCGAAGGGCCGACGATAAACCCAAGCGCGATGTGCCAGCCGTAAAACACACTGCTTCCGCTGATCATTGCCGGGGCAAAGGCCGGGTAGGTCAGTCCAGCCAACCCCGCCGCCGGGATGATGCCGGCGCGCGCGCCCGGCACGTTCAGCCCCAGGAAGATGGCGATCGGGCCACGCTTTTTCAGCATCGCCATGGCTCGATCCAGCCGCTCCTGGGTGAGGCCGATGAAGCGGCCAATGCGATAGATGAACTGGCGGCCAGCGCCGCGAGCGATCAGAAATTGCGCCGAGCCGCCGACGAGCATGGCAAACTCGATTGCTAGAAAAAGTTCGAGAAGCCCGTAACTGCCGGTGGCGGCCTGCACCCCGGCGGTGATCATGATGAGATCGGACGGCACCGGCACCGGCACGCCCACCTCTTTGAGCAGCATGACGACCAGGATAGCAAGTAAGCCGTAGGTCGCTAGAAAATTGCCTAAGGCGGTTGAGAGGTTAGTCAAGAATTCCATATCGAACGTACCCTCCAGATTTTTCAACTAGAGCTGACACGCGCCTATTTGCCTTGCCCCGGCGCTGGGATCAGGCCGAGTTGTTGCAGGACGCCAAGCATGTCGTAGTTGTGCCAGCCGGCGACGATCTTGCCGTTGGCAATGCGCATAATGGTCATGCCCGACATGACGGCGTGCTTGCCAGTTGGTGGGATGCCGCGCAACGGGCCGGTCTGCGTGCCGCGCAACGTCCAACGATAGGCTACTTTGTCGCCTTCGCATACCATGTCTTCAAGCGTGATCGTGCAATCGGGCATGGCGGCGAGTTGGGCGCGGTGGCGTTGCTTCAAATCTTCCGGGGTGACTGTCATGATTTTTCCGGAGTCGTTCAATTCGACCTGGCCAGCAAAGATTTCGTCGGCCACGTCCACGTTGCCAGGATAGAACTCGTCGAAGAGGCGGCGGACGAGGGCCTTGTTTTGTTCGGTTGACATGAGGGGCCTCCTGGTGTGGTTTCACTGTGCGACGCGCCTCAAAAGGCGCGTCGCACGCTGAATCTGAGACGATGGTTGGACGGCTAGCCGCCCGGTGCGGGGGCCAGGCCAAGTTGTTGCAACATGCCAAGCTGGTCACCGTACGCCCAATGCTCGACGATCTTGCCGTTGGCAACGCGCACAATGTGCATCTCCGTCCACGTTGCGCTCTTGCCGGTGGCCGGCATGCCCAGAAACTCGCCTTTCATCGTGCCGTGGCACGTCACGCGTTGCACGACCCGATCGCCTTCGGCGATCACGTCGTCAATGTGGTAATGGAAATCGGGGAAGGCGGCGCGAAACATAGTGATGAACTGTACCGCCGTCTCACGGGTGGGCGGCATGCCGGGCGGGGCGTTGTGCTCGACGGCGTCCGGCGCGAGCAGACTCTCAAACAGGGACATATCGCCGGCGTTGATGGCTTCGATGGTGCGGCTGGCGATGGCTTTGTTTTGTTCGGTGGACATGGGAAGGTTTCCTTTCCTGGAAAATTGTTTGCCCAGCGCGACAATTGCGCCAGAGCAACTGACACGAGTATCTATGCCTGGACGCTGACCTCGTAGGCTTCCCGGACAGGCGGTGCGGCGAAGAGTCCCCCAAATTTGGCAAGTTGTTCCCGGAAATAGCCGGACTCCTCGTTCGCCAGCAAATCGGCTTCTGTTTCCCAGAGGCCGACGGACAGGCCCTTGCCCGTGTTACGGTCGGTCAACAGCATGATGCTTTTGAAACCCTTCTGTTGCTTGGCCGCCGGCACCACCGACTCCTGAAAAATACGGGTGGCTTCGTCCAGCTTATTGGGCTGAATTTGGACAGTAACTACTCTTGCGTACATGGTCTCATCTCCTTGCATGAATGGGGTGTAACCTGGAACGGATGGGTGAAGTGAGAACGAATTGTTTGCCGATAGATCACCACCTCCTCTTCTGAACGAAACTGGCAATGCCTTCAAGCCGAGAAGCGCGATCAGTTCGTACTATTTTAGTCCAATTATGCTCAATTTCCAGGCCAACGAGTGCTCATTTTTGTGCTCAATTTACTTCCACCAGAAAGCCCGGCTCCAGCAAACTGCGGAGTTTTTGCAGGGCCAGGCGGGCCCGGGTGTGGACGGTGCCTTCCGGTAGTTGCAGGCGGGCGGCAATCTCGCGACGGGTGAGGCCGCCGAAATACGACAGTTCGAGAGCCTGCCGCTGGTCTTCGGGCAAGGCGGCAAGGGCCCCTCGCACCCGCCGCCGCTGATCGCGCTCGGCCACGGTAGGCTGATCAATTCAGCATCGGTTGGCTCTGACATACCGGCCTAACCATTGGCGACTTTATAAATGATGAACAGGCCGTTGAACGCCAGCAATGCGGCGTCGCGCGCTGTGAGCGAAGCCTGGCGAGGAAAGAGCACTTGCAGGAGCATCAAAGCGGCATTGATCAGCACAAAACCGGTTTGACTTCTATGTAATCACTGTAGTTGCCCGGGTACTGCCGGACGGTGTGGCTTGCCGGATCAAGCTCAAGGATTGAAGAGACGGTTCGGTCGAGGAAGGCCCGGTCGTGGGAGACGATCAACGCACCCCCGCGAAAGGCGGCTAACCAGCCCTCAAGCCAGATCAGCATGTCAAGGTCGAGATGATTAGTCGGCTCGTCGAGCAGGAGCAGTTGCGGGTCAGAAAGCAGGAGCAGGGCCAGGCCGAGGCGGGTCTTTTGTCCGCCGCTGAGGGCAGCGACGGGCGTAGTCAGCGGCACGCCGTCAAAGCCAAAATGGGCCAGCGTGGCTGGGGCGCGGCCCGCGTCGGCGCGGGCGCTCAACGTTTGCAGGCGAGCAAGGGCGGCGTCGTACTCTTGCATTGCCTCAGGCGAGTGGGCGAGGGCGGCGGCCAACCGTTCCACGTCGGCTTCGGCCTGCGCCAGGTCGCCGAGCGCGACGTTGAGGCAGGATTGAAGGGTGGCCCCAGGCGGGGCGGCGAAACCCTGAGCCAGGTAGCCCGCGCTTGCGGCCATCTGCACACTGCCCGAGTCGGCGGCCTCCTGGCCGGTGACGAGTCGCAGGAGCGTGGTCTTGCCACAGCCGTTCGGCCCCACCAGCCCGGCGCGCTCGCCGGCGTTGACGATGAACGACACGTCTTTGAGGATGACGTTGTCGGCGTAAGTTTTAGAGAAGCGGTTGACGGTTAGCATTGCTTCATTTAACAAAAAAGGCCGCGAGCGAGCGCCGTGGCCGGGGTTCAAGAGTCGGTAAAACCTAAGCAGACGGGCTGTCGCCAAGTGAAGGTGCGATGTTGAAATAGGTGAACATGCCCATTGCTCCTGTTGAGATGGCAAGATTATAGTCTTGGGCAGGGCGAGTGTCAAACAAAAGTTGCGCCCCCTTTTTTCTTGTGGTATAGTCACCGCCGTTATGACCTTCGTCGAAAGGAACGTCTATGGCTAACCCCCCCAAAACCATGTCGCGCACCGACCAGATGGTTTCGCGCCTTCGTGAAATGCAAATCAGCACACCCGACATTGAAGCCTCGGCGGTGGTGAGCGTGGACGGCCTGACGATGGCCTCGGCCCTGCCGCCGGGCATTGAAGAGGATCGGGTCGCCGCCATGGCCGCCGCCATGCTCTCACTGGGCGAACGGATCGCCAGCGAGCTTGGCCGAAAGACGCTGGAACAAGTTTATATTCATGGCGACAAAGGCCACGTTTTCGTGGTCGCCGTCGGCGAAGAGGCCGTGCTTACCGTACTATGCCGCGAACAGGCTAAATTAGGTATGGTATTGCTCGACATGCGGCGAGCCGCCGAGGACCTCTCGAAGCTTGTATAGCTTTAGCACTCGGTCACGCTTGACTTTCTTGGTGGGGAGAGCCGCCCGCAAAGCGCTCTCCCCATCTCTGTTTTATAGGGGACACTTCACGGTACAACAATGCGCCAATGGATTCTCTTTCTGACTCTCGCCTTGACCGCCTGCGGACTGGGCGCTGACCCCACTCCCTACCTCGTCACCCTGACCCCCGCACCCACTCAGGTCACAGCCGTCACGGCGATTGCTACCCGCCCAGGGCGTCGCAATCGGGCAACCGACACCGCTCCCACCCCGACCGACACCCAGCCCCCCGTCGCAACTCCCCTTCCAACGCAACCACCCCTCGCCACCGACGCCCCACCGCCGCTCCCGCCAACCCCGGAGCCAACCAAAGACCCCTGGCCCCCCGAACTGGCCGCGCCCGGCAACAGCAAGATGGGCATCCACGTCTTGTTCAACGACGATCCGCGTATTATGGAATTTATACGCCGGGTCAAACCGCGCGTCGTCAAGGCAGTGGACAATCACGGCTTCCTGTCCGAAGTCAAGCAAGTCTCGCCGCAAACCATCACCATTGGCCGCTACACCAATAACCCATTCACCAGCGTCCTCGACGGCAAAGACCCTTCTCAGTATCCTAACCCCGCCGATTTTGCCCACAACTTTATTGATCACTATATCAACGAGTATCGGCTCAATCCGGGCGTTGATTACTGGGAGGGCTGGAACGAACCGCAGTGGCACACTCAGGCTGAATGGGAGTGGTACGCCGAATTCGAAGCGAACCGCGCCTGCTTTATGAACGACCTGGGCTACAAAGCCGCCATCGGCGGCTTCAGCGCGGGCACGCCCGAATTTCGCAACATGGCTTACTTCATCCCCGCGCTCGAAAAGGCGGCGCAGTGTAACGCCATTTTCACTCTGCACGAATATTCGTCGCCCACGATACAAACCGGATTTAACAGCGGCATACCCGACGCCGTTCACGTTCAGGATGCCGGTTCACTCACCCTGCGTTACCGCTATTGGTATGAGGGCTATATCAAACCGCGCGGCTTCACCATCCCGCTCGTCATCTCCGAGGCCGGGGTCGACAACGGTGTGGGTGGCGGTTGCCCGCGCAAAGACGGCGGGCAGGGCTGGTATTCGTGCAATAAAGATTGGGAAGCCATGCCGGAGTTTCAAGGCCTGCCCACGTGGCAGATTTATATGAGCCAGTTGAGCTGGTACGACTCGGAACTGCGGAAGGACGACTACGTGCTCGGCTTCACCGTCTTCACCGCCGGCACCTCCAACAACCCCGACTGGCGCACGTTCGACATCAACGACATGTTGATCCCGATGGCGGTTTATATGGCGGGCCAGTAAAGCAGTGAACAGTGAACAGTGATTACTGATTACTGATTACTGTTCACTGTTCACTGATTACTAACCGATGAGGAGCAACCATGACCAAGTATATTTTCGTCACCGGCGGCGTGGTCAGTTCGGTGGGCAAGGGGGTGGCCGCCGCGGCGGTGGGCCGCATGTTGAAAGAACGCGGCCTGAGCGTCTCTATTCAAAAACTCGATCCTTATATCAACGTCGATCCCGGCACGATGTCGCCCTACCAGCACGGCGAAGTGTTCGTCACCGAAGACGGCGCTGAAACCGACCTCGACCTGGGCCACTACGAGCGTTTCATTGACATCAACCTGCGCCGGGTCTGCAACGTCACCACCGGCCAGGTCTACGCCGAAGTGATCGCCGCCGAGCGCCGGGGCGACTACCTGGGCGGCACGATCCAGGTCATCCCGCACATCACTAACGAAATCAAGCGGCGCATCGGCCAGGTGTCCAAAGCCACGGGCGCAGAGATCGTCATCGTCGAAGTCGGCGGCACGGTGGGCGACATCGAGAGCCTGCCGTTCCTGGAGTCCATCCGCCAACTGCGCTCCGACCTGGGCCGCGAAAACACGATGTACGTCCACGTCACCCTCCTGCCGCACATCGGGGCGACGAACGAATTGAAGACCAAGCCCACCCAACACTCGGTGCGCGAACTGCGCGGCATCGGCATCAACCCGGACGTGATCATCGCCCGCTCCGATTACCCGGTGGCCAACGACATGCGGGCCAAGATCGCCTTGTTCTGCGACGTGCCGGAGCGGGCCGTGATTCCGCTGGTGACCACGCCTGTGCCGTATGAAGTGCCGCTCGTCCTGGAGTCGCACGGGCTGGGCGAGTACATTGTGAATCGCCTCAGCCTCCAGGCACTGCACCCGCCGGACTGGACGGCGTGGCGGCAAATGATTGACGAAGTCCGCCGCCCCAAGAAACCGGTGCGGGTGGCCATCGTCGGCAAATACGTCGAACTGAAGGACGCCTACATGAGCGTCCGCGAAGCCCTGCACCACGCCGCGCTGGCCAACAACCGTGAAGTGCAAATCGAATGGCTGCACTCATCCGATTTGGAGAAGGACAAGGGCTGGGATGTGCTGTCGAGCGTGGATGGCATTGTGGTGCCGGGCGGCTTCGGCGAGCGCGGCATCGAGGGCAAGATTTTGGCTGCCAACTGGGCGCGCGAGAAGAGAGTGCCTTACCTGGGCCTGTGCCTGGGCATGCAGGTGATGTGCATCGAATTTGCCCGCATGGCGTTGGGCAATGAAGAGGCCAACTCCACCGAGTTCGACTCCAGCACCCCGCACCCGATCATTGATTTGATGGCCGACCAGCGCGACATCACCGACATGGGCGGCACGATGCGCCTCGGCATTTATCCATGCAAGCTGGTCCCCGGAACCAAAGCCGCCGCCGCTTACGAGGGTGTGGAGCAGGTCAACTACGAGCGCCACCGCCACCGCTTTGAGTTCAACAACGCTTACCGGCAGAGTTTGGGTGAAAAAGGGATGGTCTTCTCCGGCCTTTCGCCCGACAGTCGCCTGGTGGAGATCAGCGAGGTGGCCGACCACCCCTTCATGGTCGGCAGTCAGTTCCACCCCGAGTTCACCTCGCGGCCCAACCGCCCGAACCCGCTCTTCAAGTCCTTCATCGCCGCCGCCGCCGAGTTTGCCACCGCGCGCGAAGCAGCCATCAAGAAGACCCGCCGGGTCGAGGCGCTTGGCAGTTAGGCGGTATACGTAAGCGTCATTTATCCGCAGATTACACACGCTTCGCGTTTCGCAGATTTATTCGAGTAATCTGTGATAATCTGTCACTGTTCAGGCTTGCGTTTGCGTAAGCGTCATTTTTATCCGCAGATTACACACGCTTCGCGTGTCGCAGATTTGTTTTAGTAATCTGTGGTAATCTGCGAAAATCTGTGGATGAAGATCGGCCAAGCAATAATGGCTGAAGTTTATTTCCGACAAGGCCTACTGATGGACATTCCAACTTTCACCGACATCCTCGCCGCCCACAATCGCATCCAGCGTTACCTGCCGCGCACGCCACTGCACAGCTATCCCGCCGTCAACGCCCTTATCGGGACTGAGGTCTACATCAAGCACGAGAACTATCAGCCGGTGGGCGCGTTCAAAGTGCGCGGCGGCATCAATTTGATGTCGCAACTCAGCCCGGAAGAAAAGGCGCGGGGCGTCATCGCCTCTTCCACCGGCAACCACGGCCAGTCTGTGGCTTATGCCTCACGCCTGTTTGGCGTAGCGGCCCACGTCGTCGTGCCCGAGTCGGCCAACCCCGGCAAAGTGGCGGCCATGAGAGGCATGGGCGCGGACGTCATCTTTCACGGGGCCAAGTTCGACGATGCCCGCCTGCACGCCGAGGCGCTGGCCGCACAACACGGCTATCGTTACATTCATTCGGGCAACGAGCCGCTGTTGATCGCCGGCGTGGCGACTCAGGCGCTGGAGATGTTGCAGGATCAGCCGGGGCTCGAGGCCATCATTGTGCCAGTTGGCGCCGGGAGCGGGGCCGCCGGTTCGTGCCTGGCCGCCCACGCCATCAACCCGGCCATCCGTGTCATCGGCGTGCAATCCGAATTAGCGCCCGCCGCTTACAACTCGTGGCGCGAGCGCCGCCTGGCGACTGCCGAGAACAAAACCTTCGCCGAAGGTCTGGCAACCGCCGTTGGCTTTGAACTGCCTCAGCGTATCTTGTGGCAGGAACTTAACGACTTTATGCTGTTGCGCGACGAGGAGATCCGGCAGGGGATGGCCTGGATGATCGAACACGCCCACACCCTGGCCGAGGGCGCGGGCGCGGCCCCTCTGGCCGCGGCCTACCGCCTGCGCGAGGAACTGGCCGGAAAGAAAGTGGGGCTGGTGTGTTCGGGCGGCAACTCCTCGCTGGAGCATTTGAGGATGGCGTTGGGGACGGACTAAAAGGTAACGGCCCACAGGGTAGAGTCCTGAACGGAGTTTCGCGTGCTTTTCGTGTGCTTCGCAAAGGAGTAGCATCCTGAGCGGAGTTCCGCGTGCTTTTCGTGTGCTTCGCAAAGGAGTAGCATCCTGAGCGGAGGGCCGGTGCACTCCCGGCCCGCAGTCGAAGGATGCGGCCCCTTCGGCTACTCCTTCGACCTTGCTCAGGGCAAGTCTCGCGCGTGACCCGCACCCTTCGACTGCGGCCCGCGAACTACACGCGGGCCTCCGCTCAGGGTGCTACTCTGCTCAAGGCTGAGGGTGTTCGTTTACTCCAACACCCAACTCAACCTATCACGTTCTGCTTCCGGCAACAGGCCGCGCATTGGGCCGAAGCGGGTGGTCACCTCGGCGCTGAGGAGCAGGCTGGCGCGGGCAGCCTCGACGCCGGGCGGCAGTTCGACGACGACGTAGGCGCTCTGACTGCCGAGGAGAGGATGGGCCGGGCGGCTCTGGAACACCCAGCGGGCGACGCTCTCGCCCACGCCGTCGGCGGTGATGACCGGCACGGCCTGCTTGAGATTGATGGTGGTCTCGACATTGGCAAGCGAGGCCTCCGCGCCCATGAATTTGAAGTCCGGGCCAACGCCCACTTTGAATTCGCCGGTTTGCTCTTCGGTGACGGCTTTGGGGAAGAGGTCGAAGACGAGCGGGCGCTGACCCCCGCCTTTGGCGTGCAGGTGAACCACGAACTCGACGCGCTTCACCTCCTGCCGCGCGCCGGGCCTCAGCGAAAAGGCAAAGCGGGCCAGGCCGTAGCGCCTGCCCCCGGCGGGCGGAACCCACTCCTTGCCCAACATTTCCCCGTCGCTCCACCACGCGGGCCGGCCCAGGCTGACCGTAGGCAGGCCGTCGCCCCTGGCAAACACGCCCCCCGGCGGGGCCAGTTCGCCCTCCCACGCGGACTCGAAGGGGAGTTGGGTGTCGTCAATGTGCATAGTGGCTCCAATCTTCAGCTTCAGAGCACGGATTTTCAGAATACACGGATCGGAATCCGCTCTTCATCCAGCTTCAGAGCACGGATTTCCGTAACTGCCCAGGCTATTATCAGGTGACTGTCATGGGGCGTGCGCATGCCGAAACATCAAGTATCCTGCCGCCCCATGACAGTCACCTAAAGCGGCAGGCTGAGCAGTTACGGATTTCCACGCGAAGCGTACACGGATCGGAATCCGCCCATTCTGAAAATCCGTGCTATTTCCCCATCTCCTTCTCAATCTCCTCAATCAACCCCCGTGTCTTCTGTATCTCCTCCGCCGCCCGCTCGCCGTAGGTTTCAAAGTTGCGCAGGGCGGCATAGGCGTACTCGCGCGCATCGGCGAGGCGGCCTCTATCGCGCAAAGCAAAGGCGACGTTGAAGCGGGCTCCAGCGGCTTTGTAGAGATTACCTGCCGCTTCGAAGTAACGAACGGCCTCACGATAATGGGGCAAGGCGCGGTCAAAATTGCCCGTCATAGCATGGATAATGCCAAGTAGGTTGTGTGCTGCCGCCAAATCCTCTACTTCGCCGGACGGAAACAGATCTAGCGCATCGTAACAGAACTGCTCGGCACCTCTGAGATACTGTTCGGGATCAGGCTTTTGAACCGCACGCGCCTCTAAGAAACGCTCGTAGGCCACCAGCCCTAGTTGGCTCAAGCACCTGCCATGCCCGAACCGGTCGCGCTCGTCGCTCAGTTCCAGACTGCGCCTAAACCAATACTCGGCGCGTGCCAAATCGTAGATTGCAGGGACGTTCCTATAAGCACGACCGAGATTGAAAGCAACTTTTGATTCTTCAGCTTTGTCGCCTATGCGCTGGCACAATGGAATAGCCTCATGCAATGCATCGGCACATTCAGGCTTTTCTTGGCCGACTTGAATTTGACCAAGTCGTTCTAGCGACACCGCCAAAGATCGAATGGCTTGGGATTGGGCGCCGTCCAACGTTTCCGACGGTGCGGCGAGGGCGGCAGCGGCGAAGAGACGGGCCTGTTCCACATGAATACGTTGCAAGCGCTCGGCCTCCGCCCATAGCCTCATTTCTATTGCAAGCCGCACACGATACTCGGTAACGATGTTCCAATCCTCGTGACGCCCCAGCAACGGGCCATCGCTAGCCGGGTCCACAAAGTCCGGCACAATCTCGTTCACCAACCGCGCCCACTCCGCCCTCCGGCCAGTGTGGTCGTAGAGTTGATCCAAGCCCTGCATCGTGCTGATGACACGCCCCCACCAGCCATTCGCTCGCGCATCGCCCCTAGCCGCGCTTCGCGCGTGCCGAAGGGCCAACTGCCGGGCGTGCAGGAGGTTGACTTCTTCGGCGGCCAGCGCCGAGATGACATCGCTATTGCCACGCTCGTATTCGTAGTGATAGTAGTTCCCCAACTCGCCCAGGGCTTCGACGAAAGCGCGAGTCGCAGTGATCAGTGAGGAGTGATCAGTAATCAGTGGGGGCTGATCACTGGTCACTGATAACTGACTACTGTAATACTGCTGGAACAGACTCTTGAAGTACCACGGCAGGGCGGGGTGGATGGAGTAGTAGCCACCGCCATGCGCCGTGAGCAGGCCAATCTCGGCGGCGCGGTCGAGGAGGGCGATGCCCGCTTCGCGAGTCAGGCCACACACTTCGGGGAGGGAGTAATCTTCTCCCGTTATCATCTTTAGAGCGCCCATCCGCCGCAACGTATCCACATCCACAAAGCCTTGAAAGAAGTGCAGTAGGGCCAACTGCACCCGCTCTTCTTCGGTAAAGGCGCTGGCAAAGCCATAACCGAGCGAGGCGCCTAGCGACTTCGAGCGGCCTTCGCTGGCTTCGTCCTCAAAGGTTGCTTCCCCGGCGCGCAGTCGGGCCACAAAGGCCTCTATGTCATCCTTCTTCCTTCGGCCTTCGCGCAAGGCTTGCCCTACCAGCACCGTAATCGTCAGCGGTTGCCCTGAGTGAAGCCCAGGAGGGGCCGTCAGTCTTCCACATCGTTCAGGCGGTAGCCGTGTTTCTCGGCCAGGGCGCGGGCCAACAGCACCCGCTCTTGCATCGGCATGGGCGGCAGGGTCAGGCGGGCGGGCAGGTCTCCCAGCCAGCCGCGCTCGTCGCGCCGCGATGCCAGCAGGAACTTCGCTTTCGTGTTTCGGGCCGCCAGCAAAAAATCTTTCAGTTCCTTTTGCTCCGCTGAGTTCCAGGCCGAAGCTGTCCCTGCTGGGAACCCGGCCACCGGCTCCACGTTATCCCAAACCCACAGCACGGGAATTTGGGCCAGCACTTGCAAGGCCGCGTTCTGGCGTTGGTCGTCGGGCAGGGCCAGCCAGTTGATGCCCGCCCCCTCCAGCGCCTCGCCAAAGGTTTGCCCAATCGTGTCCAGGACGCGGGCCAGCGGCTTGTAGGTTTCAAACGAGGTGAACAGCACCGGCCCCTCGAGGCCGCCCGTGATCGCGTACCAGCGGGCGAACTCGGCGGCCGTCGTCGTCTTGCCGCTCCCGGCGTAAGCGTGCAATAGCACAACGCTCTGCGTAGCCTGCCCTGAGCTTGTCGAAGGGTCGAAGGCCCGGTCGAGAGCCAGCAGAGTTTCGTCCCGCCCAAAGAAGCCAACGTCGGGAGTGGGCAAGTTAGAGGTTTGACGCCTGAAGTTCGGCGGGACGTTGGAGGTTAGAGAAATCTGTAGGGGCAACCCTTGCGGTTGCCCATCGGTGGGTTTAGGGAAGATGTTGATTGGGGCGGCTTCATACACCACCGGCACCGGCCAATCTTGCAAAGGGCGCGGCTCAAAGGCGATCTCGCGCAGAGGTTGGGCCGCCAACTGCTTGCGCCCCATCGTCACCGCCTCGCCCAGCGACTGCCCCTGCGCCAGCGCCGCGTACAGATCGGCCACAAACTGGGCGGCGGTAACAACGTACACGTTGTAGCGCATCGCCACCACACCGGCCACGCCGGTATCCATCACCTCTTGCGCCAGCGAACCAAACGCCCGCACCGCCGCATGCGGATCATCGGATTGTGGATTTTCGATTTCAGATTGCGGATTGGAAGTTGGCTCTTGGGGTTTTGGACTTTGGGATTTTGGGTTTTCCGCCTCGGCATGCGCTGACCGGCACGCATTCAGCACCAACACCGGCACGTCGGTCTCCACCAGCAACTTGCCTAGCGCGGGGCCGTCCACCAACTCCACGTTGTCGTCCGCCTTCGCGTTTTCAAACAGCAGGTAGCCGTGCGATCCCTTGCGCGGGCCGGAGAGCATGAGCGGCATCAGCCCTTGCAGAATGTCGGCGATGCTGGCTTCCGGCGTTTCGATGTACGCGCCATGCCCGTCGAAGTGGAGGATGTGATAGGGTTCGCCTCGCGCTTTCGCTTCGCGCAGAGTCTTGCCCAACTGCTCGAAACTCGGCGGGCGGAGGACGTCGAGTTGAAACAGCGCGCGCGCTTCGTCGCTCAGCCCTTTGAGCAGGCGGCTGGCGACGGAACGAAACGGCACATCGTCGCGCCCGCCGGGGCGGCAGATGACGAGCAGGATTCGGATAGGGCCGGAAGGGGTGAGGGGGATTTTCGGCGGCTGAACCGACTCGGGTTGGGCGCGCACAAACTCGCGGGCGGCCAGCGCCAACGGCGAGTCGGCGTCCGAGTCGCGGATCAGTTCCCACGGGATCGCCGCCGCCCCGCGCACGTCGGTGACGATCTCCACCCGCGTATTGTTCAACTGCGGCGACAGCCTGGCCCACAGCTTGAATGCGCCACGCGGGCCAAAGACGTGCTCGAACAGTTCGCGGCCCATCTCGGCCAGCCGGGCTTCGACGCGGGCGGCAATGGTCGGCGCCGGGTCGAGCGGGTATTGCAGGAAGTCCTCGAGGTACCAGCGCAGGTCTTCGGCGTCCTGCTCGGTCAGTTTGAAGTTGAAGCGGGCGGTGGCTGTCTGGCGCGCCCCGTCGCCTTCAAGCGCGAGTTCGACGCGGTAGCGATCGGGCTGGCTTTCGGCGAATTGGGTGAGGCGGAGAGTGGGCATGGGTTCTCCCTGACAACCTATCTCTAAACCCAAAGGTCTTGGAGACCTTTAGGGTTTGGAGGCTGACCAGAGTGTAGCCCAATTTTGAGGGGGAGACAAACGGCGATTAGTCCCAGCGTGTATTTCAAGTTGGGGGCGAAGTTTCTGGAGGAGCTTCTCTAATAGGACGTTTGACTTGCGCTGAGTCTGACGGTATCCTTGAGGCAAGGAAAGAGAGGCGATTATGGACACTCTTACAATTCAGGCGGTTTACGTCGGCGGCGTTTTCAGGCCAACTGTGGCCCCCGATTTGCCCGATGGAGCAACCGTAGATCTTCGGATCATCCGCCGCGTTGAACCGGCAGAGACGCAGTCTGCGCGCCGGCAACGGCGGGCGCTGGCATTAGCCGGCGCTGACCAGTTGTGCCGCGAAATTCGACAGCGCCGAGGCGGTATACCCATACAAATGGACATCCCGGCCTTGATTCACGAATTGCGGGAGGAACGAGATGCCAGCATCATCGCCGCCAGCCATCGTGATTGATGCTGGAATTGTGCTATACCGAGTAACTCCCACCCCCTTTACCGAGCAAGCAACGCGTGTTTGGGCGCAGTGGCAGGAGGACGACGCCGAGATTTATGTGCCAACACTTTGGCGATATGAGGTGACCTCTATTCTGCACAAGCTTTTTCATCTTGGCCAATTGACTGAAGCCGAAGCTGTAACTGCTCTAGAGAAAGCTTTGGCGTTTGGTGTACAAATAGTTGATATGGGCGATGACCTTTGCTCACAGTCATTTGGCTGGGCTACACGTCTCGGCACTGCCGCTGCTTATGACGCCTTTTATTTGACATTGGCTGAACGTCTGGGAGCAGAATTGTGGACAGGCGATAAACGGTTGACGAACAATGCTCATAGTAAAGGCGTGGCGTGGATACATTGGATTGGTGATATGTGATCGCTACGGAAGTTCGGGCGGCAGTGCAACTGCCGCTACGCCTCGTGAACTGCGGCGCGAACAGAGTTTCGTGATCTAGCGAGACTTCGCCCCCGGACATTCTCGTTAGTCTGAGACGAAGTCTCGCCAGAATACCAAATCCTACAAGAATTTCTGCTCCGCCTCACTCAGCGCCGCCTCAAAAATCTCCAACCCTTCGTCAATCTCGGCCCTGCTCACGTTGAGCGGCGGGGCGACGCGCACCGTGTTGCGGCCACAGCCCAACAACAACAGGCCGTGCTCAAACGCCGAATGAATCATCGCCTCGCGGATGTCAGGGGCGCGCTCTTTGGTCTCTTTGTTTTTGACGAACTCGACGCCGATCATCAGCCCCTTGCCGCGCACGTTGCCGATGCTCGGGTGGCGGGCGGCGATCTCTTCCAGCGCGTCGAGGGTGTACTGGCCCACTTCGGCGGCGTTGGTGATGTAGCCGTTTTCCAGCAGGCGGATGGTCTCAAGGGCGGCGGCGCACGAGAGCGGGTTGCCGCCGTAGGTGTTGCCATGCGCGCCGGGCGGCCAGTTCATCACGCTCTTGCGGGCCATCATCGCCCCCAGCGGCATGCCGCTGGCAATGCCTTTGGCCGCGCACACCATGTCCGGCTCCACGCCCCAATGCTGAATGCCCCACCACTTGCCGGTGCGGCCCATGCCGCTCTGCACTTCGTCCACGATGAGCAGGATGCCATGCTTGTCGCACAACGCCCGCAACTGGGGGAAGAACGAGTCGGGCGGAATCACGTAACCGCCTTCGCCCTGGATCGGCTCCACCAAAAACGCGGCCACGTCTTCAGGCGGGCACTCGTAAACAAAGATGTGGTTTTCAAGATATTCGATGATGGCGCCGCCGTAGTCACCTTTGTTGGCATCGTAGGCCAGGCGAGGGCGATAGGGGTTGGGGAAAGGAACGTGGGTCACGCCCGGCATGGCCAGATGGAAGCCGCGGCGCTGTGTCGCCTTGGAGGCCGTAAACGCCAGGGCGCCCATGGTGCGCCCGTGGAAGCCGCCGTGAAACCCGATGAAGCGCGGGCGGTGGGTGTGGAAACGGGCGAGCTTGATCGCCGCTTCCACCGCCTCCGCGCCGGAGTTGGTCATGAAGCACAGCGCGTCCTCTTTGAACGGCGCAATCTCGTCGAGCTTCTCGCCGAGTTGCACCCACTTCTCGTGGTAGAAATCGGACGAAATATGAATGAATTTTTCGGCTTGCTGTTGAATGGCTCGCACCACGTCGGGGTGGCTGTGGCCGGTGGAGCACACGGCAATGCCCGCCGCAAAGTCGAGGTAGCGGTTGCCGTCCACGTCCCATACCTCGGTGCCTTTGCCGTGCGACATGACGAACGGATAATCGCGGGGATAAGAAGGCGAGATGGTGGCCGCATCGCGCTTGAGAATTTCCTGGGCCTTGGGGCCAGGTACATTGAGTTTTTTGACCGTCATTCTATCTCCTGACAAGGTGACAAGATGACAAGGTGAGAGGGTGATCTTTCAACGTCGATCACCTTATCACCCTGTCACCCCTTCACCTTGTCATTTACTCTGGGTGAGTCTCAACCGCCAGCGCCAACGCCCCCAACAGCCCCACGTCGTCGGCCAACATTGCCGGGACGATGGCGCAATCTTTGTAGTAAATGTCGCTCATCGCCCGCTGGCGGACTGCCGCCCACGCCGGCTCCACTAGCAAATTGCCCACGTTGCTGGCAACGCCGCCGCCCAGGATGACGATGGACGGGTTGAAGACGTGCATAAAATCGGCGATGGCCCGCCCGATAAACGTTCCGGCCTCGGTGAGCAGACCGATGGCGAATAAGTCGCCATCGTGGGCCGCCTCGCCGATGTGCTGGGCAGTCACTGACTCGACGTCGCCGTTGGCGTATTCCAACAGCCTCGTTTTGGTTTCGCCGTTTCGCAGTCGGGTGCGGGCAGTTTGGGCAATGGCCGGGCCGGAGGCCAACGCTTCAAGGTGGCCGCGTTGACCACAGCCGCACACCGGGCCGTCGGGGGCCACGACCACGTGGCCGAGTTCGGTCGCCATGCCGAGCGCCCCGGTAATCAATCGCCCGCCCGAAATCACCCCGCCGCCGATGCCGGTGCTGATAGTGAGATACAGCAGGTCGTTGTAGCCGCGTCCCGCCCCGAACTTCCACTCGGCCATGGCCGCCAGGTTGGCGTCGTTGCCGATCTCGGTTGGAATGTGGAACCACGATTCAATCTTCTGCTTGAGGGGAAAGTCTACCCAGCCGGGCAGGTTGGGCGCGCGCAGAACAACGCCGGTGTGCGGGTTGAGCGGGCCGGGCGCGCCAACGCTGATCGCTTTCACCTCAAGGCCGTTAGCACGGTCGGCCTCGCCCGGCATCACTTCCTGAATCGTCGCCAACACGCGCTCCAGCAGAGGCTCGTCGGTTTCTGGCGGCTGGGTGGGGCGCTTGGCGCGGGCCAGCAGGACGCCGCTCGGCGTGTAACGCGCGGCGCGGATATTCGTGCCGCCCAAATCAACAGCAATATAAGTGCTCATAAGAAATGAAAAAGTTGGAGGCGTCTGTTATAATTCGCGCCGCTGATTTATTTCACATCCGCCGTCAACGTCAAGTTCCCGTCGGCGATCGAGATGCTTTTCAGGTGCACGTCGGCTGGCAGTTTGTTTGCCAGCGAAAGCAAGTTGTCGTTGATGGTGGAGGTCAGCGAAGCGAGCAAATCATTCGGCACCGGCACCGGGCCGAAATCGGCGCTTTCAATCGTCGCCGTCAACTGCCCATCCACGACGGCGGCGTTCAGCACAATCAGCGCATTCGCCGTAAAACTGCTCGTGGTCACGGTGGCGTACATCTTGATCTTGCCGTCGCGGAGATAAACTTGCGGGTTGGACAGCGTCGAGTCGGGCTGGGTGGCCAGCTTCTCGGCAATAAACGAAGTCAACTCGCTTTCGGTGATCGACACCGTGACTTCGCCGGTCGCGGCGTTGAGCGACTCAAACTTGTCTGTCAATGATTCAGCCGATTCAGTGGAGACGGGGATCGGGTCATATTCCGGGGTGGGGCCGCCGACGGCCAGTGGGCCGCCGCAAGCCAGGGCCGCCAGTAGTAATGTAAAGAACGCGCCTGCAATCAACAATCTCTTATTTTTCATCGAGAACATCCTTTGAGTGAAAATTATAACACGCCCACTTTATCGCTCTCCGCGCTCGTCGAGAGCTTGCTCTTTGTAGCCGACGGCCCGGCGCAGGTTACGCAGTTAGCCGCCGCGCTCGAAGTTCAGCCGCGCCAGATCGAAGAAGCGCTGGCCGAGCTTGAGACTCTCTACCAAACACGCGGCCTCAGCCTGCAACGACTCAAGGATCGGGTGCAGTTGACCACCGCCGCGGCAGTGGCGGCCCACATCGAGCGCTTCCTCGGCCTGGAATCCACCCAGCATTTGAGCAGGCCGTCGCTGGAAACACTGGCCATCATCGCCTATCAACAGCCTGTTACCCGCCCGCAAATCGAAGCCATTCGCGGCGTGAACTGCGACGGCGTGATCAAGTCTTTGCTGACCAAAGGGCTGATTGAGGAAGTCGGGCGCACCGAGGGGCCGGGCCGCCCGATTCTCTACGGCACGACGACGACCTTCCTGCAACACTTCGGACTCTCGTCGCTCAACCAACTGCCGCCGTTGAACGTGGAGGCCGTGCTCGAGTCCGCCCCGCCCGACTCAAGTGAAGCGGCCACTGTGCCCGAAACTGAGTCTCAGCCCGTTGCCAACTCGCCCGCAACAGGCGGTGAGGGGCAAGTGCTATAATCGTCGCCAGAGGGTAACTACTCAGGCCTCTACGCCTGGCGATTGAAATCGCGGCAACAGAAGGCGAAGTCGGCCTCCGCCGACTCGAATCTAGCCTGCGAAGGCAGGCTTCGCGTTGTGTAGGCGCGGTTTCAACCGCCAGCCTGAGTAGTTACGCCAGAGGTGCGATATGACAGAGCTTGAAATGAAAGTAAACAGATTGGCGCGACAAGTTCGCCGGACCCAAAAAGAAATCCAGGAATTGCGCTGGTTGTTTTCTCCCAATCGTTCTATCAAACAGGCGATGATCAAAGCGGACAAGCTCACTTCAGAACGAGCGCGAATGAGAGCCGCAATGATTACCGCCGGCTTGGTGCGTGAACCTACCGAGTTGGAATCAGAAGCCGCCAAACGTTGGGAGAAACGATCTAAGAAAGAGCAGGAACGCATCCGGGCCGCTCTCCGCTCCATCAAACTGGACAAGCTTGTTTCAGACATCATCATCGAGAACCGTGGTTAGCGGATGACTGAATATTTCTTTGACGCCAGCGCCATCGTCATTTACCCTGCAACTTTTGTGCGCGCCGCACTTCTAACTCAGCAACACCCTCTCAAAGCTTATGATGCTGTTCAGTTGGCAATCGGGCTGGCCGTGAACGAGGTGTGCCAGTCTCAGGCAGTCCAGCTAACCTTCGTTTCATCTGACCGGCAACTGCTCGCCGCCGCCCGCGCTGAAGGGCTGGTAGTAGAAGACCCCCACGACCATCTTTAATTTCCATATGCCATCCGAACGCCTGCAAAAAATTCTCGCCGCCGCCGGCTTTGGCTCGCGCCGCGCCTGCGAAGACCTGATCGCCGCCGGCCGCGTCCGGGTCAATGGCAACATTGCCAAAGTTGGCGACAAGGCCGATCTGGCGATTGACAAAGTTGCGCTGGACGGCGAGCCTATCGCCGCCGAAAAGCTCACTTACATTGCCCTTCACAAGCCGCGCGGCGCTGTTTCGTCGCTTCGCGCCCAGAGTGATCGGGACACGGTGCGTGACCTGGTTCCGATTCCGGGGCGGCTCTACCCGGTGGGCCGCCTCGACGCGATGAGTGAAGGGTTGATTTTGTTGACGAACGACGGCGATCTGACCAACCGCCTCACCCATCCCCGTTACGGCCACGATAAAGAATATCGCGTGCTCGTCCACGGCCGGCCCAACCCGCAAGTTCTGCAAATCTGGCGGCGAGGCGTCGTGATTAAGGACGAAGAGGGAAACTCCGAGCGCACCGCCCCGGCTGATGTAGATGTCGACTCGTCGGAGGGGGATAACATCTGGCTTCGGGTCATCATGCGTGAGGGCAAAAAGCACCAAATCCGGCGCACCGGCGAAGCGTTGGGCCTGCGCGTGGTTCGCATCGTCCGAGTCCGCATGGGAACGTTGCGGCTCGGCAACCTCAAGCCCGGTGAGTGGCGCCACCTCACCGCCTCCGAAGTTCGCTCGCTCTACACCACCACCGGCGCAAAACCGAAACTAGCTCGCCGCTGAATTTGGAGTTTGATTTTTGAGATTTTCATGACAGCTTCTATCATCGCTCTCGACGGCCCTGCCTCATCTGGTAAATCTACGGCTGGCTCACTGTTGGCTGGCCGCCTCAACTATCTCTTCTTCGACACCGGCGCAATGTACCGCGCCGTGACGCTGATTGCCCTCGTGCGCCGCATTCCTGTCGCCGATGAAGCCGCCGTGAGCGCCCTGGCCGAGTCGCTGAAGATTGACGTTCTGCCGCCGTTGTTCAACGATGGCCGCCAGTGCACGGTGCTGGCCGACGGCGACGACGTCACCTGGAGCATCCGCGCCCCCGAAGTGGACGCCAATGTGTCGCAGGTGTCGGCTTACCCGAAGGTGCGGGAAATTCTCACCGCCCAGATGCGGGCCATCGCCAAACGCGGGCGAGTGGTGATGGTGGGCCGGGACATCGGCACCGTAGTCTTGCCTGACGCCGATCTCAAAATCTATCTTGACGCCTCATCCGAAGAGCGCGCCGGCCGCCGCCACGCCGAGCTTGAAGCGCGCGGCATCGAAAAACCTTACGAGGAAACCCTGGCCGCCATTCGCGAGCGCGACGAGTTTGACTCCAGCCGTGAACACGCGCCCCTCAAGGCTTCGCCTGATGCCAGAATCGTGGATACGACGGGGTTGAGCGTGGGACAGGTGGTATCTGAACTGCTGACTCTCGTGAAATCGATCAAACGACAAACGTGAAACGACAAACATCACGCCTTGTCGTTTGACGTTCGCGTGTTGTTCGCGGGCTGTGCCTGTCGTTTTTGCAGTTATGCCTTTCTCCCAACCCTTCTCCGTCCGCCTCTTTCGAGCCGTTGCCCGGCCAGCCTTTCGGTTGATCTATCGCCTGGGCTGCCGCCTCGCCTTGAGTGGCTTTGAAAACGTGCCGCCGCCCGGCGCATATATCATCGCCATGAATCACCTGGCGACTTACGACCCGCCTCTGCTGGTGGCGTTCTGGCCGCATCCGCCGGAAACGTTGGGTGCGGCGAACATGATGGAGACGCCGTTCGTCGGCCACATGATGCGTGGCTACGGCACGATCCCGGTGCATCGCGGCGAATACGACCGCACCCTGCTGGAAAAAGCGCTCGACATCCTCAAGTCAGGCCGCCCCTTCGTCATCGCCCCCGAAGGCGGGCGTACCCATAAACCGGGCATGCGCGAAGCCAGACCCGGCATCGCTTACCTGGCGCTCAAAGCGAACGTGCCTATCGTGCCGGTCGGCATCACCGGCACTGAAGCCCTGATGCCAAGTTGGAAGGCGTTTCGCCGCCCTCTGCTGACCATGACGGTTGGCAAACTATTTCGCCTGCCCTCCGATCCGATTCCCCGCGAGGGGCGCCACGAACGTCTGGCCGAGTATACGGCGCTCATCATGCGCCGCATCGCCGAACTGCTCCCGACAGAATATCGCGGCGTGTATGCCTGATACGTTAGAGTAGGAAGTTAGAGTTAGAGTAATGCGCTCGGCATTGCGCTCCCTCGCCCGCGTTACTTCCCGTAATTTGCTTCGTCTCACCGTGTCCGGCCTTGAAAACGTGCCTCTCACGGGCGGCGTTCTGCTGGCGATGAATCATCTCGGTGACGCCGATCCCATTCTTGTCGCCGGGCTTGCGCCGCGCGAAGTGGAAGTGATTGGCAAGGCTGAAATCTTGCGCTGGCCGATCCTCGGCTTTCTTGCTCGCGGCTATGGAATGATCGCCGTGCGGCGCGGCCAGCCCGACCGGGTGACGTTGAAGGCCGCCCTCGACGTTCTCAAGTCGGGCCGTGCTCTGCTCATCGCGCCCGAGGGCCGTGAGAGCCGGTCGGGGGCGATGGAGGCAGCCAAAGGCGGCGCGGCGTTTCTGGCGGTACACGGCGGCGTCCCCGTCCTCCCCATTGCCATCACCGGCACTGAAAACAGGAAAGTTTATTCACAATGGATGCGGCTTCATCGGCCCTGTGTTACACTAACCTTCGGCCAGCCTTTCATGGTGCCGCAGGCGAGGCCTCGCCGGGAAGCCGCCGACTTGATCATGCATAGCATTGCCGAATTACTGCCGCCGAAATATCAGGGTGTATACAGATAACATATGACTGAAGAAGTCGCAATCCAAAATCAAAAGTCCAAAATCAAAAATCGCGGGTACGACCACGCCAGCCACGAGCCGGTGCGCCGCGTCCTGCGCTGGCTGATTACCAACATTGGCTTTCGCTGGCTGGCGAAGATTGACCGAATCGAAGGGCTGGAGAATTTGCCGCCGGCCGGCCCGGCCATCCTCATGATCAACCACATCGCCTTCATTGACCCGATTGTGGTGTTGGGCAACTTGCCGCGCAATATTGTGCCGATGGCGAAAATCGAAGCCTACAGTTACCCTATCTGGGGAATCTTCCCGCGCTTGTGGGATGTCATCCCGGTGCGGCGCGGCGAAGTGGATCGCGAGGCTCTGATGAAGGCGCTGGCGGTGTTGAAGGCGGGCGAGATTGTGCTGGTCGCCCCGCAGGGCACACGGCAACCGGCGCTGAGTCAGGCCAAAGAAGGGATTGCCTATCTTGCCCACAAATCCGGCGCGCCCATCATTCCGATAGCGATTGAAGGAACGAAGGGATTCCCGTCGCTCAGCAAGAAGCGCTGGTCCGAGCCTGGGGTCGTCATGACCCTGGGGGAGCCTTTCCGTTTCAAACCGATCGCAGGCCGCCTGCCCCGCGAAACTTTGCGCCAGATGACCGACGAGGCCATGTACCGCCTGGCCGCCATGTTGCCCGAAGGCCGGCGTGGCTATTACGGCGATCTGTCGAAGGCGACGAGCGAGTACATTGAATGACGAAAGACGAAGGACGAAAGGTGAAGGTTGCAATTTTGCGCGCAGCCTTGGCGATAGTTGGGCTTGCGCTTCTTGTGGCTTGCTCTCAACCACAGCCGCTATCTTCGACCGATCCGGCTGCCATCCAATCCCCGGCTACGCAACTCACGCCAGAGTCTCAGCTTGAAGATAATTGCCTGACTGAAGAACAAGTGGCCCAAATGAGCCGAGAGGAAGTAACGGCGCAGGAGACGTTTTGCTTCACCCGCTCTTCTGGCACGACCGTTACCATCCATCAACCGGAGGCCGTTAAGAGCATTCAGGCCATTATGGATTTGCCTGACTTGATGCCGGTGTTTGTAACGGTAGATTTTGTGGTGAACTCGCCAAACGCCGATCTGTATGCGGCCCTTTACAGCGACGTGCATGGACGCAAATACATGGTTGACCTGAACAGCAACCGAGTGGTGGAAATTGATGCGGGCGGAGCCTATGCCCCTCCGTTACCTGATTCTCCACAACTGTCTGAGACAGAATTGCGCGCCAAAGCTCGGCAAATGATTCTTGACGCTACGCCAAATTTCGCCGAACTGCGCGACAAGTTGGTTTACGAAGAAGGGGCGAAACCCCCGATCTATTTTTTCCGCTGGGAAGACCGGACTTCGGGGACGTGGAGCCACATGCCGCCGCTGGCGCAAGTCGGGCTGTCCACCGACGGGCAAATCGTGAACTACATCAATACCTTGTCCTTGCAGAGATAAGGCAGACACGCGAAGGTTGGCCGTAAGAGTCATGGGCACTTCACATTATAAATACGCTGGCATTATCCAGAACATTGAACCCGCCTCCCTCGCCGACGACCTCGGCCTGCGCCCCGGCGACGAAGTGCTGGCCGTCAACGGCCACCCGGTGGAAGACGTGATTGACGTGCAGTTCTACGCCGCCGAAGACGAAGTCGAAATCGCCTATCGCCGCAATAACACGCAACACGTAACACGCAACACCCGTAAGCTGGAACAACCCTTAGGAATTGAGTTTACCCACCCCACCTTCGACATTGACATCCGCCGGTGCAACAACCTGTGCCCGTTCTGCTTCGTCCTGCAAACCGCGCCCCGCATGAGGCGCACGCTCTACATCAAGGACGACGACTACCGCTACTCGTTTCTCTACGGCCACTTCGTCACCCTCACCAACCTGAGCGAACGCGACTGGGAACGGATCGAAGAGCAACGCCTCTCGCCACTTTACGTTTCAGTCCATGCCGTTGATTTGGAAGTTCGCCGCAAGTGCCTGGCGAACAAGAACGCGCCGGACGTGATGGAGCAGTTGCGCTGGCTGGGCGAGCGCGGCGTTGTGTGCCATACCCAACTCGTCGTCACCCCTGGTCTCAACGATGGGCCGATTCTTGGGCAGTCCATTCGCGAGCTGGGGCGGCTTTATCCAACGGTGCAATCGGTCAGCGTGGTGCCGGTTGGCCTCACCAAACATCACAAGTACGGCCACCGGCCCAACACGGTCGCCGAGTGCAACACTGTGCTGGAGGCAGTCGGAAAGTGGCAGGCGCGCTTTCTCAAAAAATTCGGCGCGCGCTTCGTCCACGCCACCGACGAGTGGTATCTGGTCACGGGCCGCTCATTGCCGCCGATCAAGGCTCTCGACGGCCTGGCGCTCGAAGAGAACGGCTTGGGGCAGGTGAGGGGGTTTTTGAATGCGTGGCGGCGAGAAAAGAAAGAAATCAAATCCCAGGCACAGCCCGCCAAAAAGCGGCGAAATCCCAAAATCCCAAACGGTGCAAAGGCAACGTTGGTGACGGGTACGCTGTTTGGCCCGGTGCTGGCGAAGGCGGCGCGGGAGTTCGATCAGGTTGCCGGAACCTCGTTGGCGGTGGCCCCGGTGATCAATGAGCGGCTCGGGGAAACGATCACGGTAGCCGGGTTGTTGATGGGCAAGGACGTGATCCATCAATTGAAGGATCGCGATCTTGGCGAGTTCGTCGCCCTGCCGCGGGTGATGTTCGATCACCCGCAGGGCATCAGCCTCGACGATGTGTCGCCGCTCGACGTTGCCCGGGCGCTCAACCGTCCTGTCTTCCTGGCCGACTTGATGGGCGACGTGATTGACGCCTTCACCGGCCACAACACACTGGTCTTCCGGCCCGGCGATTCCATTCCGCTTGAAGTGATGCGCGCAGGCGGTTGGGCGGTTGAGAAATATCTATGAAGTTCTCGAAGCGAGTCAAACCACGAAGCATTAGCCCGTTCGTTGTGCTGGCGCTCATCTTGCTGATCGGCGGCGGAATGTTGACGATCATGTTTGGCCTGCTGTGGGCTACTCGCTCGGCGCGAGCCAACGCGCTCATTGCCGCCGTCACACTTTCCACCTACACGGCGGCTCCACCGACCAACACGCCCACGCCACTCGCGGTGGGTGATATTCTCACTGTTGCCCCGGTCAGCGTGACTCCAATTCTGACTGACCCTCGCCCGCCGACGAATACCCCGACCCCGGTTCTGCGCCCGACCGGTTACTACGCCGCGCCCGCCAACCCGACCCCGATCCCGACTCCGATATTGCCTGAGGCCGCGCCGTTTCCGTCGTCGTGCGACGGGCCGGGGCGGATGAACATCTTGGTGATCGGCATGGATGGCCGCTCGGCCAACTATGACCGCGCGGCGCGGGCCGATGCGCTGGCCGTGGTGGGCGTGAACTTCGGCGACCGCACGGCGCAAATTCTTTCGCTCCCGCGCGACCTGTGGGTGCAAATCCCTGAGCACGGCAATAACGCGCTTCACGAGAACCGAATCAACACCGCCTATGCCCTCGGCCAGCAATACAGCTACCCGGGCGGCGGCCCGGCGTTTCAGGCCTACACCATTTCGCAGAACTTTGGCTTGCGGATCGATCGCACGGTGGTCTTGAACTTCTCGACGTTCGAGCAGGCGGTGGATGCGATTGGCGGCGTTGACATTGAAGTGCTGAAGGCGATCCGCGACGAAAAATACCCCGACGATTTCGGGGGAACTCTGGTTCTGGAGATTCCCGCCGGCTGGGTGCACATGGATGGCCGCACGGCGTTGATGTACGCCCGCACCCGCCACCAGGACAGCGACTTTGGCCGGATGCGCCGCCAGCAACAGGTATTGATGGCGATCCGCGATAAACTGCTAACGCCGGAGACGATTGTGGCTCTGCCGGCGCTGGCCCAGTTGGTGTACAACTCAGTGCGGACGGATTTGACGCTGGACGAGGTGGGTCTGCTGGGTTGCGCCGGGCCGCAAATTCCAAGCGAGTCGATCACCCGGCTGGTGATGGATTTGGCGATGGTGGAGGCCTTCACCGCCGAAACCGGCGCCCAAGTGTTGAGGCCGAAAATGGACGTGATCTTGCCTCTGCTGGAGGCGTTTAGCACCGGGCAGTGATGCAGTGAACAGTTAGCAGTGGACAGTGAATAGTCGTTACTGTTCACTGTTCACTGCCCACTGTTCACTGTCCACTAACCACGATTGAGGCGAGTGACAGCAATGAAAATTCTCATCCTCGGCGGCACGATCTTTCTTGGGCGGCATACCGTCGAAGCGGCGCGGAACTGCTGGCCCAGGCGGTCGAGCGCTACGTCTTCATCTCCAGCCTCTCGGTGTATCGCGACTTGGACAAAGCGCCGGGGCTGGACGAAGACTCGCCTGCCGGCAAGCTGGAAGATGAGACAGTTGAAGAGATCACCGGCGAAACTTATGGGCCGCTCAAGGCGCTGTGCGAGCAAGCCGCCGAGCAGGCACTGCCGGGGAGGGCGCTCAACATTCGCCCCGGCCTGATCGTAGGGCCGCACGACCCGACCGGCCGCTTCACCTACTGGCCGGTTCGCATTGCGCGTGGCGGCGACGTGCTGGCCCCCGATGGCCCAGACTGGCACACGCAAGTAATTGACGCGCGCGACTTGGCGGAGTGGACGATCCGCATGATTGAAGCAAAGGCGACCGGCGTGTTCAACGCCACCGGCCCGGACTACCCGTTGACATTTGGCAAGGTGTTGGACGAGTGCAAAGCAGTGAGCGGGAGTGACCCAAAGTTTGTGTGGGTGGATGAAAAATGGTTGCTTGACGCTGACGTCCAGCCCTGGAGCGAACTACCGCTGTGGCTTGGCGGCGGCGACATGACGGCGAGCGTGAGCAAAGCCATCGCCAACGGCATCACCTTCCGCCCGCTGGCCGACACCATTCGCGACACGCTGGCCTGGGAGGCGACGGGGCCCCCAGACCGCGCGCCGCGGGCGGGGATGAAGCGGGAGAGGGAGGAAGAGTTGTTGAGGGAATGGAACGATGCAATTCATCTGGGGCAAACTAAGGCTGTAATTGGGCTGGGCAAGCAGGAGGTCAAAATGAAAACATCTATCATAGACAAAGTTGTTGAACAATTAGAGGCCTTGCCATACGGGTTACAGCGGCAGGTGCTTCAGTTTACGCGCGCTCTTGCTCTGTCAGTCCCGCGGGGTGTTCCAGGCCGACAGCTTTTGCGGTTTGCTGGCGCGATACCGTTGGCCGATCTTCAGATTATGAGACAGGCTATTGAGCAAGGTTGCGAACAGGTTGACGTGAATGAGTCGGTTGCAACTCACCAGGCTGGGGCCGCCTCTGTGGATTGAGTATTCACGAGGTCGCGTCAATGCCAAGTTGTTCTCTGACCTTTTCAATCGGTATTCGCTTGCCGTGACGGCGGCGCTTTGCTAAAAACTTCATCAACTTCTTATTCCGCACCGTCATTTTGACTTCTTCGGCAAAGTCGTCGCTATCGCCTACATCAAACCCTATCCAGTTGCCAATAGGTGTCAATACGAATCGCTCCCCCTCGGGCGATTGCAGGATCAAACCATTCCGCCGAGCTTTTCGGAGGAGGTTGTGGAGTGTTTTAGCGCGTGGAGAAACGGTAACAGTTTTCATAGCTCTGTCTCCTCACCGTGAACGAATAATTGATTGCGCACCTTGAAGGCAATGGCCTCGATGCTGACAATTTGTACTTCAACTTCAACACTGTAAAGTACGCGAAACCCGCCTGTGCGGAGTTCCCATTCGGCTATAGGATTGGGGCGCAATTTCTTGCGATTACGTGTCTCAACGGCAGGTTCGTGCCGGAGTTGCGACTCAATCCCGCCGAGAACTTCCTTTTGCTCGAATTTTCTGAGTGCCTGCAAATCATCAAGAGCTTCCGGTGTAAATTCAATCTTGTACATCGAGCATTATCGCCTATCTCTCGACTTTCGTGCAACAAATTTCAAGGACTGTCTTACATCTCTTGAGGATTTCTGTAACGGTCATCACAATCCTCACTGCATTTGCAACGAGTGGGCTAACAGCCGGCTGCAACTTCCCAGCCTGGCAGGCCATCCTTCAATCCACAACGACCAGAAAGCTGGTCGTTAGCACAGGGTGTTAGCCGCGTTTTGGCTATGAACCGCCTCACCGAAACTTGACGGCTGTCAGTATCCCCGCCGTCTCAGTTCATCATCAACAGCACGGTCAACTGCTTCCTGAATCTGTGCTTCTTTATGACTCCGTTCTATTTCGCTAGCCGCCGCGCCGACTGCGCCAGCCACAATAACGCCAGCTACCACAAGAACTTTCTCAAGCGCATCTGCGGACCGTTCTCTCGTCCACGTTTCATAGAACTTGCGAAACTCTGGTCTCGTTTTGGCAATTTCGTCGATTCTCGCTTGTCTAGCTCTATCAATTGCTCTGCGCTCATCCCAGACTGCTATTGCTGCCAGTGCGAAGGCTACTATGGCAAACAGAAGGCCACTCTCCTTCACAGTGAGGGCAACGATGCTGGAGAGCATTATGCCTGCGACGAGCAAGACCCGTGTGCTGCTAAGGGGCGGTTTATAACGTTCCACTTCCTTTGCTGTATGTAGATAGTCTTCGTATATTCTCTGTGCTCTTTCGTCTTCTGATTTGCGGTTAGCACATTCAGCGCATAGTGTTCCAGTCGAGTGGTCAGCGCAATAAAACCTTCCGCAAGCGCTTTTATATCCCGTGCATTGACCGATAACGGAATTAGTGCAACCGTGAACCGCGCAGCCGATATTGGCGACACTGCCGTTCATGGTGTCCTCCTTTTGCCATAAGCACCGCTATATTTCGGAACAAGCGACTAACCTGTAGTAGACCGAAAGTCATCTACCACTGAATGCTTTCATCCAAAGTATACACCCCTTGCCAGTATCCACATTCGTATAAGGCATCCATGTTCGCCTAACTCTTCACCACCGTCCCCTCCATCATCCCTCCCAACAACGCCCTCTTCACCACCCCCGCCTCCACACCCGAAAAAATCCGAATACTCAGCCCTGACATCGCTTGCGCCTGAGCCAGCATTTCCAACACCTTGCTCTCCATGCCGCCCGTCACGTCGGCGGCGTGTGAGCCGCGCAGGGCAGGGTGCAGGCCCTCGATGTTCTGCGGCGTGATGAGTGGGATCACCTCGCCGCCGGGCCAGCTTGTCAGCACGCCGCGCTCGATCCCAGCCAGCAAAATTTCCGAAGGGGCCGGGCGCAGGCGCGTTGCCAGAAAGCGAAACTCGTCTTCGGTGGAGATGATGGTGCCGCCGCGAACTTCGTCCACCGCCACGTCGCCGTAAACCACCGGGAGGAGGCCGCCATCCAAAGCACGTTGGATCGGGGCAACCGCCATTTCGACGATGGCCCCATCGCGGCAAACGACCGAGGCTGAGGGTTGGGCGTTGATAGTCGGAATGCCCGCCGCGCGCAAGGCGTCCAGCACGTGGCGGTTGAGTTTGGCGGCCACGTGGGCCACGTCGGCGAAGTTGCGCCACTCTTCAGGGGTGCGTACGCCCTGCCGCGTGCCGTGCTTTTTGGCCTCGGTATGGCCGAACGAGCCGGAGCCGTGGCCGACGACGAGCCGCAAATTGGGCCGGGCGGCGATGGCGGCGGCGATTTCATCGGCCAGCCGGGCCAGCACATCAGGCAAAACGGTTTGCTCGCGGCTTTTGTCGGTGATGAGGGAGCCGCCGAGTTTTAAGAAGATCGTGGTATCCATGTTGTGGTGGCCGTCAAACGTGAAACGTGAAACGACACCCATAGGGGGCTACGCCAACGACAAATCACGTTTGACGTTTGACGCCTTTACAGTTGTCAAAATCACTCGCCTTGCCCCTGCCCTCAGTAACGCCTCTCGCACGCACCCCTCACTCGTTGCCGTCACCAGCGCAATCATGTTGCCGCCGCGCCCGCCGCCGGAGAGTTTTGCGCCGGACGCGCCCCCGCGCATGGCGGCTTCCACCAGCGAATCAAGTTCGGGGCAGGAGACGCCCATCTCACGCAAGACAGCATGATTGTCCGTCATCAGCCGGCCAAGTCCATCCGGCTGGCCGCTTTCGATGAGAGCTCGTGCTTGGCGAGCGATCTCGCCGCAACGGTCGAAGAGCGACTCGTATTTGGCCGGGTCGGCCTGCCAGGCGGCGCGCACGTCGCCCACCGCGATCTTGGTCGGGCTGGGAATTCCGGTGTCGGCGATGGCGAGGCGGAAGGGCGTGGGGACATTGAAGGTTTCGATGGGTTGGCCGCGCGCAAAGTAAACCGGCTTACCAAACGCAATCACTGTATTATCAATTCCCGACGGCGTGCCGTGATGGAGTTTCTCGACTTCATAGACCAGCGACGAAATTGTGGCCGCGTCGAGTTCTCGTTTGTAGAAGGCGGCGAGAGCGCGGGCGATGGCGGTGGATACTGCCGCCCCACTGCCAAGCCCGCCCGCGATGGGGATGGTGGATTGGATGATCAGAGTCGCCCCGGCGGTGGCGGTTTCATCGAGAGCCGTCAGGGTCTTGCGAACGATCGCGGCGATTGGATCGTCGTCGGGCAGTTCGCTGAGCCGGGCCGTCCGATTTTGATCGCGAGCTTCGATGACGAAGTCGCCGCCGGTTTCTGTGATTGTCACTTGCGCCGAAACCTGGGTGACCGGTACGGCAATGGCCGGGCGGCCATAGACGACGGCGTGCTCGCCGAAGAGGATGATTTTGCCGGGCGCGGTGGCGGTGATCATTGTCCGAGATACAGCACCCCAACCGCGAACAGGCCCCACAGCACGAACGTAAGCATCAGCGGCCGGTCTTTGAAGACCAGTTCGTCGGGCGCGCCGCCTTCGTGCCGGACGTGAATGAGATAGAGATAGCGGAAGATGCCGTAGAGCACGAACGGGATGGTGAGCATCATGGCGTGGTTCTGGGGCAGGTTCTCGGCCGAGAAGGTGTAGAACGAGTAGGCAACGATGGCGCTGGTGGAAACGGCGCCGATCAGTTGATCGATGAATTCAAGGTTGTAATTGGCCAGCACCGTGCGGTGCTCGTTGGCCTGGGCCTCAAGCAGGGTGATCTCGCGGCGGCGCTTGCCCAGCACCATGAACAGCGCCAGCAGAGTCATGCAGATGTAGAGCCAGGGCGAGAAACGCTCCACGTCCACCAGGGTAACGCCCGCGCCAACGCGGATGACGAACCCGGCAGCCACCAACAGCACGTCGAGGATGACGATGTTCTTGAGCCAGAATGTGTAAAGGATGTTGAGGATGAAGTAGAGGAGCACCAGCCCGCCAAATTCCAGCTTGAGGCCAAACGAGCCGCCGAGGGCGAAGGCCAGAAAAAGGGTAGCGGCGATGACGGCTGTTCTTTTGGAAAGCGTGCCAGCCGCGAGAGGGCGGTGCTTCTTCCTGGGGTGCAGTCGGTCTTTTTCGATGTCGGCCAGATCGTTGATGACGTAAACCGCGCCGGCGATCAGGCAGAGCAGGCCGAAGGCGATGAGGGTGCGGCTGAGGTAGAAGAAGTCGAACAGTTTGACGTCGAAGACGAGCGCGGCGAACACCACCGCGTTCTTGGCCCACTGGCGGGGGCGCATGGTTTTGAGCAAAGGCGGAAGATTCATGCGACGTATTATAATCGCCCCGTGGCTAATAAAAAAATTAGACTGGATGCATTGCTGGTTGAACGCGGTTTGGTGGACTCGCGGGAAAAAGGCCGCCGCTTGATCATGGCCGGGGAAGTGACGGTGAACGGGGGACTGGCCGACAAGCCCGGCGCCCTCGTGGCAACCGACTCTGTCCTGGCAATCAAGTCGCCGCCCCGATTCGTGAGTCGCGGGGGCGAGAAGCTGGCGGCGGCGTTGGAGTCGTTCGGGTTGAGGGTGGGCGGCTGGGTTTGCGCCGACGTGGGCGCGTCCACCGGCGGCTTCACCGATTGCCTTCTGCAAAGCGGGGCGACCAAAGTTTACGCCATTGACGTCGGCGCAGGCATCCTCGACTGGCGGCTGCGCAACGATCCCCGCGTGATCGTCATGGAAAAGACGAACGCCCGCTACGTGGAGCAGTTGCCTGAGCCGGTGCGGCTGGTGACGATGGATGCGTCGTTCATCTCGCTGAAGATTTTATTGCCGGTCGCGCAGAAATGGCTCGCACCTGAGGGCGAGATCCTGGCGCTGATCAAGCCGCAGTTTGAGGCGGGCAAGGATCGCGTAGGCAAAGGCGGTGTGGTGCGCGATCCTGAAGTGCATCGCGAAGTGTTGCTGAACGTGTTGACGTTTGCCGAGGCGCTCGGTCTAAGCATAGCAGGCCTCATTCGTTCGCCCTTGCTCGGCCCGGCGGGCAACGTGGAGTTTTTGGCGCGGTGGGTGCAGGGAGAAAAGAACAAGGCGGTTGAAGAATGGGTGGCCGGCGTGATCAGGTAGGGGCGAAGCACGCTTCGCGGGCGCGGAGATTCTGGCAAACTGCGAGCGTCTTGCCCGAATGCTTCGCCCCTACGACGTACGCTCAAACACCACGATTTGCCAGGGCCACGACGACTTTTGATGAACGGGCTTGAGGCCGGAGGCGGCGGCCACGCTCAGAATTGCTTCTGGTGAATGCACGTAAAAGCGAAAGCTGGAGCGGGTAATCCACAGCCCAAAGTTGCCCAGTTTCTCAAAGAGGCGCATGTACCACGCATCGCGCGGAAAGGTGAGGGCCAGGAGTTTGTTGGCGTGCTGGGCGGCGGCGGTCACAAGGCGGGGCATGTCGGGGTAGCAACAGACGACCCGGTGCAGGATCACCACGTCGGCGGCTGGAACGGAGTCCGCCTCGCGGGCAAAGTCGGCCACCCGGTGCTCCACTCGATCTCGCAACCCCAATTTTTCGGCCACAGACTGGGCGGCGGAGATGTAAGCCGATGAAATATCCACGTTGGTGGCGCGGTTTGCGCCGCGCTTGAGCAGTTCGGCGTGCAGGCCGCCGATGCCGCCGCCCACTTCGAGCAAGGTGGCCCCGGCCACTCCCCGCGCGCCGACGGCGTCCACCACCATCCGGGCGTGTTTGTCAATTCCTTTCTTCCAATACTCCTTGACTTCACTGCGAGCGTTCTGCTCGTCGAAGACGGTGTTGAGGCCTTTAGCGTGTGTGCAACAATCCATGCCACTCTCCTTTCTGTTTAACTGATTATAACTTCAATCGCGGATCGAGCGCATCCCGCAAACCGTCGCCGATGAAGTTGAAGGCCAGCGAGCAGATGAGGATAGGCAGGCCGGGCACGAGCGGCAACCAGGGCCGGTCGTACATGAATTGTTGCGTGGCGGCGAGCATGTTGCCCCAGGTGGGAATGGGGTCCTGGATGCCGAAGCCCAAAAACGACAAGGCGGCTTCCCCGACGATGAATCCGGCCATGTTGAGTGAAGCGTCCACGATGATGGGGGCCATGGCGTTGGGGATCAGGTGTCGCAGAATAATCTGCGGGTTGGACATGCCCAACGAGCGGGCGGCTTCGATGAAGGTCTGATCGCGCAGGGCGAGGGCCATGCCGCGCATAAGTTGGGCGGTGTTGAGCCAGCCCAGCCCGGCCAGGACGATGATGATCAGGACGGCCTGCCGCACATCGGCGGGGCTGAGGAGCATCAGCTTGCCGGCGGCCACCAGCACGAATTGGGGAATCGGAACGGCTTCTTCGTTGCGGAGCAGGATGGATGAGACGATGAGCAGGATGGGCAAGATGGGGATGGTGAGCAAAAATTCGACGAAGCGCATGAGGACGTTGTCGAGCCAGCCGCCGTAAAACCCGGCATAGGCGCCGATGATGATGCCCGCCGTAGTGGAGATGAACACCGAGAGCAGGGCCACCGAGAGCGAGATGCGCCCGGCGTACAGCAAGCGCGAGAAGTAGTCGCGCCCAATGTTGTCGGTGCCGAGCCAGTGCGTCCCGCCGGTTTCGGCGCTCCGCGCGCCGAAGGACAGGAAGTAATTGCCGACGGCGATTTCGTTGGACGAGAAAGGGGCAAGCTGTCTGGCGAAGAGCGATAGCCCAAAGAGCGTTGCCATGATCACCACGGAGATCATTGCCAGGCGGTGGCGGCGGAAGCGCCGCAGGACGATTTGCAGGGGCCTTTCTTCGGGGGCGGTGATGGCTTCGGCGGAGAGAGAGACGGGGCGGCGCGGGCTTGGCGGGGCGGCCATGGCGGACTCCGATTAGACTTCCGAAGTCTTTTGAGAGACTTCGGAAGTCTTTCTTTAACTTAGACGGATGCGCGGGTCAATCACGGTGTAGAGAATGTCGCGAAGCAGAGTGGCGATGACGATCAGGACGGCGGTGATGAACAACAAGGCCATGGCCACCGGGTAGTCGGATTCGTTCAGGGCCAGAATGAACAGGCGGCCCATGCCCGGCCACGAGAAGATGGTCTCGGTGATGATCGCCCCGCCGAACATGCCGGGGACAATAAAGACGGCGATGGTGATGAAGGGGATGAGGGCGTTGCGGAGCGCATGCCTGGAGATGACGATGCGCTCGATTAGCCCTTTGGCGCGGGCGGTGCGGACGTAGTCCTGCCGCAACACTTCCAACATACTGGCTCGCACGAAGCGGCTGAACCCGGCGATGTTGACAATCGTCAGGACGACGACTGGCAGGACCAGATGCAGAATGACATCGAGCGGGGCGCCGGGCTGGATTGTGCCGAGGAAGGGGACGGTGTACTCGCGCACGGCTTCGGAACTGCCAGGTGGAAGGTAGGGCAGGTTGGCGGCTTTAGGGATGATAGAAAAGCCGAGGATGAGCAGGATGCCAAAGAAGAAGGTGGGCATGGCCGAGCCAAGAAAGGCCAGGGTGGTGACGAAGTAGTCAAAGCGGGAGTATTGCTTGACGGCCGAGTAGACGCCGAGCGGGATGCCGATGCCAAGGGCGATCAAGGTGGACAGCCCCATCAACTCCAGGGTTTTGGGCAGGCGGCTGAGGATGAGGTCGGAGACGGGGCGGTCGCGCAAGAGCTTCCATGAGGGGCCAAAGTCGCCAAAGAGCACGCCCCGGCTGGTACGGCGCCCGATCAGGTTTCTCAGGGTCACCGCCTCAGCGCATCCCACGGTGACGGTTTCGGAGAAGCCTTGTGCATTGCGCACCGTGGATTCGATGGGCTGGCGGCAACCCACCACAATATTGCCAAAGATTTCGTAATTGCCGATGATGATCGGGCCGCGTGGCTGGCCGATCAGCCAGCGCGTGAAGCGAACGGGGAGATAAAGATCGAGTTCGAAGTTGACGCGGATGCGGGCGACGTCTTCGGCAGTGAGGCGGATGTTTTGGTCGCCCTGAGCCTGGCGCAGGCCGGCCAGCGGGCCGCCGGGCGCAAAGTTGAGCAGGGCGTACGAGGCGGCGGCGGAAACCAGAACAATGATGAACATTTGCGCCAAACGGCGGAGGAGGTAGTGGGTCATAGCCGGTTCCTCGCAAACGCCCTGAAGGGAGCCTCTGTGTGGTTGGTGTCAAAGGCTCGATAACCTCTGACAGAGTGGCCGCACCAGGGGCTCCGTTCAGGGCGTTTGACGACTGCTGAAAGAGGCAGATGCAAAACCGCATCTGCCTCCTCACGCTGACTTACGGCAGGAACATATTGAAGTCAATATGCTCCCAGGTGGCCGACGGGTCAATGATAATCTTGACTGCGCCCGCGTCGCCGGCGTTCTTCAACGTCTCTGAGATGCCGGCCAGGGTGGTGTCATCCAGGATGTCCACCTGGCCGCCGATGAGCTGGGCTTCGGCGTTCTCCGCGGTGATGAAGAAGACGATCAGGTTCTTGGTCTTGGGCTCGCCGCCGTAGTAAAACGGGTTGGCCTCGAAGACCATCTTCTCGCCCTTCACCCATTCTTTGAGTACGTACGGGCCAATGCCCAGCGGCGTCTCGGCGATCTCCGGCAGGGTGGCCCATTCGCTGGCGGGCACGTCGGCCAGTTTGCGGCCATCCGACAGGACGAGGTGGGCCGGGTAAATGTCGGGCAGGTTGGTGGCGTCGAAAGTCAGGAAGTAGAGCGGCGCTTGCACGCCAGGCAGGGTGGTGATGGTGTAGCCGTTGTCGGCGAACTCAATGTTCTGAATTTGATCGCAGGTGATGAAGGAAATGGATCCCGACTCGCGGTCGCAATCAATCTTGAACTTGAGTTCAAAGTCGGTTTTAGAGACCGGCGTCCCGTCCGACCAGGTCAGATTATCGAGATATTCGAACTTGGAGACCAATTGCTTCATGGTGACGGTTCCACCGGAGTACGCGACGGTTTCCCCGTCCGCCGTCTTGAGGGTCATCCCTGCCGCCAGTTCGGCGATGTTGCCGTTGGCATCGGCGACCTTGTCGCCTTCTTTCACTTCGACGTCATTGTTCGTGGACAGGCCGCTTTCCAGCGTGGGAAGTTGTTTCAGGGCCGAGGGGGCGAACTCGTAGTTCAGGCTCGTCCAGGCCAGGCCTTGCACCAGCGAGTTGGCGACGACGGCGCTCTTCCCGCTTTCCACCAGGGTGAACATGGAGGCCGGCTCCTGGGTGAAGCCGTAGACGATCGTGTCTTTGCCAGGGATTGCCCACTCGTGGGCGTTGTAAGTGACCCACTGCTGGCCGGGCGCAGGCTCGAAGCCTTCCAGGTCCGCCGCGACGGCGTAGGAGTCAGTGCGGTTGAAGAGCGGGATCATCGGCACGTCTTTGGTAAACTCCTGCTGAACGGCGCGGTAGGCCGGGATACGCTCTTCGCGCAAGAGGGTGTTGTTGGCTAACTTGATGTTGTCGCTGGCCAGCGGGTTGCACCAGCCCATGCCGTTCTGGCCCAGCCAGTTATTTTCGGGCAGAGGGATTTGATCGCAGGCATAGGTTGTTTGGCCACCGGGGTCGGGCTGGCCGATGAAGGCATAGGCGGCCATTTCATAATCCCGGTGCGCCAGGCCGGTGGTGTCGCCGAACAGCCAGGCGGCGGGCACATGCAGGCGGATCAGACGAACGCCGCAAGCTTCCAACTGTTGCTGGTAAACGGCGGCCCAGGTTTGGCGGAAAGCGGCAGTGGTCGTGGTGAACTTGAGGGCCAGTTCGTCGCCGGCGGCGTTGGTGCGGAAGGTTGCGCCCTCGGTTAGAGTCCAACCGGCCTCCTCCAACAGCGCCGCGCCCTTCGCCGGATCAAAATCGTAAACGGCGATGTTTTCTTTGCCGGCGTAGGCCCAGTGGAAACTTGGCAGGAACGAGTCCATGACCAGCTTCTCCTGCGACGCTTCATCCAAAAATGGGTAAACCGATTTGACCAATTCAAGCTTGTTGGTGCAGTAGGCGAGCGCCTGGCGAACACGCAGATCGCTGAGGAGGGGGTGGGGGCGGGTGAAGGAACCGGCCTGCACTTCGACGACTTGAGTTTGAACAACAGGCACTTCCACCTGTTGGGTGACAATGACTTCCTTGGGAACTTCGACGGTTTGGATGATGGTTTGCGGGCCGCAGGCGGCGAGCAGTAGGCTGGCAACTGTCCACAGGGCTGCGACCGGCAAGAGTTTTTGGCGTGACATTTTCTTCTCTCCTTGGATGAATAACGTGTGGTCTGAGTTGTTCACGCAGGCCGATTTGCTCTTTGCAACTAGAAGCTTTGTTTGCAGTCATCACCTCGTTTCTGAAAAGATAAATAATCATTTCGGTGAGGGGGGCGCGGCCGTCGCCCCCCTGGAGGAGGGAAATGCGGGGTGCGTAATGTCCCGCCTGTAGCGCGTCACACGCAGGCGTGATGAACTATGCGGCGAGACATTCATCGTTCTCCCGCCCGTTGATTACGAGCTTAAAGATGTTCTGGCTATGGTTTTATTCAGCCAGAGCCGCCCGCCGGAGGCGCCACGCAAGCGTCAGCGGGCTGGCGTGATCTGGCTATTGCACGATGGGCGTTGTTGCGTTTGGTCTACCTGGCAGTACGACCGGCCCTTGCCAGTCTTCTTCTGAGTCAAAGCGGCTGATCGGCGGCGAGTCGCCGTCGGCCTCTAACTCGAACGCCGGCAGGTTGGCTTCGAAGCGCGCGGAAAGCGAAGCGCCGGTTGCCGACGATGCTCTGGCCGGACTGTCAAACCGGACGCTCTGGTTCTGGAAGATGCCGACCACCAACATCGCCACTACCAGGATCGTCCCGGCCTGGGCAAAGGCGTTGGCAAAACTCAGAAACAGCTTGCGCTCAACAGCTCTGCGGGCCGAGCTTAACACTCTGGCCGGCATGTTCGCCAACGAGTGGCGAGCGCGCCAGCGTGTCTGCCAGGCGCGATAGAGGGCGCTCTGAAGCCAGTTGAACTCGGCGGCATAGGCCTGGCACTTGGGGCAGGCGTCCAGGTGGGCGTTCAGCGCGGCCCGGCCTTCGGCGCTCAAATTGCCGTCGGCGGCGGCGTGCAAATGACGGCGAGCCTGATCATGGGTTAACTCTGTCATCTTGTTATTCCGCTTCCCGAGTCTCGGCGTGGGCAGTTTCCACACTTTGCTGTAACATCAATCTCAATCTTTCGCGCGCTGTAAACAATCGTGAATGGACTGTCCCTTCGCTGATGCCCAACAATTGGGCAATCTCGGCGATCGAAAAATCGTTGTAATACCTCAAAACGATTGGCAAACGGTGCTTCTCGTCCAGCTTATGCACCGCCTGTCGAACCGCCGCGTCGGCTTCGTTCTGGATGGCGGTTTCTTCCGGGTGGGCCGCCATCTCACCCTTGAGCCGGAAGATGGCATGAAGCGCCTGGATTAACCGCTCGCGGCTCCCTCGCTTGCGCAATCGCGCCCGACAAACATTGAGAGTGATGGCATAGAGCCAGGTGGTAAAAGCCGACTCGCCACGATACGAGTCCAGCGCCCCTATGGCCGCCACCAACGAATCCTGAGTGGCCTCGTCGGCCTCTGCCTGGTCATCCAAGATCGAAAGCGCCAACCGGTACACGATCTGCTGGTGGGCGCGGACGAATAACTCGACCGCCAGCGCGTCGCCAGCGCGATAATCCTGAAGGAGTTGAACCGTATCTATTTGAGCCACTCTAATCTATTAGATGCGGTTTGTCCGGGAAACCTTCACCCCGGCTTTCGCCGCAAAAACCGGCCTGTTTTCAGGGCAAGCCGCCAATTCAGGAGGGGGGCGTTACCTTGACCGGAAGCCGGACGGTGAAGGTGGAGCCTTCGCCCGGTTTGCTCTCGACGAAAATGTCGCCACCCATCATTTTACAGAAGCGCTGGCTGATGGCAAGCCCCAATCCCGTGCCGCCGTAGCGGCGAGTGGTGGAAGTATCGGCCTGAGTGAAGGGCTGGAAGAGTTTGTCCATCTGCTCCGTCGTCATGCCGATGCCGGTGTCGGCGGCGGTGAAAGTGAACCCGTCTCCGTTCCGCTCAACCGAAAAGGTAACAGAGCCGTCGGCGGCAAATTTTGCGGCGTTGGTCAGAATGTTGATGAGCGTCTGCCGCACTTTGATGATGTCGGAAAACATGTAGCCGAGGTCCTCGGGCTGATGCACGGTCAGGACAACGTTGTTCTTTTGCGCCAGAGGCTGGATGGTGGTGACGACTTCCTGGACAAGGTAAGCGACGTCAAATTCCTCGAGATACAGATCCATCCGTCCGGCTTCGATCTTCGAAATGTCGAGGATGTCGTTAATCAGGCCAAGTAAATGCCTGCCCGATCCGCGAATTTTATCCAGGTCGGCGGCGAGCTGGTCCGGGTCCAGTTCCGGCGCTTCTTCCACCAGCATTTCACTGTAGCCAATGATGGCGTTGAGGGGGGTGCGCAGTTCGTGACTCATGTTTGCCAGAAACGCCGACTTGGCCCGGTTGGCGTCCTCGGCGGCCTCTTTGGCTTTGCGCATTTCGGCTTCGGTCCGTTTGCGGGTGGTGATGTCGTGCAGGACGATGATGCGGCCCATGTCGTGGCGGCGGCCAGCAATGGGAGAGATACGCATTTCGTAGTGGCGTTGGGTTTCGCCGCGCCCGAGCGCGATCTCGCTTTGTCCTTCCATCATGTTCCGGTAGTCCTCGACAAGGTCAGGCCGGTCGCTCAGGATCGTTGCCGCCTGCTGGCCAATGATTTCTGAAGCCGGGCGATCGAGCACCCGTTGCGCCGCCGGGTTCATGTCCACGACGCGGTTTTGCCCGTCCAGCACAAACACCGCATCGGGCATGCTCTGGACGATGGCTTCGCGGGCAATCGGCGCGATGTCCAACATGCGGTAGCGGAAGATGGCGAAGGCGAAGGCCACCCCGCTGATGGTGAAGGCGATGGGCGTCAGGTCGAGGAACGGCACCGGCCCAAGCCCAAAGACGTACATCACGCTGGCAATCCACGGGACGAACGCGCCGACTAACAGAAAGGTGGCTTGCCGGCGATAGAGTTGCGGTGAGCGGATGATATTGATGATAATCAGAACGGTGCCGATGAGGACCAGAGCGTAGTTGTAGGCGACGACGTTCCAGAACCAGATGCCATTGCTGAGGATGGCCGCTGGAATGAAGGGGCGGGCATAATCTATGCCCGTGTAGCGCCACATGAGGTGGTGAGCGTCGTTTGTCCAAATCACCAGCAGGGTGAGCGCGGGGTGGATGAAGAGCAGGCCGAGTCTGCGGCGGGTGAGCCACTCTTGGCGGTTGGTGTATTGAATGGTAAACGTCAGCCAGCCAACGGGCACGGTGACCACCCCGAAATACAGCATTTTGACCCAGAAAAGCTGGGCCGGGATGTCTGGCGTGACGAGCAGAACGGCGTTGAAAGTCGTCCAGACCCAGATGGCCAGCATGAAGAAAAAGAAGGCTCTGGCTCCGCTAGCCGCCCGCCGCCGCCACGCGACGGCCATGACGACCACGGCGACGACCGCCGAGACGAGCGAGGGAATGGCGTAGGGGTTGTATTGCCAATTCACAGCTTCAGATTGTAAGCCAATTTGCGACGCTCTTTAAGGTGACTGTCACCGCGCCAGCGCCAGAAGCGTGAAGCCATTGGTGCGCGGTGACAGTCACCTTACGGCCTACAATGGTTGTGCAAGATAGCCGCCGAACCCGCGTTAACTGCTAAACCTCAAACGTCGTTTCAAGCGCGCGCCGGGGCGACTCGGGCGAGTAAAATAATTCGCCGCGCAAAGTGTGGCGGCCAGAGGGTTGAGGCCCGCGCAGGTGCACCGTCATTTCAAAGTTGTGATCCATGGACTCGATGATGGAGAGTGCGGCCACTTCAACCCCATCGGAATTGATCACCTGAAATTCCAGGTTGGGCCGTTCGAGAAAAGGGGTAACTTTGACGTTGACCCGCACCCGGCGGCCATCAGGGTATACTCTGGCAGTCAGCTCTTCGATCTTCACCGCTTCGAGCGGCTGGGGAACTTCGTCGGGTTCGACGAACTCAATTTCGTCCATAGTGCGAGAATTATACTCACAAAGGAGAGGTATGACCGACTATCATATTGAAACATTGGCCATCCACGCCGGGCAGAAGCCCGACCCGGCCACCGGGGCGGTGATGACGCCGATCTACCAAACGTCCACCTACGTGCAGAGCGGGGTGGGCGAGCATAAGGGCTACGAATACTCGCGCACCGGCAACCCAACGCGGGCGGCGCTTGAGGAGTGTTTGGCCGCGCTGGAGGGCGGGGCGCACGGCCTGGCTTTCTCGTCCGGCATGGCGGCCATTGACACCGTCTTGCGGCTCGTCGCACCCGGCCAGCACGTGCTGGCCGGCAACGACGTGTACGGCGGCACGTTCCGCCTGCTGGATAAGGTGCTGAAAGGCTACGGCATCGAATACTCGTTTGTCGAAATGACCGACCTGGCGGCAGTCAAGAACGGCTTGCGCCCGAACACGCGCCTGGTTCTGCTGGAGACGCCGACCAACCCGCGCTTGAAGGTGTTCGACATTGCGGCTATTGCCAAACTGGCGCACGACAACGGTTCGAACGCGTTGGCGCTGGTGGACAACACCTTTGCCACCCCCTACTTGCAACGCCCGCTCGAACTGGGCGCGGACATCGTCGTCCATTCGACGACGAAATATCTGGGCGGCCACTCGGACGTGGTGGGCGGCGCGGCGCTGATGAACGACGATGCAGTTTACGAGCGGCTGAAGTTTTTGCAGAACGCGATTGGCGCAGTGCCGGGGCCGATGGACTGCTGGCTGGTTCTGCGCGGGTTGAAGACGTTGACCCTGCGCATGGATCGCCACGCCGAGAACGCGCTGGCGGTGGCCCAGTTCCTCTCCGACCATCCACAGGTGAAAGAAGTGATTTATCCCGGCCTGCCTGATCACCCTCAATATGAACTCACCAGGCGCCAGATGCGAAACGGCGGCGGCATGATCTCGTTTGTGGTGCAGGGCGGCGGCGAAGCGGCGCGGCGGGTGGTGGCCCGCACTCACCTGTTTGCCCTGGCCGAGTCGCTAGGCGGAGTCGAGTCGCTCATCGAAATTCCGGCGGCGATGACCCACGCCAGCACGCAAGGCTCACCGCTGGAAGTGGATGCCGGCCTCATTCGAATCTCGGTCGGGCTGGAGCACAAAGAGGATTTGATTAACGACCTGCGGCAGGCGCTGATGTAATTGTAGAGTGAATTGGCAATTCGCCCTACAAGAAAGGGACAATCAGCCCTTTGCTCACCGCACGCTGAAATGCGTCTACCACGCGCGGGTCAAACTGCCTCCCGGCTTCCCGAACAATCTCGGTCGCGGCTTCGGCGGATGAGCGCGCCTGGCGATAAGGCCGGTCGGAGATGATCGCGTCGAAGGCGTCGGCGACGGCCAGCACCCGGGCCGTGAGGGGAATGGACTCGCCCGCCAGGCCGCCCGGGTAGCCATCGCCGTCGTATCGCTCGTGGTGATGTTGAATACACGGGATGGCGATTGCCATATAAGAAATGTCTCGCACCATCGAAACGCCTGTCTCCGGGTGCTTGCGTATCTCCTGGCACTCCTCGTCGGTCAGCTTGCCGGGCTTGGACAGGATCGTTTCGGACACGGCGATTTTGCCAATGTCGTGTAGAATTGCGCCGAACTCGAGGTCAGACAGCTCTTGTTCAGTGCAACCCAGTTCGCGGGCGATGACGGTGGCATAGGCGCACACTCGCTCGACGTGGCCGCGAGTGTAAGCATCGCGGGCTTCAATGGCGTTGGCCAACACCGTCAGGCTGTCTTTGTAAACGTTGTGGAGTTGCACCAGCGCCACATCCTGCGCGCGCTTAATCTTGCCGCGAATGGCAACCAGCAAATCGTCGGGTTCGCAGGGTTTGGTGATGTAATCGTCGGCCCCCAGGCCCCGGCTCACAATCGCATCCTGCCGTTGTGAGCGGCCGGTGAGGAACATGAACGGTATCGTGGTAAATTGTGGCTGAGAGCGGACGGCCTCCAAAAATTCATAGCCGTCCATTTCTGGCATCGTAATATCTGATAGGATAATGTCGGGACGAGAGTGTTCCAGCAAGCGAAGCGCGGTGCGGCCATTGAGAGCCGTGGTCACCCGGTAGCCCACCATCTCCAGCCACTCGCGCAAACTCGCGGCCAGGGCCTTGTCGGCTTCAACGATCAAGATTAGCTCATTACCTTGCATCTCACCTCGAAACGAGCATAATTATAGTAATTTTAGTCAAATTTGTGTCAATAAAGCGTCAAGTTTGAACGCGCAGGCCAGTTTTTATGGGGTGTTTACGGAGCCATTAACCTATGAGTACTAACATTGTAGTGGTTGGAAGTTTGAACATGGATCTGGTGGTGCGCGTCCCGCGTCACCCGCAGTTGGGCGAAACTATCCTCGGCGGCGAGTTTCGGACGTTTCCCGGCGGCAAGGGCGCCAACCAGGCCGTGGCCGCGGCCCGGCTTGGCGCAACCGTCAAAATGATCGGGCGCACCGGCCCGGGCGGGTTCGGCGACTCTCTGTTAGATACGCTGGTGCGCGACAACGTAGACACGACGCACATCCGGCGCGATGGCAAACTACGTAGTGGGGTGGCGCTGATTACGGTGGACGCTATCGGCCAAAACACCATTGTGGTGGCCTCAGGGGCTAATGGAGAATTGACGCCTGAGGACGTGACCGCCGGGGAAGCCGCCTTTGCCGGGGCGGCAGTGTTGCTCCTACAACTCGAATGCCCTCTGGCCGCCGTCGAACGCGCCATTGAGCTGGCTAAAAAGCACGGCGCGCAAGTTGTCCTCAACCCGGCGCCGGCGCAAATGCTCAACGCTTCCTTGCTCGAAAGCGTGGATTACCTGGTGCCGAATCAAACCGAGCTGGCCCTGCTCACCGGCGTTGACGACCTGACCGCCACCCGCCGCGCCGCGAGCCACTTGCGAGCGCACGGCGTACAACGGGTGATTGTGACGTTGGGAGAAGAAGGTGTGCTGGCGGTGGATGATGACGGCGAGTTTTGCTTGCCGGCGCATCAGGTGACGGTGGTGGACACCACCGCCGCCGGGGATGCTTTTGTGGGCGCACTGGCCGTTGCTCTGATGGAAGGTCGCTCGATGCGCGAAGCGGTAGCCTGGGGCAACGCCGCCGGAGCTTTGACGGTCACCCGCCCCGGCGCGCAACCTTCTTTGCCCACCCGTGATGAATTGGAGGAATTTCTTTCGTAGGGGCAGGGGCTTGTCCCTGCCCACCTGGCCGGGCGACCACAAGGGTCGCCCCTACAGATCGCGCCGATTAAATTGCCGGATTGCCAACGCCACCATCACCGCCAAATACAGGCCGCCGTACACCACCATTGCCGGGCTGGGCACTGACACCACGATCAGCGGCCCGGAGTTGAAACCCAGCGACTGCACCAGCGGCGATGTCATCTCGTAAGATGCCCGGCGCAGAAGCGCCTCGCTTGGCATGATCAGGCTGGAGATGATGCCAATGTTGACGGCAGTCCCGTTCTTCAACACCGCGCCGATCTGCTCCACGAAGCCGCCGATGAAAGCCAGGCCGTACAGGCCAAACACAATGCCGCCTGTCGCCAGCGTGGAGAAGGTGCTACTACTGGCCAGGGTGAGGGACATGATGAGCAAGCCTTCGAGATAGATAATCGGCGCGCCAATCAGCAGGTTCGGCGCCTGGTATCTGGCGATGGCGTAAACGATCCCCATCACCCCGCCAACCATCATCAGTAGATACAGGGCCAGCAGTCCGGCGAAGCCCAGCCACTTGCCCAGCACCACTTCCACCCGCCGCACCGGCTTCGTTACCACTGCCTGAATCGTCCCCGAGCCGATCTCGCCGGCCAGCGTATCCGCCGAGACCAGCGCCCCCATCGCAATCGTCAGGAAGTTCACCGCGTACAGCCCGGCCATCGTCAAAAAGTTGTAGACCTGGTTTTTGATCAGAGTCGCTCCAGCCCCGGTGTCGTTTGGCAGGGTTTCGCGATTGATGTAATAGAAGCCGATGCCGTACAGAATCAAAAAGGCGATGCCAAGCAAAAGCGCGGCCAGCAAAATTTTGCGGCGCGAGGCTTCGATAAACGTCAGACGCGCAATGACAAAGACAGCCATCACAACCCCCCATCCGTGCCGACAATCTGGATAAACAACTCTTCCAGCGAGAGCCGCTGAGGCGTGATCGCGTAAACATCAGCGCCCTGGGCCACAAGATAGCGGGCGATGGCTGGCAAGGCCGAGTCGTCGGTGATGGTCAAGGTGACATAGTCGCCGTCGGCGCGCACATCGCGCCCCCACTGGCGCAATCCGGTCGCCGTCTCCGGGGTGAGGCCGCCGGCGCGGACGATGACGCTTGTTTCACCCTCGACCAGCGTCTTAAGCTCGCTCACCCGAATCACTTCGCCGTGTTTGATGAAGGCCACGCGGTCGCAGGTGATTTCAACTTCGCTCAACAGGTGCGAGTTGAGAAAAACGGTCGTGCCGCGAGATCGAAGGTCGCGGATGATGTCGCGCACAAGGCGGCGTCCCACTGGATCAAGGCCAGAGGTCGGCTCGTCGAGGAAGACCAGGGCCGGGTCGTTGAGCAAAGCCTGGGCCAGGCCGATCCTCTGTAACATTCCTTTTGAAAACGTCCGCAGTTGTTTGTCCTTGAACGGCGTCAAGCCCACCAGATCGAGCAGTTCCGGAATCCGGATTCGCAGGCGGTCGTTGTTCATGCCGTAAAGTTCGCCATGCAGTTTTAGAAATTCGGCGGCAGTCAGCCAGTCGTGAAAGCGGAAGTGCTCTGGCAAAAATCCTATTTTGGCGCGGGCCTGGCGGTTGCCAAGCGGCTGGCCGAGCAATTGAGCGCCGCCCGACGTTGGCGACACCAGGCCGAGCAACATTTTGATGGACGTGGTCTTGCCCGCGCCGTTGGGGCCAAGAAAGCCAAAGACCTCGCCTTGCTGGACTTGCAAAGTGAGGCCGCGTACGGCGACGTTGTCGCCGAACTCTTTGCGGAGGTTGTTGGTTTCAATAGCGAACATGAGGTAAGTATACAAGTAGACAAGCAAACAGGTAGACAGTGTTGCCCCGTCTACCTGTTTCCCTGTTTACGTGTGTACTTGTCTGCTTTCAGCTACTTCAGCGAATTGGCGAGATCGAGGCCGACTTGCGGATCGTCGAAGCCGCTCACAGCGTAGATGATGCCGTTCTTCACCCACAACAGGGTGTAGCGGGCAGGAACGCCGTCGTCAGTTTCGCGGTAGATCAGATTGCCCGTCACCCCGTCCACTTGCACTTGCTCGTACGAGTGGCCGTTGCGCGGAATGGGCACGACGAAGGTCGAAGTCCAGTCCACGTTCTGGCTGAAGGCGCGAGCCTCTTCGACAGTCATGCCGGTGAACTGCAAACCGATTTCGGCCAGTTGGGCCACATCGAGGTCGGCGGGGGCGTTCACGGTCGGGCTTGGGATCTGCGCCAGGATGATGCACGAGCGCAGTTGATTCCAATAGAGACGCTCCGTCTCCTCTTCGCTCAGACTGGGGCACTTGCCGTAAGCCAATGAGACGCCGGCTGGTATTTCGACGGAAATCTTTGCCTCGTTGAGCGAAGCGGAGAGTTGCAAATCACTGCGCCCGGCTTCGTCGAGGATCGCCTGGGCGCGATCGCGATTGATGGTGAACTCAAAGGCCGTGCCACCTTGAACAGTGATTTGCGGCGCGGACTCGGCCTCGCTCCAAACCCGGGCGGTGAATCCGGCAAGCTGGCTGGCTTCTTCAGGGCTGGCCGCCACTGTTGGTTCACCCGGCTCTTTGGTTACCTTCATCGAGTCGGCGAAGAACTGGCCGATCAGTTCGCTCAGAGCCGAGTCGCTATTAAGCTCGCTCAGCCGGGTGGTGTCCACCGGCAGGACGGTGATTTGCTGGACGCGGAACAGGCCGAGAATTTGCACGGCCAGGGCGCGAACGGGCGCGAAGCTGAGCAGGGTCACAGCAACGGCAATGACAACGAAGCTGGCGAATGCAGGCCGCCAGCGAGTGAGCCATGTTTTGGACATAGAAACTTTCTCCTTTTGAGGCGCTTGTGATTTGAAACGATTGAGAGCCGCTGACGCCGGGCGGGCCGCCTCTGAATCCCGAGGCGCAAGTGCGGCCAGATGCGCGTTCACTCGCGCCGCCCGTGCTTCTAGCGCCGAGAGCCGGGCGCGGCAGTCGGGGCAGGAGGCGAGGTGCGCTTCACTAACAGAGTCGGCGCGAAGCAGCCCGTCGAGGCGGGCGCGGAGTTGCCCATCAGTCAAATGTGCCATATCTTTTTTCAAACTCCTCTTCTGCTCGGGCCAGCAACGTCCCCACCGAGTTGGGCGAGACGTCGAGGGCGGCGGCGATCTCTTTGTACGAAAGCCCGGAGTGGCGCAGGATGAGCAGTTGCGCGTCGCGGGCCGGCATTCGTCGCAAAACGTCGTGGGCGCGCCCGCGCTCGGCGGCTCGCTCGGCTTCCTGCTCCGGGCTGGGTGATACGTTCAGGTCGAGCGCGTCACGGCCAGCTTGCTCTTCGTAGTTGGCCCGGCGCTTGGCGGCGCGCAGGGCGTTGTAGCCCAGGTTGGTCGCCACGCGATAGAGCCAGCCGCCGAGGTTGTCGTTGCGAGCGGGCGGCCTCTGCCACAACTGCCAGAACGTTTCAAGCGCCAAGTTTTCGGCCTCAGCCCGGTCGCCCACGAGCCGAAACAGCACGCCGTAAACACGCGTGTAGTTTTGAAGGAAGACGGATTCAAATTCGGCTTCGTCCTGGCGCGTTTGAGCGCTTGCGTCATGCACGTCGTCAGATGCTAAGGCCACCGGCGGTCTCCGCGCTGTTAAGACCTGACAGGTTTTGTAAACCTGTCAGGTCTCTATCTGCGCTCTGATACTATAACACCGATGGAGGGAAGGTTGTGACAGGATGGAGCGTGGATTTGGGAGCTTGGCCGATAGGAATGCCTTACTGAGACGGCATCTCGGGGTCGGCTGTGTCTTTTGACGCCGGCGATAACTCGACGATGGCCTTCGCCCACTCAATGTAAGCAATTGCCAGTTGAACAGCGGCCTGGCGATCAAAAGGCTCGTCGTCGTAGAGCGCGTAACGAAACTGCACTGCAAAAGCAGTCAGCCCATCTATGGCTTCCGGGCCTGTTGGCGTTTTGATACCAGTCTCTTCAACTTGCTGAAAGAGTGTGAGCAAATCGTGGGTAAATGAGAATTCGGCCCCTGCTAGCTTTTTGAAGCATAAGCCGGGCAAGTTCCTGCTGGTGCCCCTCCCGATCATTCCCCATACAGCACTTTCCCTTCTCGAAAAGCCGGGTATAGTACCGAGCCTGGAATGTCCGCGTAACGTTCGGCGAAGGCTTGCCCGAACACGACGACATCAATCGGCACTTTGAAATCTTTGAGTAATCGGCGCAGGCGAACCGACTCCCGGCGCTGAGCCACCGGATCGCGTTCGATTACCAGCAAGTCCACATCACTGTCGGGGCGCGCTGAACCACGGGCATACGACCCGAACAGAATGACTTTGACCGGCTTCGCTTCGGCGACAATCTGGCGCACCATTTTAAGTATGTCACCGTGTGTCAATTTCTGTTTGGTCATGTTGTTTGTCTCCAATACTCCCTGATCAAGTATAACTCAACTCACCTCTGCCCTGCTCCGCCTCAAACCTCCACGCCAACTCCCGCCTCAGCGCCTTGCCAATGAACGAGCGCGGGAAATCGCCCCTTGCTCCCTCGATATACCAGCCCTCAATATATCAAAATCTACAGAAACATTAGAAAATCTTAGTTGACAAAACCTATATAGGTTGGGTAAATTTGTGTAGATTTTGATATTAGTCATGGGTGTGTCCAACGCGGCCCCGATCGCGCGGGTGAAGGCGCACCCATGTGGAGAATGAGACTGTGAGCGCACCAAAGAACACACCTCGTAAAGTCCAGCAAGACAAATCTCGCATTCCGCTGGACTCGTTTTTTTACAACAAAGTGGTCCCCATCCTGTTGATCGTGATGGCCGTTGTCACTGCGATCATCATTCTTATCGCCGCGGGTGTTCTGCTTGGTTTTGTCCCTTTCAGATAACTCTGCCTGGGGTGAAACTAACAAGGAGAAACGAGCATGTCCATCAATTCCATTTTGCCATTCCTCTCGACACTTATCATGTTTGCCTTCATGACGTTTGTTCTGCAACGCTACCTTGTGCGCCGCTCGCCTCATTTTCTGTTCTGGGGCTTGGGATTAGCGATGTTCGGCGCGGGTAGTTTTGCCGAGGCCTATCTGGCGCTGGCCTGGAACAAATGGGTGTTTTTCGTTTGGTATCTTTTTGGCGCGGCGCTCAATGCGGGCTGGCTCGGGCACGGCACGGTATATCTGCTCTTCCGCAGGAAATGGGTGCACGCTCTCACGGCGATTCTGGTGCTTGGCAGTATCATTGCGCTGGTTCTCATGCTCCAGATCATGCCTCGGCTGGATGCCTCCCCCTGCGCCAACGGTTGCATCATCAGCGAGCACTACCGCACCATCATGCCTGCCGTCGAGGACGGTGCGACGGTTCGCCTGACGACGCCATTTTTCAACATCTATGGATTGATCACCCTCGTCGGCGGCGCGCTGTGGTCAGCTTTTCTCTTCTGGCGCAAGCGAGTTCTGCCTAACCGCGTGATCGGCAATGTGTTGATTGCGGCTGGCGCGCTGTCTATTGGCTTTGCCAGCACGCTCACCCGCCTGGGCTATGGCTCGCTCTTGTATTTGGGCGAGTTGGTGGCCGCTATTCTCATGTTTGCCGGATTTCTGGTTGCCGCCGCGCCTCAGCCCGACGAAAAAGCTGCTGTGCCGGCAACTGCGCCCGTTGGGGATTAGCCGATAATGATGATCACATCTCCTTCGAACAGGCGGCTGGCCGGTCGAATTCTGATCTGGCTTGGGGTATTAGCCTGGGCGCCGTTTATCTATCTGGCCGGCAACGGACAGCAGGTTTCGATCTTCCCGTTTCTAGGCGCGCATCTCGCGGGGGTGCTCGGCGGAGTCTGGTTACGCGCCAGCGCCGATCGGATGGAAGGGCTGGATCAACAGCATGCCCGGCACGGGAAGTGGCGGCGGCTTCTCAGTCGAGTCATGATTTACCTCGGCGTGTTAGCCTGGGCTCCCTATTTCTACCTGGAGAAGATAGTGGGCCTGGATGTTCAAATTGGGCCGTTCCTGGCGGCTCATCTCACCGGCGTGCTTGGCGGCGTGGCGCTTCGAGCCAGCCTTGAGTTTGAGCGATTCAATTCGAGCAAATAGATCAGGGCTGTTAAACTGGGGTTTAGGGTTTGCTCCCGCCGGATTGACAAATCCGGCGGCAGGGGCGCGGACGCGAAGCGGGCAATCCGCGCCGAGCATTCTGAGAGGAACTCAAAACTCCAGTTAAATCGCCAGGGCTTCTCGTTGTTTCGTAATCAACCGGATCGCCTTTTTCACCCGCGCCCGGTTCTCCGGTTTTTGATGCCAGGTGCTCGCGCCAGAAGGGTGGGGCAGGGGAATAATCACCCGGCCATCCTGCTCCAACTGTGTGCCGACGATTTTCTCCAATGGCAGTTGCGTATCAAAGAACAACCCAATGGCCAGCCGCCCGATGGGGATGATGAGTTTAGGGTTGACCAGGGCGATTTCCTGATCCAGCCATATCCGGCATAACGCCTGCTCTTCTTTGGTGGGAACGCGATCGCCGTGCCCGCCCTTGCTTTTCCCGGGATAGCATTTAGTAATCGAAGTCATATATTGACTGGCGCGGAAAGTATCCTCGTCGAACCCGGCCTCGCCCAGCCACTCAAACAGCCGTTTGCCGCTTCCGGCGTTGAACGGGCGCTTGACCACTGCCTCGGTCGGGCCCGGGGCCTGGCCGATGGTCATCACCTTTGCCGTGTGCGCCCCGCGCACCACCGCGCCCGGCGCGATCCAATATCCGGCCTCCTGGCATTTGAGGCAAGCCCGAATCTGGGTGTGAAGCTCGGCAAGCGCGATTTGTTTACGAGACATTGGAGATGAAGTTGATCAGTTCCATATCAGGAACGTGAGCGAGCCGATTTTTCATCACGGCGATCGCCTCTTCATTGTTGTCGATCAGGATGAACCGCCGCCCCAGTTGGGCGGCGGCCTCCCCGGTCGTGCCGCTTCCGGCAAAGAAGTCTAACACCGTGTCGCCAGGGTTGGACGACGCTTGAATGATCCGCTTGAGAATGCCGAGCGGCTTTTGCGTTGGGTAGCCGGTCTTCTCTTTGCCGGTCGGGCTGACGATGGTGTGCCACCACACATCGGTCGGCGTCTTACCGCGCGCGGCCTTCTCCGGGCCGACGAGGCCGGGGGCCATGTAGGGGATGCGCTCAATCTCGTCCACGTTGAAGACGTAGTCGTTTGGGTCTTTGACGTAGAGCAGAATGTTGTCGTGCTTGGGCGGCCACTTCTTCTTCGTCCGCGCCCCATAGTCATAAGCCCAAATGATCTCATTTAGAAAGCAGTTACGCCCAAAAATCTCGTCCAGCAGAAGTTTGCAGTAGTGGACTTCGCGATAGTCAATGTGGAAGTAGATCGAGCCGTTTGCGGCGAGGACGCGTTTGGCTTCGACGAGTCGGGGCCGTAGGAAATCAAGGAAATCAGGGAAAGCGTCGGAAAAGGAGCGTTCGCCAAGTTGAACGGTCTTGTAGCGCTGGCCTTTGAATCCGGTTCGGTCGCCGTTTTCGTCGCGCACCGTTTTCAACTGCGCCCGCGACTGCGCCCTGCCGGTATTGAACGGCGGATCAATGTAGATCAGTTCGACCGACTCGGAGGCCAGTGATTGAAGAATAGGCAGATTGTCGCCGAAATAGATTCGATTCATGGTTTGAACAACGGACGCTTCGCGCGAATTTAGCGGATCATCCGTTGAATTCGTGCGAAGCGTCCGCTGTTCTTAATTTGCTGAGTCGTTCCGCCGCGCGCTCCAACGTATCCATCGTCTTGCAGAAGGCAAAGCGGGCGTAGCCCTTGCCGAGCGGCTTGTGGTCGTCGGAGTAAAACACCGAGGGCGGAATGGCGGCGACCCCGACTTCGGCGGTGAGGTAGCGGCAGAAGGTCACATCATCACTGAATCCGAGCGACTCGATCCCAGCCATGATGAAGTATGTTCCAGCGGGAGTCGAAACATCCAATCCGGCTTCGCGTAAGACGTTGGCGAGAAAGTCGCGTTTGTGCTGATAGTCAGCGGCCAGCGAGGCGAAGTATTCGTCGTCGAGGGCGAGAGCGAACGCGGCGGCGTGCTGGAAGGGCGTGGCGGTGGCGAAGGTGATGAACTGGTGGGCGCGGCGGATGCCGAGCGTCAGGTCGGGCGGGGCGATGGCCCAGCCCACTTTCCAGCCGGTGAAGCTGAACGTTTTGCCATGACTGCTGATCGTCACCGTGCGCCCGGCCATGCCGGGCAGCGTTGCCAGCCGGACGTGTCCCGCGTCGTCGAATACGATATGCTCGTACACTTCGTCGGCGATGGCGATGACGTTCCATTTCTGGCACAGGGCGGCGATGGTTTCGAGTTCGGCGCCGGTGAAAACTTTGCCGGTCGGGTTGTGAGGCGTATTGACGAGGATGGCGCGGGTGCGGTTGTTGAAGGCGGCGGCGAGTTCGTCGGGATCAAATTGCCAAGTGATAGCACCCTGAGCGGAGGGGCGCGCATCCTTCGACTTCGTGTCGGTAACTTCGCCGACACTCCGCTCACGCGAAGCGGGCGCGCGCCCCGCAGTCGAAGGGTGCGCGCCCTTCGACTGCACTTCGTTCCGCTCAGGGTGCGAAAGAAGAAGCGGCACAAAACGCGGCACGCCACCCGCTATGATCACATCCGGCACGTAAGCGTCATAGAACGGTTCAAAGACGATGACTTCGTCGCCGGGGTTGATGAGACCCATGCAGGTTGCGAATAACGCCTCGGTTGCGCCGCTGGTGACGGTGACTTCGGTTTCCGGGTTGACCGCCTGGTTGTAAAAGCGGCGGGCATGGTCGGCGATGGCCCGGCGCAAGTCGGGCTGGCCGGTAGTGAGGGCGTATTGATTCTTCCCGGCTTCAACGGCGGCGATGGCGGCGGCCTTGATCTCGTTTGGGCCGTCGAAGTCGGGGAAGCCCTGCGAGAGGTTGATGGCGTTGTGCTGAATCGCCAGCGCCGTCATCTCGGCGAATATTGTTGTGCCAAAGTTGGCAACACGTAAAGCAACCATGCAGATTAGGCGATGCGTTGTTGACTGGTTGGATGGTTAGTGGGTTGGGTTTTTGGAAATTGGTTATCGCGCGCTTTTTGCGGGCTGTGCCTGGGATTTTGAGATTTTCGTCCAGGCCTTCATCAGCAGAACGGCATCCTCTTCCATCTTCGGACTTTCGCAGAGAATGCGGCCTGAGCATTTGTGGTCGGCCAATGCTTTGAAGAGGTCTTTGTACTTCAGATCGGCTTCGGCGACGGGCAGGTGTTTCTTTTCGCCCTTTGGGCCGTATTCGATGCCAGAGAGGTGAATGTGCATGTTCTTGAGCGCCGACGCGCCGAGCTTCTTCTTCAACTTTTTGAGCAGGGCCTCCCACTCGGCGTAAGTGTTGACCGAGCCGTCGCCGTGGCGGGCGTGGAGGTGGGCGAAATCAATGCACGGTTGCACGCCCTCGACCTCGGCAGACATTTCGAGCGTGTCCTCGAACGAGCCGAGCATGGCGATCTTGCCCATCGTCTCTGGTCGCAGTGTGACCGGGTTTCCGGCGCCTCGTAGTTCCTTCACAAAGTCGCGCAAACGCGGGATGGCGACTTTGAGCACTTCGGCGGGTGGGGCGTTGAAGTAGGATCCAGGGTGAAAAATAATGTCGGTGGCCCCGGCCAGGTAGCCGTAGTGGCAGGCGTCCATCAATCGCTTGCGGCTCTTGGGCCATTCGTCGGCGGTCGCATTTAAGTTGAAGAAGTATGTTGCATGGACGCTGAGGACAACTTTCGACTCCGCGGCTTGAGCCTTGATGGCCTCGCACGTCTTTTCGGTGACGTTGACGCTTCGCACCCAGCCGAGTTCGAACGTGTGGAGATCGAGTTCTGCCGAGCGCAGAACCGCGCCGACCGAGCCGCCGGGTTTTTTGGGCGTGGAGAGGGGCGCGCCGACGGTGCCGAAGAGGAAGGAAGGTTTGGGCATAGGGTGTGAGGTTGGAGATTAGAGCACGCCGAGTTCACGGAGGGCGGTGAGGGCCGGAACAGGGCCGGAGCCGCCTTCGGGCCAGAGCCAGTTCAGGCGCAGGAAGAAGCCGGGGATGGCGACAGAGTTGATTTGATTGTTGAGCGGATCGATCTCAATGAGCCGATCATCGCGGCGCTGGTAGAAGCGGCTGCCGACCGGGCCGTAAGGATCGATCAGCCATAGTTCACCCAGGCCGGCCTGCTCGTACACTTCGCGTTTGCGGCCCCGGTCGTAGCGGGCAGTGCTGGCCGGGAGAAATTCGGCCACGAAGTCGGGCGCGCCGCGAATTTCCTTATCGGTGACGTTGCTCCGGCGTTCGGCGGCGATGAACATGACATCCGGCGAGAAGATTTGCCCTGGCGCGATTCGCACCGGCGCGTTTGGCCCAAGCACAACCCCTAGTTGTTTGGCCTCTACGTAAAAGCCTAAAACTTTCAAAAGGAAAAGTTGTTGTGTTTCGTGGACAACAGTTGCAGGCGAGGCCATAATCATCACTCCGTCAATCAGTTCCGCTTTTGGTTTTTCAGGGGCAAGCTCCATGAACTCGTCCTCGGAGAGGCGATCCAGTTCTTCCAGCCGGGGGGCTTGATGTGTCACAGCCATAGCGACCTCCGACATCATTCTAGCATACTCGCCCGCCAAGACCTCACAAGTCCGCTTCGCGAAGACCTGTGAAGTCTCAGTTTACGGAAACTCATACGCCCCAATGTCGCACTTGCCGTTAATTTGCTTTTCTGTCGTCAAGTCGGATTCTTAGTTGCCAGGACAGGCCGCCAAGCCATTGAAAGCTGTGTTGGGCATAGACCCGACCAGAGTTCCCACACCAGTATTCACATCCAGTATAACCAACTGGCCAGGACCACGAGCAGTCCCATATAGATTACCTGTGAGGGCATCATAGGCGAGCCCGCTGATGTTGATGAAGCCTGTTGGCCCGACCGCCTGACCAACTCCTGTCTGCGGATTGATACGATACAGGGTGTTGGTGTTGATATTGACGGCGAATAGGGCTTTCTGCTTCGGGTGGTAGGCCAGAGAGTCCAGAAAGGTCGATCCAGGTCGACCCACTAATGTAGCTTGTCCTGTAATTAGATTAATGGTCAATAGTTCATCCAAATAGGTAATAGCGTAAAGGGTGCCGCTCTGGGCATCAAGTGCAAGCCCCGTAACCGCATCAAAACCGGCGTCCCCGATGAGAGTCGCCAAACCCGTTTGGATGTCCACCTCATACAACTTACTGTTGGCGCTTAAGGGCGAATCAACCGCGTACAGCTTGCCGGGAGTCTGACTGCAGGATAAGCCTAGTAACTGGTCAAGCCCTGTTTGTCCAACAGACCGGCTTGCACCGCTGGTCTTGTCCACAGACCAAAGATTATCAGTACCCACGTCTACCCCGTAAAGGTTTGGTGTTGGAGTTGGCGTCGGTGATGGTGTCGCCGTTAGAGTTGGTGAGGGCGTTGGCGATGGTGTATCCGTTGGAGTTGGCGTCATGCTTGGCGTCGAAGTGTGGGTCAGCGTCGGCGTGCGAGTCGTGGTTGAGCTGGCGCTTGCCGTCGCGGTCGGAGTGTGTGTCGCGCTAGCGGTCCGCGTCGCAGTCGGCGTCGCGCTGTCGGTCGGTACGATGACTTGAACAGTCGCGCTAGCGGTCGCCGTTGGCGCTTTGGTGTGGGTTGCCGACGGGGTGGGCGTGCTGGTGGGTGTGTTGAAGAAGAACAAGCCGCCGATGACCGCAATGGCCGTGATGAGGACTCCCACGACCGCCACTGCGCCCAATCCCAGAATCACGGGCAGGCCGCCACCTGAAGTGGGGGGCTTGGTTCCGGCGTCGGGCGGCGGGGGCGGCGGCAGAAGTAGATCAAGGTTGTGTTGCGAGTAGGCGGCCCCAACGGAGTCGCCAATCGCTTTTCGCAAATCGCGCGCGCGCTCCAAAAAATTGATCGCCACGTCTTTCACGCCAACGCCGATCTCGCGCGTGCCGAGTTGGTGAATCACCCACGCTTCGGCGGCCAAATCCTTACTGCTTCGCGCCGCCAGCAACATCCGATCCAGCACCGCCTTCCACGCATCCCACAGGCCGCGCAGAGTCAGGTACGGGTCAACGCCCCGGCCCAGGGCGATCACCTCGGCCCAACGCCGCTTGCTGGCCGCCCATTCAATCGCGCCCAGGATGTTGCCCAGTTCGGCCTCGCAAAACTCAAAGTCAATCTGGCGCGCCTCAAATGTTTGGCGCAGGTAGGCGATCAATTTTTCGTTGGCCGCTTCTTCATTCGCGCCGATGCGGGCCCGGTCGCGCAGGGCAGGGTGCAGGCGCAGTCGGGGGCCGTTGGGGACGAGCAGGCCCATCTCTTTGAGGCGCTCGAGGGTGAATTCGTTGCCGTTGCTGATCCACGCCGGGTCTACCGAGACGCCGGGAGCGGTGGCCGCCGTGGAGAGCGCGTCGCGCTCGTCGTTGGAGAGTGTGGAGTAGGCGAAGGCGTAAGCGCGCTCGATGCCGGCCTGAATCGGATCGGGCGAGAGGGGTTGGGTGGAGGTGAGGGCGGCGCGGGCGCGGTCGAGCAAAATGCCGTTCTCGCGCATGGCGCGGCCAACGGTGACGATTGCCAGCGGCACGTCGGCCAGCGCGGCGCAGAGGGCGTCGAGCGCGGAGCGCTTGCCTTCGGTGAGAGTGAGGCCGGCTTTGGCCGCCAGCAATTCCATCGCTTCCGCGCGGGAGAGCGGGTCGAGCCTGAGCAGTCGGGCATCTACGGTTGAGGCGGCCCCGGTTGAGGCAACGAGGAGCGCGCCTTTGGGGAAAAGGTCGAGCAGGGTCGCGAGCGAGGCGGGCCGCAGGTTGATGCCGTCGAGGAGGACGAGCGGGCGGGTATTGCTCAGGTACGTCCGCGCCGAGGCCGGCGTCACCTTGAGTTGCGGCTCGGACTCGAACAGGGCGTCGAACATCTGTTGGACGATGTCGCCCAGCCCCAGCGCCTCGCCGCTGTCGTCCACGCTCTCGACGATGACGACGCCGTGAGGCAGGGCCCGGGCCGCTTCGCCGTTGGCGGCCTGCTTGAGCAGGGCAGTCTTGCCCATGCCATCCGGCGCAATCACCAGCGCGGCCTCACTTCCAGTAATCACGCCCTCAAGTTCCTTCAGTTCCTTTTCTCTTCCCACAAACCCGCGCGGAGGGCGCGGCGGCTGGGGCACGGCCTCGCGCGGCTTGACTCGCGGCGTGGCCTGCTTGTAGAGGATCGTGCCGTAATTGGTGTTGACCTTGAAGTTGTGGTCGCCGACGATGATGTCGCCCTGGACGTTGCCGGTGACTGTAATGGCGGGAGCGGTGGCGGTTGCGGTCATATGGGTGAAAGGTCAAACATCTAATATGCGGTCCAATTTACCTCAGATGTACTGGAAACGCAATCGCGCTTCCCGTTGTCAGGTGAATTGTGCTATTATCGGCCTCACTCCTCACCTCTATGACCTCTCGCACCAAAGGCATCCTCATCGCCCTCACCGGCACCACCGCCTGGGCCACCACCGGCATCTTCATCAGCTACCTGCTCAAGCATTACAACCTCCAGCCGCTCACCCTGGCGTTCTGGCGCGACCTGATCATCGCCGCTTCGCTCATCGCCATCCTGCGGGTGCGACAGCCAGGGGCGCTCAAACTTTCCCGGCGCGACCTTCCTTTCTTCTTGCTGTACGGTTTCCTGGGGCTGGCAATTTTCAATAGCCTGTGGACGTTCAGCGTGCAATATAATGGGGCGGCAGTAGCGACGGTGCTGGCCTATAGCTCGCCGGCGTTTACGGTTCTGCTGGCCCGGCCCATTCTCAAAGAGCAACTCACGCCGCGCAAGTTGATTGCCGTCGCCTTGAGTCTGGTCGGCTGTGTGTTTGTGGCGAAGGCCTATTCGGCGGAAGCGTGGAAGGTGAATCCGGTCGGCATCATGGTCGGCCTGGGCACCGGGCTGGCGTTTGCCTTCTACAGCCTGGCGGGACGGTGGAGCGGCAGGCGCTTCGCCAGCCCGTGGACGGTGACGGCCTATGGCTTCCTCTTTGCCGCCGTCGCTCTGAGCCTCACTCAGCGCCCCGGCACGTTGTTTACGATGGGCGCGGCCTGGGATGGCTGGATCATCCTGGCTGTTCTCGCCATTGGCCCGTCGCTCATGGGCTTTGGCCTGTACACCTTGAGCCTGCGCTACTTGCAGGCCAGCGTGGCCAGCCTCATCGCCGCGCTCGAACCGGCCCTCACCGCCATCATGGCCATCTTCTTGTTGGGCGAAATCTTGGACGAGAAGCAATGGCTGGGCGCGGGGCTGATTTTGGCGGCGGTGATTTTAGTGCAGAGCGACTCTGCTGAGAAAGTGAATCGTCAAACGTCAAACGAGAAACGAGAAACGACAGGAACAATTTGACGTTTGACGTTTGTCGTTTCTGGCAGGAAAGCTATGCAACCCAAATTCAACCTCTGGCTGGAAGCCGACGACGAAGTGGTGTTTTCCACCTGGCGGGCGGCCCTGCTCAAAGCCGTCGGCGACACCGGATCGATCAGCGCCGCGGCCGGGCAGATGGGCGTACAATATCGCACCGCCTGGCAGAAGATCAACGAGATGGAAAGGCGCCTGAACGTGAAGCTGGTGGAGACTCAGATCGGCGGCTACCACGGGGGCGGCGCGACTCTCACCCCCGCCGCCCGGGACTACCTCGACAAGTTCGCCCGTTTCAGCGCGGCGATTGAACACGTGATCGTGGAGAAGTACCGTGAATCGTTTGGCGCATAAATGGCTGGCTGGCTGTATGGCCGCAATCCTGTTCCTGGCCGCCTGCGGCCCGACAGCCGCCCAGCCTCAAACGCTCACCGTCTTCGCCGCCGCTTCGCTCCTCGACGCCTTCGCCGAGATCGGCAAAACATTTGAAGCGTCTCACCCCGGCGTCGCCGTCATCTTCAACTTCGACGGTTCGCAAAGTTTGCGCACCCAGTTGGAGCAGGGCGCTGTTGCCGACGTTTTCGCCTCGGCCAACCAACAAGAGATGGATGCCCTCGCCACTCAATCTCTAATCTCTAATTCTCAAGTTTTTGTTGCTAATCAACTCGTCGTCATTTTGCCGCCCGGCAACCCGGCCAACATTCAAACTCTGGCCGACCTGGCCCGCCCCGGTCTCTTGCTGGTGTTAGCCGCCGAGGAGGTTCCGGTGGGTCAATACTCGCGGCAGGCGTTGGGCAACCTTGAAGCCGAGTTCGGCGCAGGCTTCAAGGATCAAGTGCTGGCAAATGTCGTCTCCGAAGAGAGCAACGTCAAGCAGGTGGTCGCCAAAGTGCAGTTGGGCGAAGCCGACGCGGGCATCGTTTACGGCTCAGACGCCGTGGCCACGGCCGAGCTGGGGACGCTGGCTATCCCCGGCGAGTACAATATCACTGCCAGCTACCCGGTCGCCGTGCTGGCGAACGCGCCGAATCGCGATTTGGCTGAGGCATTTGTGGCTTACGTGTTATCATCCGACGGGCAAGCGACTCTGAAAAAGTGGGGCTTCTCTCCGCCCACACCCTGACTTTGACCCCTCATCACCTCACGCGCAGTAAATCGATCTGGTTGTTTCTCATCCCCGGCAGTGGACTGTTGTGCCTGCTGGCCCTGCCGTTGATTGCTTTGCTCTGGCGAACGGCGCTGACGGACTTCATGGCCAGCGTGGCGGCGCCGAGTGCCTTTGACGCGCTTCGGGTGAGCCTGGTCACCAGCACCCTCAGTACGCTTCTGGCCATCATCACCGGCACGCCGCTGGCTTATGCCCTGGCCCGCTGGCCGTTTCGAGGCCGGGCGTGGATGGAACTGCTGATTGACTTGCCAGTGGTGCTTCCGCCGGCCGTGGCCGGGCTGGCCCTGCTCATGGCCTTTGGCCGGCGCGGGCTTCTTGGCCCGGCGCTGGAAATAGTTGGAGTCAGCATCCCATTCACGACGGCGGCGGTGGTGTTGGCCCAGGCGTTCGTGTCTGCGCCGCTGTACGTGCGCTCGGCCCGGATCGGTTTTGCCGGGATTGATGTTCAACTGGAAGAGGCGGCTTACACCGAGGGCGCCAACCAGTGGCAGTTGTTCCGCTTCGTCATGTTGCCGCTGGCCGGGCGGGCTTTGCTCAGCGGCGCTATCCTGGCCTGGACGCGGGCGCTGGGCGAGTTCGGCGCAACCATCTTGTTTGCCGGCAACCTCGAAGGCCGCACCCAGACCATGCCCCTGGCAATTTATCTCGGCTTCGAGAGCGACCTCAGCCTGGCCCTGGCCCTCTCGGCCATCCTGCTCGCCGTCTCAATTCTGCTGTTGGCCGTTTTGCGCCGCCTCGAGGCGCAATCAACTGCTTGACTGATTCGCTCAGGCCTGTTATAGTGCCGCCCAGTAGGATGCACGTAAGTTCTTGTTGGTAGTAGGGCGAATGACAACGGTTCACAGTTTCCTGGCGTGAACCGTTTTTGCTTTGACCGCTCCGAAGGAACAAACATTGCGTCTAAAAATTTCTTTTTTGCCATAAGGAGGCAAACACAATGTCAGAGCGTATCGTCGGCACGGTCAAATGGTTCAACAACAGCAAGGGCTACGGCTTCATTGCCCGCGATGGCGGCGAGGACGTTTTCGTCCACTTCTCCGCCATTCAGTCAGAGGGCTTCCGCACCCTTCAGGAAGGACAACAGGTGGAGTTCACCGTCGAGAAAGGCCCCAAGGGTTTGCAGGCCGCTAACGTCATCCTCAAGTAACTAAAACCGCGCCATAGCTCAAAGCCCCGTCTCGCTCCAACAGCAGGACGGGGTTTTTGATTCATGGCTGGATCGGGTATAATGCGGCGCTATGATAAGAAATCATAACGAAAGGAATCCAATCATGCGCCGCCTCAACCAGTTCAACTTAATACTCGTCCTCACCCTCCTTCTGGCCGCCTGCGCCGCCCCAGCCACAGTGGCCCCGCCCCAAAGACTTCGGCTGGCCACCACCACCAGCACCGCCGACTCGGGCCTGCTCGACGCCATCCTGCCGGACTTCGAGTCTCAGTTCAACGCCAACGTCGAAGTGATTGCCGTTGGCACCGGCCAGGCGCTGGAGCTTGGTACGAACGGCGACGTGGACGTGGTGCTGGTTCACTCGCGGGCGCGGGAAGACGAGTTCGTCGCCAATGGTGACGGCCTCAACCGGCTGGAGGTGATGTACAACGACTTTGTCATTGTCGGGCCAAAGGATGATCCGGCGGGCATCGCCGGGCTGGCGACGGCAAAAGAAGCGTTCGCCAGGATTGCCGAGACCAAGTCACAGTTCGTCTCGCGTGGCGACGACTCCGGCACCCACGCCAAAGAGAAATCCATCTGGAAGTTGGCAGAGATCGATCCGGCAACCGACTCGGGCTGGTACTTTTCCATCGGCCAGGGCATGGGCGAGACGCTCCTGTTCGCGGACGAGAAAGGGGCCTACACCATTTCGGATCGCGGCACCTGGCTCTCGCAAAAAGAGGAACTGCCCAATCTGGAGGTGGCCGTTGGCGGGGCGAGCATTGACGAGAACAAAGACAAAGGCCTGCTCAACCCGTACGGCGTCATCCCGGTCAATCTCGACAAGCACGCCGGAGTCAATTTTGAACTGGCGACTCAGTTTGCCAACTGGATCACCTCCGTTGAAACTCAACAGATGATCGCCAACTATGGCAAGGACAAATTCGGCCAACCGCTGTTCTACCCCAGTTCGGACGCCTGGAAGGTTGCCCATCCATAGAATAGGTGACTGTCACCGGCTTATAATGGCCTGAATTTCAAGGTTGTAAAGCCGGTGACAGTCACCTGAAGATGCCCCTGGTGTTAGCTTCCCTTTTTCCCATCATCACTCTCTCGCTTTACGTCTCCGGCGTGGCGCTGGTCATCGCCACGGCCATCGGCGTGCCGTTCGGCGCGGGACTGGCTTTGCGGCCAGTGCCAGGCAAGACTCTGATCGTGCTGTTGATTTATACCGGCATGGGCCTGCCGCCGGTTGTCGTCGGGCTGTTTGTTTACCTCTTGCTCTCGCGGGCCGGGCCGCTGGGCTGGCTGAACTGGCTGTTCACCCCGCCGGCGATGATCGCCGCCCAAGTCATCATCGCCCTGCCGCTCGTCGTCGGCCTGACCATGTCTGCCGTGCAAAGCGTTGATCCGGCCCTGCGCCTGCAAGTGCGTTCGCTGGGCGCGACTCCGGCTCAGGTGATGTGGACAGTGCTGGCCGAATCACGGCCGGGCGTGGTAGCGGCCATCCTGGCCGCGTTTGGCGGCATCATCTCCGAGGTGGGGGCCGTCATGCTGGTGGGCGGCAATATCGAAGGAAGCACCCGCGTGCTCACGACCGCCATCGTCCTCGAAACGCGCAAGGGCAACTTTGAACTGGCGTTGGCGCTGGGCGGCGCCCTGTTGGCGTTGGCGTTCTTCTCGAATTTGTTGTTGGTGCGGTTGTCGGGGCGTAGAGCGAATTGACAATTCGCTCAACAATTGCGCGGTATGCCTGATCTCTATCAGCTCAATGACGTAGAACAAGTTTACGCCGGACGAACCGTTCTGGACGTGGAGCGGCTGGCGGTGATGACGGGCGAAATTCTGGCCGTCGTCGGGCCGAGCGGCGCGGGCAAGTCCACCTTGTTACGCCTGCTCAACTTTTTGGAGTCGCCCACGGTCGGGACGATCCTCTTCGAAGGTCAGCCGGTTCCGGCAGGGCCGCCGCTGGCGCTGGTGCGCCGGGTGACGACGGTCTTTCAGCGGCCCCTTCTCCTCAGCCGCCCGGTGCGCGACAACGTGGCTTACGGCCTGCTTTTGCGTGGCGCAACCGCCGACGGCAGGGTGAACGAGGCGCTGGAGCGGGTTGGGCTGACGGGTTTAGCCGGGGAGGCGGCCCACAAGCTGTCTGGCGGCGAAATGCAGAGAGTGGCCCTGGCGCGGGCGCTGGTTCTGCGCCCCGACGTGCTTCTGCTCGACGAGCCGACGGCCAACCTTGATCCCTATAACGTCGGCCTGATCGAGTCCATCGTCCGCGAGCAAAATGCAACGCATCTGACCACCATCGTCTTGGTCACTCACAACGTCTTTCAAGCCCGCCGGCTGGCTCACCGGGCCGGCCTGCTCCTGGGCGGCAACCTTATCGAACTTGCCCCTACTGCCGACTTCTTCGAGCGCCCCCGCGACCCGCGTACGGCGGCGTTTGTGAAGGGCGAAATGGCTTACTAGTACAGCTTGCCAGCATAAGTCTGGCTGAGATAGCCAATCCGCCTTGTCTTGGTGTGCGCAATGACGACGTTTTTATCGCTATGCGTTTTTTCTTGCCGCTGTAATGCAAGGCCTGTTTTCAGGGGTTTTGCGGCCTGATGCCGAAATAGGAATACGCTGACGCAACAGCGAGGCCAAGCCAAGTTGTGCCCACATCGGTTATGGTTCTGTTGATACCAGGGTATACCACACCCACAATTATTGCTGAGAGACCAACGATTATCCATGAGGAAAGATAGAGCGCCGCAACAATGTTGACGGCCTTTCTTATGCCGGGCGGTGTTTTGGATGTGATGTACCGATCAGTTGGATTCGCGCCGGGTCGGGTTGCTGCAAGCTCTGAGATCACCAAGGCAGACACTAGCCCGCCAACTGTTGTAAGGATAGATATCAAGAGTATGTTGTCCGTCACGTTGGAATTGGCATCGCATCTCGATGCATTAGCAAAACCCCTTTCTCCACAAATCACCACCGCTCTAATCAGTACAATTATGAATGAGATGTAGAGTAACAGCAGAACAACTGCAATTGCTCCCCCAATTATCGGGGCATACGATGTGCGCATTGTTGTTTCCTTCTTACGGCATTCCCTCACTAGAGAAACCGGTGTGCCGCTTGTCGGGCGTGCCCGCGTTTAGCGTATTATCACCCCAACACATTCCAAAAGCAAGACCGGAACACTGATTTGAAAAAGAAGGCGGCCAATGGGAACAAGAACCCGTATTTACTGGAATACCCGCCGGGTATCTCTCCCCGTATCAGCATGCGCAGCCCCCGCAGAAGGATGACGAGGCCAGCGAAAAAATACGCGACTGAATTGAGGCGACGCATAGTCGTCAGATGATCTTGAACCCGAACGGCAGGCCGAACCCCGAACCTACACGAGCAAGACCCGCCGGAATTAGCGGCGCGCCGGGTAGCAGGGCGGCATTGCTGCCGCCCCGCCCCCTAAGAACCGTGCGTGAAAGTCTCCCTTCACACGGCTCAAGCCTCTCAAACGCCCCGTGAAAGACGCGGTGCAGTCGAAACCTCACTGAACCTTCACAATACCCATTTGGAGCCATCAGGCACTTTCGTGTCGAAAGGCGCACCAGCGAAACTTACTCGCTATCATCTGCATTCCTTTCTGAAGACGGTTTGCCAAATTTTCTTGTGACGAGAGACCCGATGGAAGTCAGCCCACTTTCGTGTGAGGGAATCACCTCTATCCATCCGATTACAGAATGGCCTTCGCTTTTTCCATCTTCCTCTACCCGCTGTGCCGTCTCCGTTCCTTACGGTCAGGCTACCATTTGCATGGGGCGCAACGGGCTCGCTTGCGCGCAGTTGATTGAAGAGGAGAAACGAGCCGGTGAGGTTGGGGTCTGTCTCCCGGTGAGGACTTTGGGTGTTGCTACCGTGCGCTCCCAACAGTAGTCCGCCTCACGCACCTTTTGGTTACGGCCTATCAGCCTCTTTGGCCGTTTCCGACTGACGAGAGGTACGACCCTTCACATTTGTTCAACCTTCCGGTTCTTCCCTGGGCCGCCTCTGCGTTGAGGCTGGCAGGATATGGCCGTTGTCCCAAGATACATCCTGAGCTTGTCGAAGGAGCTTCGTACCTTTCCGTTACCAGAAACGCACGTCTTGGTAGAGCCTGCCCTGAGCGCAGTCGAAGGGGACACCTAAACACCATAAGGTCTACGTTAGTAGCACTCCGTCAACAATCCTTTCTGGTCGCAAGGAGCAACGTCGGCTGCAACCCGGTGTTAGCCCGCACCCCTGATGTGAACCACAAGGATTATCCCACCATCAGCGCAATGCCGAGCCAAGCCAACCCAATGCCAAAAACCACGCCACCGATATTCCGCAAGATGAAGATGGGCTTGAAGAACGCGCCCACATTGCTCACTATCATGCCGATAATGAGTAACCACCCGGCCAGCGCCGGCAGCACACCGGCATTGACCACCGCCACCCCCATCAGAATATAGCCCGGCATGAAGGTGATGAGGTACGAGCCGGTGAGAAAAGATAGCCACCTCAGCGGCCCTGACGGGCCAACTAATTCAGTCACGGTTTTAGGCGTTGGTTGCTGGGCATTGAGCGGAGGAAGCAAATAGGTCATATTGAGATTGGTGGTTCACTACCGGACAGTTTTTGAATGACGGCTGACACCCGTGTTATGCTCACCTTCCTACCACAGAAGAGGAGCATCGCCATGAGTGACAGCCGCCGCGTCCATCGTGCCATAAAAACAAAATTGAAG
>Ga0247727_10000462_pt1 | contig 98572 bp, 86 predicted proteins | sample WisWelCaveWW1625_FD_202498 | JGI IMG/M metagenome (GOLD analysis project Ga0247727, IMG submission 202498) | Biofilm microbial communities from Wishing Well Cave, Virginia, United States - WW16-25 | ecosystem: Environmental > Aquatic > Deep subsurface > Groundwater > Cave microbial mat | place...
GGAAGGAGGTGACGCCCCCACCCGGTTCATCCCTCGGAGCCAAGTTCTCCTGGCAGGAGGTTTCGAGGACATCTTTGGTGAGGCAACCAGTGGGCGCTTCGAGGACATCTTGACGTGAGGCAACATGGACGAACCAGACGAGGTTGGGGGCTGGGCCGCCACACCAGGCGACATCATCCCGGAGGTTGGCCGTCCTCTCGTCTGAACGATTTGAGGGCATTCGCGATGAGCCGCACGTTTCTGCGATTCACGCGGCCCCAATCGGCAATCTGCACTGAGAGGAATCGGCTTGCTACGGATGCCGAGGTCACACGCTGACTCACGGTGAGAGTGACATCGATCCGTTGACTGAAGCTCCATGATGATGACCTGGGGACCTCGGCGAAGAACCTGGCATGTCCCTCCTCGGTTGGCTGCGGTGATCCCGGCAGTTGACGAAGCACCTGAACCACCCAGAGGCGTACCTCGTCAACATCGGCGGCGAGTAGGACCTCAGCTCGCTCCAGGTGGACGCTTGCGGCGCGCTCCAGTAGGAAGAGCAGCACAGCGCTGACAAGGAATGCCAGCCCCCACACGAACCAGGGCATCTCCCCACCGCGGTCCCGAGCAGCGACTCCTACAGCGCCGAAGGTCAGCGCTGTCGCGACGAGTACGAGCTTCGCGTAACGACGAAGAAGCGAGTGCAGACGAGGGGCCGTCATGAGAAGAGGATGTCTGGAGTGGTTACCGTGTCGTCATCGATCAATCCCGAACCGATGATGTAGCCGATAGTGATGGCACCCGCGGCCATGGCTAAACCCACGATCAGGGGAGACGCGCCGAGCAGTAGGGCAAACTCGCCAAAGAGTGCGGCGCCGGACCCTACAGCAAGCAGAGTGATCACGGAACGGAAGAACACCTCCAAACTGCCCCCGTTAGAGGCTCCTGTTGAAGACACCAGGAACGACCACAGGAGCACCGGCGTGAGAGCCACTGAACCGCAGAGGAATCGGCAGCCACCCCCCGGCGACAGGCCCCACGCGTCCGCGAACACGGTCGGAGCGTTCTCCCCGTACAGGTACGGGTTCGCCGAGCCTCCCGCTATCCCGATCGGGTCTTCGGCCGTGAACCTCGCGAGCCCGGGCGCCATGTACCTGGCCCTGTTGAACTGCAGCCCGGTCGCGGTGTCGTAGTCGCGCCCGGTGAACAGGTAGGGGAAGGCTGCAGATGACGGCTTGCCGTAGGCCTCGTAGGTGAACGGGTCCCGGATCGCCGAGGTCGATGCGGGGGTCGTGGTCGCGAGCGTCGAGCCGAGCGCGTCGGTGAGCACCGAGTTGGTGACGTTGTTCGCACCGGAGACCCCTTGGCGCCAGAAGACCTGGTCGGGGGCGAACCCCGTGATCAGGTTGAAGGTCGGCGCGTTGGTTCCGCCGAGCTCCTGCACGACGTTGGGCCCGTCGTAGAGGTAGCGGGTCGTGGTTCCCGACACGACCTTCTCGTAGCGGCGCCCGAGCCCGTCGTAGCGGAACGTCGAGCTGCCACCCGAGGTCGAGGCGAGCTGGTTCCGCTCGTTCCACGTGTAGGTCTGGGCTCCGTTCGTCGCGAGGTTGCCGTTGGCATCGGAGGTCAGCGCCGCGCCGTTCCAGGTCGTGAGCTGGTTCGCGAGGTCGTAGCTCGCGACCGAGGTCGCCGCCGGCAGCGTGATCCGCGAGGACGATCCCCACACCGTCGTGCGCCGGCCCGTGGCGTCGTAGCCGTAGGAGAGGGCCCCGAGCGAGGTCTGGCCAGCCTTGGCGTAGCCGGCGCCGGTCATGTGCGAGGCGGCGTCGAAGGTCCAGTCCTGCACGACCCCGTTCGGCAGCGTCGTGGTGTCGGGCCGGTTCGCCAGATCGTAGGTGAGGTTCACGGTGTTCGTGCCCCTGGTGATCTTCTTCAGCTGGTCGTTCGTGAAGTAGTCGTAGCTCACGACGGGCTGGCCGGTGACGGTCATCGTCTGGCGTCGGTTCGCGTCGTCGTAGGTGTGGGTGAGCGTGCCCTGGGGCGTCGTCTCGCTCAGCAGCCGGTCCAGATCGTCGTAGGTCCGGGTGATCGTCCCGGCCGCCGGGTCGGTGACCGTCCCGATCCTGCCCGCCCCGTCGAGCGTGAACGTCGTCGAGGAGGTGAACGCCGAGCCGCAGCCCGGCTCACCACCGCCGGTGTAGCCGTAGCCGATGAACGACAGGCCGCCCGCCCCGTCGTAGCAGTAACGGGTGACCTTGCCGCGACGATCGGTCCAACGCCTGAGCGCCCCGCCGGGCTCGTAGGTGAAAGACTCGGCGCGCCCCAACGGGTCGGTGCGCGAGGTGACGAGACCTACCTCGTCGTAGACGTGGTCGGTGTGGGCGCCCGTCGCGTCGAGCGTCACCCGGGTCAGGTGCTCCTCGGTGTCGTAGGCGAAGCTCGTCGACGATCCCGAGACGGGCGTGATCTTCGTGACGTTGCCCAGCAGGTCGTAGGCGAGCGTCGTGAGGTAGCCGAGTGGGTCGGTCAGGCCGCGCACCGAGCCGTCGGTGCCGGTGAAGCGCTTCGTGAACCGATCGGCGGGGTCCTTCACCTTGATGAGGTCACCGGAGTCGTAGGTGAGCACCGTCTGCCCCCCGGCGTCGTCGCTGATGTTCTTCGGTCCCCCGGCCGCCGCACAGGTGAGCGTGAGCCCACGCCCGAGGTCATCGGCCACCCGCGTGATGCACCCGTCGGGGTACGACGACGTGAACGTGCGCACGTGCCCGAGCGGGTCGGTGATCACCTTTGGCGCCGCGAAGCCCGGATCGTAGGTCGTCGTCCAGGTCTTCGGCGAGGCGCTGTTCGCGAGGTACGTGATCGAGGAGACGGCGCCCGCTGCCCCGTAGGCGTAGTCGGTCCGTCGCGTGTGTGCGGTCGCCCCCACCGAGAACGTGTCGGTGATCGAGGCGGCGTTGTTCTCCGGCGTGTAGCCGTAGCCGAGGGTCCGTTCCTGAGCGCTCCCCTGCGCGGTCGTGATCGACGTGAGGCGCCCCGATGCATCGAACAGCGCGCAGCTCACGCGACCGTCGGCGTCGACCGAACGCGTCCCCCCGGTGCACGCGGGGTGCACCGAGGCGTAGTCGAAGGTCTGCTCGGCATCGTTGGCGAAGGTCTGGGCGCTCACCCGCCCCTGGGCACCGTAGGCGAGGTGCAGCTCCCGGTTGCCCCGGCGATCGAACACGTCGAACAGCTGCGTGGCGGGGCTGTTCGTGCACGGCGCCCCGGTGCCGCAGAGCACCGTCGACGGGTTCCAGGCGTAGGTGGTCCGGGCCGGGCTGGGCAGCCCCTGCTGGGTGGGATCGGTCACGGTCACGAGCCGCTCGAGGCCCCCCGGCGGGGTCTCGTAGGTGTAGCTCACGGTCCGACCCGACGAGTCAGTCGCCGAGGTGATCGTGCCGTTGGAAGCCCGCACGAACGTGATCCAGCGCCCGGACGGCATCGCGAGGAGCGAGACGATCTCACCGGTGTAGGTCCGCGAGATGATCGTCGTGTTGAGCCAGCGGTCGGTGATCTGCGTGAGCATCGTCGTGCCCACACCGTTGCCGCCGAAGCGGAAACGCATCCCGTCTCGTCTGCGCACGCTGTAGCCGGCGACGAGCTCCGCGCCGAGCCACTCGTTCGGTCCCGAGACGGCGACCATCGGCACACCCGAGCCCGGCGCGCCGATCGGCTCGAACCGCACGCGCTTGGCGCCCGGGATCCCGAGCTCGGCGAAGTTGAGCGGGGCGTTCGAGGTGAGCCGCATGTCGTAGGTCGTCGCCATCGACAATCCCATCCCATAGGTGGTGACGTCGTCTTGGCGGTGGATGCGGGTGAGCGAGATCGACGGCGTCCCGCCGACGTGCAGATCGGTCATCCGGTGGTCGAACAGACCGTTGGACAGGTCGACCGGATCGGCCGAGCAGGCCCCCTCGATCAAGACTTCGGTGCACGACGTGTCGAACACCCAGCCCAAGAACGCGCTCATGCTGGCGCCCTGGAACCCCTCGACGCGTGCGCCTCGTTCGGGGACGACGTAACGGGCGTCCGGGGAGACGGTCGCCGTGCCGTAGGTCTCCCAGCCTTCGTCTGGCTCATAGGTCCACACGTTGGCGGTGAACCCCGCCGGCAGGTCGGTCACGTTCGCGTAACGCACGCGGAACCCGTTCGGCTCGACGACGGCATCGCCGGGCTGCAGCGTGAAGTGCATCGTGAACGTGTTCATCTCCGGTCCGGGGAAAGGTTGGCGGTCAAGCGGCACAGGCGTGAGCGTGACGTCGTGCACCTCGTTGCCGGCGGCGTCGGTGATCGTCGAGCCCGCCGGAACACGGACCTCGAACCCCGGCATCTGTTCGCTGGTGATCACGAGGTCTTCGACGAGCGGGTAGGCGTCGATGTGGATGCGCGTCGAGAGGTCGAGCGCCGGCTCCCAGATCGTGTGCCCGAGCGGCGTCGTCTCGCCCTTGATGGCGTCGGCCCCGATCTCGAACACGCCGTAGGTGGCGCCAGGTGTGCTCGCGGGGGAGGCGTCGACCCGAAGCTCCACGCGGCCGGACGGCAGTGGGTGCAGCACGAACCGACCGGCGCGGTCGGTCACCGCCTGGACCCCTTCGGCGCTGACGACCACGCCCTCGAGGGGCCCTCCGTGCAGCGCGAGCACGCGGCCGGCCACGGCGGTGACCCCGGCAGGCCCCACGAGGTGCTCGAGCGACTCGAGAGGGCTCGGGTCTCGCTCGGTGATCCACTCGGCCGGGTCGTCGCGGTCGACCTCCCAGTCAGGCGGATCGACCGGTTCGAAGTTATCGACCACGTCGTCGACGTCGCTCGCCGACGCGCTCGGACCTTCCGATCCATCGCCGGCGACGATCTGCGTCGAAGCGGGGCACTGCTGCGACGAGCCGTTGTCGGTGACGGTCGCGGTCATCGGCCCCGGCGGGTCGGCGCCATCGCCGTGCAGGAACACGGTGTAGGTGCCGGTCTCGGGGGCGACGAACGCCACGTCACCCTGGGAGCTGGCCATGGCGCTCCCGCTCGCCTCACCTTCCGGGCGCGAGGGGCGGTAGACGAAGGTGCGGGCGTAGAACGCGTTGTAGACGGCGTCGATGCAGTACGTGCGACCCTCGGTCCCTTGGAACCGGAACACAGCGCGCTGGCCGGGGATCGTGCGCGCGATCGAGACCGACGCAGAAGGGTTCAGCACGACCGTGCCGCCATCGGCCGGGGCGGACACCTCGATCTGCACGGTCACGTTCTTCGGCCCGGTGGAGGTGTCGATGTTCTGGACCCACAGGGCATACGTGCCCGAGTAGCGGGCCAGGACCGAGTAGCTGCCGTTGCCGGGGCCTGTCGTTTGGACCCCGAGCGGGTCGAGCAGGTCCTTGGCGCCGAGCGAGGTCGACGCGTAGATGAACCTACCCTGGGTGACGGGGAACAACACGAGGACGTTGGACTGCCCCGCAGGGATCGTGACCGTGCGGATCTCGTTGGACCCGAAGCGCTGGATCTGCTGGAACGAGGTCGGGGGCAGTCCCTTCTCAGGCAGGACCACCGCCTGCGAGGACTCGGTCGAGCCGGCGGCGGTCGTGATGCTCACCGGGCCTGAGCCGATGAACCCCGGCGCCCCGTAGGTCGAGATGTTGAACGCCGGCACCTGGAAGGTGAGCTGGGTCGGCGACGCGGTCAACACCCGGACCGCGGCCGCGTTCAACCGGACGAGGTTCCCCTCGGGGGTGCTCGCGAACCCAGATCCGTTCACCGTGACGGTGTCACCGTGGTTCGCGAGTGGGTGGGCGCCCCCGAGCGGCGTCGTCACCGACGTGATGACGGGAGGCGCCACCGGGAGCGACCAGGTCTGGGTCGACAGGGCACTCGTCTTGTTCGTCGCGGTGTTCTTGACCTTGATCGCGCCTGCTTGTGCCGCGGCTGGGACGGTGACGGTGAGGGTCGTCGCCGTGGCCGCCGTCGGCGTCGCCGTCGCACCCCCGATGAACGTGACCACGTTCTGCGAGGGGGTCGATGAGAAGCCGGTCCCGTAGATCGTGATGGAGCTCCCCGTCGAGACCTGGTGCGGGTGGAACTCCACCACGCGCGGCGTCGTGGTGATCGACGTCCGCGTGATCTGGGTGAGGTTCCCGACGGCGTCGTAGAGGTAGCGGGCGAGACCGTTGGTCTGGGAGGCGTCGATCACGGCCTCGAGCCGCCCGAGCTCATCGTAGACGTAGGTGATGGGGCTCGCGGCGGTCGCGGCGACAGCGCGGGGCGGAGACGGCAACCCATAGGCGAGGACGCACAGTGTGAGGAGCGCCACCAGGGATGTCGTTCGCCTCATGCCGGTCGCCGGAGAGGGAGAGAGAGAGAGACGTGCGGTTTCATCACCCTGGTACTCCTCGGTCGGGGGACGTCGCGTTGGACGCGCACGCTACGTCGTTGTACGAAGCCGGTCAAACATCCCGGGGACGTGATCGCTGAGCGAACGCGGGCCAAGGACGTACCAGCTCGAGCGCGGCGCCGATGCGGAACGGCGTCACGTCGTCATAGGTACGGCCGACGATCTGCACACCGGTCGGCACCCCGTTGGACGCGGCGATGCCGCTCGGCACCGCGAGCACGGGGCACGGCGAGAGCGCGTTGAATGCCGTCGTCATGACGCAGGTGAACTGGCGGTCGTTGGGTCCGCCGCCCTCGTACAAGGTGCCGAGGATGCTGTCGCCCGCGGGGATGCCCGTCACCGCCCACGTGGGGCAGATGAGGGCGTCGTAGGTCTCGAACAGACGGCCGACCGGTTCCCACATCGCCTGCTCACCCTCGAGGCCTCTGAGGAACCCGCCGGGCTCAGCGAGCCCCGCGTGAGCCTCTTCGGCCCAGGCATGGACGTAGTCGTTCACCCCGTCGGGGTGCGCCTCGGCGGCCTCGGCGATGTCGGCGCCGAAGATGGCGGCGAAGTGCCGGCGCGTGGTCGCCATCACGTGTTCGAGCGACCACGGGATGTCGACCTCGTCGACGCTCGCGCCCGCCTCCTCGAGGGCCTCCGCGGCCGCACGCGTGTTCTCGGCGATCTCGGCGTCGACGTCCCAGGCACCCAGGTCGACCGAGAGCCCGATCCGTAAGCCCTCGATGGGCTTGAGGTCGTCGGGGATCGTGAGCTTCGGACGAAGCGTCGTGATGTCGCGCGGGTGCGGGCCCGCCAGCACGTTCTCGAACAACGCGACGTCGGCCACCGTCCGGCCGAGCGGTCCGTCGTGGCAGTAGCGGTCGAGGTTGAACGGCGCGCCCGTCGGCACACGCCCATGCGGCGGCTTGAACCCGACCACGCCGTTGATCGAGGCCGGGATGCGGATCGATCCGCCGATGTCCGAGCCGCTCGCGAGCGTCGACGTCCCGCTCGCGAGCGACGCGCCCGCACCGCCGCTCGAGCCGCCCACCGCGACCTCGGGGTTCCACGGGTTCCGCGTGACGCCCCAGAGCTTGGAGTGCGTGTACCCGACGCACGAGAACTCCGGCGTGGTGGTGCGAGCGTGCACCACGGCCCCCGCGGCGAAGATGCGCTCGGCGATCGGCGCGGTCTCGGTCGCGGTCTCGTCGACCACGAGCGAGCCGTAGCGCATGCGCCAGCCCTCGACCGCGACCTCTTCCTTCAGGGCCAGCGGCAACCCTTCGAGCTCACGGATGCCTTCACCGGTCGCGTAGCGTTCGGCCGAGTCGCGGGCCGCGGCGCGCGCAGGTTCTGAACGCCGCTCGCAGAGCGCGTTCACCACCGGTTCCACCTCATCGGCTCGCCGCTCGACGCTTTCGAGCAGCTCGACGGGCGAGAGCGTCTTCGCACGCATGGCGGTGAGCGCCTCGACGGCGGAAAGCTCCCAGGGCTCGCTCACGAGATGGCCTCGCTCACGAGATGATCGCCAGACGGTCGCGATGCGCGGCGATGGCCGCCAAGATGTCGGCGTCCGGGGTGTGGTCACGCTCGGGCTCATCGACCTCGATCCGCTCGCCGAAGAGCTCGCCCGACAGGTATCGCTGGCCGGTGTCGGCGATCACCGTCACGACCCGCCGCAGCTCGGGCATCGTCGCGGCCATCTTCAAGGCAGCGACGACGTTCATGCCGCTCGAGGGCCCGCACAGCAGCCCCTCCTCGCGCGCCATGCGGCGGGCCATCGCGAGCGCCTCGTCCGTGCGAACGGTCACGACGCCGTCGATGATCGCCAGGTCCAGGTTCCGCGGGATGATCCCGTCGCCGATGCCCGGCACACCGTGGGTCCCCCACCGCTGCTCGGTGATCAAGGGGCATTCGGCAGGCTCGACAGCGAACGACCGGACCGACTCGCTTCGGGCCTTCAGGGCGCGGGTGACCCCAGTGATCCATCCACCCGTGCCCGAGGAGGCGACCACTGCGTCGATGGTGCCGTCCATCTGCTCCCAGATCTCTTCGCCACTCGACTCCTGCGCCTCGGGGTTGTCGGGGTTCTCGAACTCCCCGGGGAAGAAGTACCGGCCGGGATCGGCGGCCACCAGCTGGTGCATGCGCGCGAGCGCAAGGTCGATGTCGGTGCCGGCCCCCGGGGTCAGCTCGAGCCGGGCGCCGTAGGCCTCGATCATGCGCCGACGCTCGGGGCTCATGCCTTCGGGCATCACGATCACGCAGTCGTAGCCCTTGATGGCCGCGACCGCGCTGCAGGCGATACCGGCGTTCCCGGTGGTGCTTTCGATGATCGTCATGCCGGGCTTCAGACGGCCCTCTGCCTCGGCCTCGTCGAGCATGTGCGCGTAGATACGGTCCTTCACCGAGCCGGTCGGCCCGTAGTACTCGACCTTGGCGAACAGCTCGAGGTCGGGCGAGACGCGGGCCAGGCGCACGAGCGGCGTGACACCGATCGCAGCGAGCAACGACGGCACCGGCCGCCGGTTCCGGTCCCAGGTGGTCGCCACGGTCATCCTTTCGTTCACGCGCTCGCGGGGCGGCGGGCGACGTAGCCGAGCCGGCGCGAGATGGCGTCGGCCACGTCCATGACCTGGCGCGCCACTCGCGGCATGTCGACCGGCCGCAACCGGAACGCGGGGCCGCTGACCGACAGCGCCGCCACCACGCGGCCGTCGGCCTGGTGCACCGGTGCCGCGACCGCGTTCAACCCCTCTTCGAGCTCCTCGATCGTCTGGGCATAGCCTCGGGCCCGCACGTCGCGGACGTGCGTCCGCAGCTCGTCGGCTTCGACCAACGTCCGGTCGGTCATGCGGGTGAACGGGGCGTGAGCCAAGACCTTCTCGCGCTCGGCATCGTCCATGGCCGCCAGCAAGATCTTGCCGTTCGAGGTGCAGTGCAGCGGCGTTCGCCGGCCCACCCAGCTGACGGCGACGATCGACCGCGTGCCGGTGACCTGGTCGATGTAGACGACCGACTCGCCGGCGTGCACGCCGAGGTTGACGGTCTCGCTCGTGCGCTCGGCCAACTCCTCCAGCAGTGGGTGGGCGGTTCGCACCAGGTCGAGCTCGGCCATCGCCGCACCGGCGAGCCGGATGAGCCCGAACCCCAGCCGGAACTTTTCGGTCAACGGATCGCGCTCGAGCAGCCCCCGCTCGGCGAGCGCCGCCACCAAGCGGGAGGCGGTCGCCTTGTGCACACCGAGCCGGCGGCCCAGCTCGGTCACGCCCAGCGCACCCGATTCGGCCACCAGCTCAAGGGCGGTCACCGCGCGCCGGACCGACTGCAGGTTCCCCTTCTCGTCTCCCATGCCGCAACACCCCTCACCACCTGCAACGGCGGGAAGCTAGCATGGGGTTCCTCGGCCTGTCGAGGCCCGCGGTCGCCGCACATGGAGATTGACGTGACAGACCGTCACCTCGCTACCGTACGCGCGTAATTCGCAAGCCTCGATCTCGGCAGCGCGGCGATCCAAGACGAGGGCTGGGTCAGTAGGCGTTCTGGAACGTATCGATGTCGTGTGCGTCGAGGGGAAGAAGGTAGCTCTTGCCCGGCGTGACCAGGGGGCACATCGTGAAATCCGACTCGGCTCCGCCAAGGGCGCACGCGAAACTCGGCTCGGGCTGCCAGTGGCCTTCGTACGCCCCGTTGTAGAAGGTACCCGTCAGGTGGCCAAGCTCGTGTAGTGCAACTTCCTCGACAGATACCTCCCCGGCGGGCACGTTTCCAGTCCCCGTGTACCACGTGACGCTGTTGTCATCGTTGAAACCCATGCGACCGGCAGTCGAGTAGTAGGCGCCGATCTGGGAGTCGTATCGGACGCACAGGAGGCTGACCCCGGGAACGGCCAGGTCACGATAGAACACCCTGATATCGACTGCGGCACTGTTCTCCCACGTGCACGGGTCGGCCCAGTTCGTACTGGAGTTCCCCATATCGTCGAAAGTGAAGCCGTTGACACCGGTTACAGCATTCCACGCCCCAGCTCCATCGGAGATGCGATCTTCAAAAGCTGAACCATTCGTACCCGGGATCGAGTCATCGATCTTGTAATCGATGTCTTGATGGTTGTCCCAGAAGACCAGGGGCGAGAAGTACGTTCCTGGGTTGTGTGCTGACACGGCGTTCGACCACGGCACGAGAAGGGAGGCGCCCAGAAGCATGCCAAGCACGAAGTCATCGCGCCTTCGCATCTACTTGTCCCAGCACCAGATCGCCGCGGCAACCACCTGCGATCCATCGGGTAGAGCGATGAGCGACAGAGTGACATCTGGTAGCGACACCGTGAGCCCAGAGGAGCTACCTCGACCCGTCGCGACAGCGTCCTCTATCACCGACGCCGAGGGCATGGGCCACCCCTTCTCTGACAACCAGGCGTTAACGGCGCCGACCTGTGTGTCTGAGCCCTTTGATGTGCGGAGGAAGTCGTTGATCTCGTGTCTGATCGGCTCGCTGATGCCATCGCAGCCCGCCGATGCATACGGATCTCGCGCCACGGGCTGCTCGGTACTTTCATCCGCTAGCACCAACGCCGAGGAAGCGGATGCGAGGACGACCAAGCTCCCGGCCACGACTGCCCATCGGGAGGTGTTCCGCTTGCGGACGCTCATGAGGCTCCTCGCTACCCTCCGAAGATAGGCCCCCCCCCACGAACGCGTCAAGACCTTGGCGGTGAAGGCTCCATGGATCCTGAATCAACTCCTCGAGATCCGCGCCCGTCGCTCTCACGGTTGCACTTTATGCATCCGACTGGCACCCGGTGATGGCGGCTGGCGTACGCTCTGCCCTCGCATGAGCGATGAAACGAACCCCGTGTGGCGAGCCGCCGACCCCAAACCCTCGTACGAGGTGGTGATCGTGGGCGCCGGCGGCCACGGCCTGGCGACCGCCTACTACCTCGCCACGAACCACGGGATCACCGACGTGTGCGTGCTGGAAAAGGGGTGGCTGGGCGGCGGCAACACCGCGCGCAACACCACGATCATCCGATCGAACTACCTGCTCGATGAGTCAGCCGCCATCTACGAACACTCGTTGAAGCTCTGGGAAGGGCTGGAACGCGACCTGGATTGGGATCTGCAGTTCGACCAGCGCGGTGTGCTGAACCTCGCGCACAACCAGGGCGACATCAGAGGCATGCGGCGCCGGGTCGAGGCGAACGCGCTCAACGGCGTCGACGCCGAATGGCTCGAGGCCGGTGATGTGAAACGGCTCGTCTCCATCGTGAACATCTCACCGGACGTGCGCTACCCGGTCGTCGGCGGCACCTTGCAGCGCCGCGGCGGTGTCGCGCGGCACGACCGGGTCGCTTGGGCTTTCGCCACGCGTGCGAGCGAGGCCGGGGTCGACATCGTCGAGCACTGCACCGTGGACGGGTTCCTCCGTGGTGACGGCGGGCGCGTGACCGGGGTGAAGACGTCGCGCGGCGACATCGGCGCGGCGAAGGTCGCGTTGGTCGCGGCCGGCTCGACCTCGATCCTGACCGACACGCTCGGGCTCCGGCTTCCGATCCAGTCTCATCCCTTGCAAGCGTTGGTCAGCGCCTTGTACGAGCCGGTGCTCGATACCGTCGTCATGTCGAACGCCGTGCACGTCTACGTGTCCCAAGCCGACAAAGGTGAGCTGGTGATGGGTGCGGGCATCGACGCCTACAACGGCTACGCGCAACGAGGGTCGTTCCACGTCATCGAGCACCAGATGGCCGCGGCGGTGGAGCTGTTCCCCACGTTCCGCCACGCGTCGGTGCTCCGCACCTGGGGCGGCATCGTCGACGTGTGCCCCGACGCGTCGCCCATCGTCGGGCTGACGCCGGTCGACGGGGTCTACCTGAACTGCGGCTGGGGCACCGGCGGGTTCAAGGCCACGCCCGGGAGCGGCTGGGTCTTCGCCGACACGGTGGCGAACGGGCGCCCACACCCGCTCGCGGCGCCGTTCTCGCTCGAACGCTTCACGACGGGGGCACTCATCGACGAGCACGGCGCGGCGGCGGTGGCGCATTGATCGGCGAGGCGTGCTGAGGTGGGCATCCGGCCGACGACGCTTCGGACCTTCGCCCTTGGGCTCCCCGAGGCCGAAGAGCGTGAGACGTGGGAGACCGCGACGTTCCGCGTGCACGACAAGATCTTCCTGATGTTCTCCGAACGCGAGCGTCACGCCTGGTTCAAGGCGACCTTCGACGAGCAGCAGGCGCTCGTGGCCGAGGACCCGGCCGCGTTCTTCGTGCCTCCCTACGTCGGGCCTAAGGGGTGGGTCGGCGCCGTCTTATCGGCGGCCCCCGGCGACGAGGTCCGCGAGCTCACGGTCGAGGCGTGGCGGCTGACGGCTCCCAAGCGGCTGGTGGTGGTGTTCGACGAGGGAACGTCGTAGATGCTGCTGATCCGCTGTCCCTGGTGCGGTGAGCGCGACGAGACCGAGTTCCACTTCGGCGGGCAAGCGCACGTGGGATACCCGGAGGACCCGGCCGGGCTCTCCGATGCGGAATGGGCCGACTACCTCTTCATGCGCGACAACCCTCGGGGGGTGTGGGCAGAACGGTGGGTCCACACCGCCGGGTGCCGCCGGTGGTTCAACGCGGTCCGCGACACGGGCTCACATCGCATGATCGCGACCTACCGGCTCGACGAGCCACGGCCCGAGGTGGCCGGCTGATGGTGGCCGTCTGATGGTGGCCGTCTGATGGTGGCCGTCTGATGGTGGCTCGGCGGCTCGCGTCCGGAGGAACGTGGATCGATCGCCGCCGTCCGGTCGCGTTCACCTTCGACGGCGCCGAGCTCGTGGGGTTCGCCGGCGACACGCTCGCGAGCGCCCTGCTCGCGAACGGTGTCACGGGGGGGTTCCGCTCGCCTCTCGAAGGCCGACCCCGGGGCGTGCTGTCGGCGGGCGACGAGGAGCCGAACGCGTTCGTCGAGGTCTCGTCGCCGTGGTTCGAGACCATCGTTCCCGCGACGATGGTCAACTTAGTTGACCATCTCGTCGCGACACCGCGGGCCGGGGTCGGGCGCCTGCCGGGCGACGAGGTCGCGCCTCGGCGCGCGACCTCCCGCCACCGCCACGTCGAGACCCTCGTGATCGGCGCGGGAGCGTCGGGGAGGGCGGCCGCCGATGAGGCGGCCGCCCGGGGACACCGCGTGCTGGTGGTGGAGCAGCGACACCGGCTCGACGAGGCGGTCCCCGATGGGGTGGCGACCTTGACCTCCACCACGGCGCTCGGCATCTACGACGACGGCGCGGTCGTTCTGTACCAGCGCGACGGCAACCTCGACCGGATCTGGCACGTGCGCGCACGCCGGGTCGTGCTCGCGACCGGTGCGCATGAACGACCCATCGCGTTCGCCGGCAACGATCTGCCCGGTGTGATGCTCGCCGGTGCGGCACACACCTACGTCGAACGGTTCGGTGTGTTGCCGGGCGAGCGGGTCGCCGTGTTCAGCACGAACCACGCCGGTCACGAGGCGGCCGAGGTGCTTGCCGCCGCCGGCGCCACGATCGTCGCGGTGGTCGACCCTGGCGAGGGCGGGCCTGCCACCCAGCGTCTCCGTGCCGCGGGATTCCCCATCCACGCCGGCTCGGTCGTGGTCGCGACGCACGCCGACGAGCGAGGAGGCGTGGCGGGGGTGACCATCGCGCCGGCCGATGGCGGCGCCGGTGACGGCGAGGCAGTTCGTCTCGAAGCCGATCTCGTCGCCGTGAGCGGCGGTTGGAACCCCACCGTGCAGCTCGGGCGGGCGATAGGGATGGGGCTCGCGTACGACGAGGCGAAGGCGTGTTTCGTGCCGGACGGGAGCGGGCCGCCGTGGCTCCAGGTCGTCGGTGCGGCCGCCGGCGAGGTCCCCACGTCGATGGCGCTGTGGTCGGTCGAAGCCGGCGATGACCGCCGCAAGTACGTCGAGCTCCAGCGCGACCAGACCGTGGCCGACGTGACCGGCGCGGTCGGCCGGGGCTTCCGGAGCGTCGAGCACGTGAAGCGCGTCACGTATATCGGGACCACCATCGATCAGGGCCGAACGAGCGGGGTTCCCACGGCCGAGATCACGAACGCGCTGCTCGGGTGGGGCCCCGGCGCGCAGGGGCCGACGAACGCCCGCCCGCCGTACGTGCCGGTGCCGTTCAGCGCGCTGGCGGGCCTCGACACCGGCCCCGTCTTGATGGACCCCGTGCGCACCACCCCGATGCACGCCTCGCACGTCGCGCGCGGAGCCGTCTTCGAAGACGTGGGCCAATGGAAGCGACCTTGGTTCTTCCCGGTGGGTGACGAGGATCGACACGCGACGGTCAACCGGGAATGCCTCGCGGTCCGGCAGGCCGCCGGGGTGCTCGACGCGTCGACCCTCGGCAAGATCGAGGTCGTCGGTCCCGACGCGGGCACGTTCCTCGACCGGATGTATACGAATCGGATGTCGAACCTCGCCGTCGGCTCCATCCGGTACGGGCTGATGCTGGGGCTCGACGCGATGGTGGCCGATGACGGCGTCGCGATGCGCCTCGCTGATGACCGGTACCTCGTGACGACCACCACCGGCGGGGCCGCCCTGGTGCTCGACCGGTTCGAGGAGTGGCTGCAGACCGAGTGGCCCGACCTCCGCGTGTTCTGCACGAGCGTCACCGAGCAGTGGGCGGTGGTGGCCGTCGCCGGGCCGCGCGCGCGCGACGTGCTCACCGCGGCCGGCACCGACATCGATCTTCAGACGTTCCCGTTCATGACCTTCCGCGACGGGTGGGTGGCCGGCGCGCCGGCGCGCGTGTGCCGCGTGAGCTTCACCGGCGAGCTCTCCTACGAGGTGCACGTACCCGCCTGGTACGGCGCGCACGTGTGGGCGGCCGTGCTCGAAGCCGGCGGGCCGATCGGGCTTACCTCCTACGGCACCGAGGCGATGCACGTGCTCCGCGCCGAGAAGGGGTTCGTCATCGTGGGCCAAGACACCGACGGCACGGTGACGGCCGAGGACCTCGGCATGGGCTGGATCGTGAACGATACGAAGGGCGACTTCATCGGCAAACGCTCGCTGACCCGCGACGACACCAGCCGGGCCGACCGGCTACAGCTCGTCGGACTCGCCACCGACGACCCCGGGCTGGTGTTGCCCGAGGGCACGCAGGTCGTCGAGGCCGGCGTACCGCTCGAGCCGCCCGTGCCGATGCTTGGCCACGTCACCTCGTCGTACGCGAGCGCGGCCCTGGGTCGGAGCGTCGCGCTCGCCCTCGTTCGGGCCGGCCGGGCCAGGATGCGTGCGCAGCTCGCCGCTGTCGTCCGTGGCCAGCTGGTGGCGGTGACCGTGGTCGATCCCGTCGCGTATGACCCAGAGGGGGCCCGGCGCGATGGATGAGGGCATGATGCGACCGGTGTTGCCCGCCCACGCCGTGGAGCTCGGCCGGATCGGCGCGACCGAGGTGCCGTTCCTCGCCCAGCTCGACGTGCGGTGTGACCCCGCCGATGCCCACCGCCTGGGGTTCCCCGGGGAGCCCAACACCGTCGCCGGCGACATGGCCCGCGGGGTGCTGTGGCTCGGCCCCGACGAGTGGCTCGTGGTCGGGGCGCCGGGCACCGAGGCCACCACGACCACCGAGCTGCACACGGCCCTGGCGGGCACCCACCACAGCATCGTCGACGTCGGCGCCAACCGGACGGTGATCGAGCTGACCGGGGCAGAGCGGCACATGGCGCTCGCGACCGGGTGCAGCCTGGATCTGGAGCCGGCGGGCGGATGGAGCCCTGGCCGATGCGCCCAAACCCTGTTCGGGCGGGCGCCGGTGCTGCTGCAGGAGCTCGAAGCAGCGACCCGTGTGTTCGTCCGGCCGTCGTTCGCCGCCTATGTGGTGGAACGTCTCACCGCCGCCGTGGCACGATGACGGCCATGGAGGCCATGAGCGTCGAGCGGTTGGCGAAGCTCGCGTTGTTCGGCGAGCTCGACCACCACGACCTGAAGACGCTGGCGGCGCGCCTGCACGAGGTCACCGCGGCGGCCGGCGACGTCTTGATCGAGCAGGGGGCGCTGCCCACCGAGGTGTTCGTGCTCGAAGAAGGCACGGTCGAGGTGCTCCGCGACGATGCGCTCATCGCGGCGCTTGGCCCCGGCGACGTCGTCGGCGAGATCGCACTCGTCGACCCCCAGCGCCGAACGGCGACCGTCCGGGCGGCCACCGACGTGCGAGCCGTCGCGCTGCGCCTCGCCGACCTCGAGGTCATGGAGAACGAGATGCCCGAGATCGTGCGGTCGCTCCGCGAGACCGCCTCGAAGCGGCTCGCCGAGCTCGACATCCAGTAACGGCCTCAGCGGTGAAGCTCGCCGTTCAGCATCGCCGTCTGCCACGCCGCGGTGTCGGCGACCTGGTTGAACGTGAAGACGTGAAGGGCTCGGACGTCGGCTGCCGGATCCGCGAGCGTCGACGCCATGCCTTCGAGGAAGGCGTCGGGCCCGAACGACCCTCGCCGAATGAGGTGCCCGACCATCCTCTTGTTCTTCTTGAGGTACCGCGCGGAGCCGGCGACGCCGATCCGTGCGCTGATCGTGATGAGTTTCGTGAGCTCAGCGACACCGGGCACACCCAGGTGCAGCGGCAGCGTGATGCCTTCGGCGCGCATCCGTATGAGCCATCGGCCCACCGCCGTAGGGTTGAAGCACATCTGGTTCGTCATCGCGTGCGCGTAACGCTGCTTGTCACGCAGCACCTGCAGCAAGACGTCGTCGGCGATGTCGGGGTGACCCTCCGGGTAGGACGGCACGCCGATCTCGGTGAAGGGATGACCCTGCTCGTCGATGGCACGCAGCAGCGACAACCCGTCGTGGAAGATCCCCCTGTCTTTCGCATCGCCGCCAACGACGAAGGCCTTCGTGATCTTGGCGTCGCGAGCTCGCTGGAGCAGCTCGCTGAGGTGACCTTCGTCCCGGATCATATGGGCAGAGATGTGCGGGATGGCGTCGTGGCCGCGGGCGGCGAGCGCCTCGGCAAGATCGAACGTCGACTCGATCCCGTGGCTGGGTGAGGCCGTGACGGTCACGCTCGCGCCCGGTGGGAGCGCCTCGGCCCGCTCCAGGGCGTTGTTCAGCGGGATGAGCTCGTACTTGGCCTCGGCAACGAGGCGGATCAGGGCGGCGCGCTGCCCTTCCGAGAGCGCTGCCTCTTTCCTCCGCCAGGATGTCCAGTTCATCTCACGTGTGCTCCTGCGATCGGCCCGCCGGTCATCTTCGCTTATCGGGCGGGCGAACCGTGAGCCGAAGCGAGACCGGGGGTCATCGGTCACACCCATGGTCTCCGGGGAGCCGGCGAGTGGCACGATACGCGGTCGAGCGCTACAAAGCGCTATGCGAAGCTCATCGCCATCGGGCCTGCCGTCCGACCCGACGTTGTCGTCACGTGGCGGACACCTGTTCATCGAAGGGTGCGACGCGGTGGCGATCGCGGCGGCGTTCGGAACGCCGCTGTACGTACTCTCTGAGACGAGGCTCCGCGAGAACGCCCGCCGGTATCGCTCGTCGTTCGGTCGAGCGTGGACCCACGGCGCCGTTCGCATCCTGCCATCGCTCAAGGCGAACTTCTCGCTCGCGGTCGCCCGCCTGCTCGCCCAGGAGGGACTCGGGTGCGACGTCTTCGGCGCGTCGGAGTTCGACGTGGCGACCCGGTCCGGGTTCGACCCGACGCTCGTGTCGTTGAACGGATCGACGAAGGATCAAGAGCTCATCGACGCCGCCGTGACGGCGGGTGTTCGGATCACGCTCGACGACGGAGCCGAGCTGGACCGCGTGATCGATGCGGCCCGGCGACTCGAGCGCACCGCGAACATCCGGCTACGAGTGCGGCCGGACTATCGCGGTCTCGACATGGCCACGGACTTCCTCGAGGAGCCGGTGCCGCTGAGCGAGGCGGCACGTCGCTACAAGGCCGGCATGCCCACGAGCGATGTGATGGCGGCCGGCGAACGAGCCCTGGCACGACCGGAGCTCCACCTGACGGGGCTCATGGTCCATCTCCCGCGCCATCGGACGGAGCTCGAGGTCTGGCATGCGGCCACCGAGCGTTTCGCCGACTTGGTCGCGCATGCCTCGGGGGCCTGGGGCGGGTGGCGACCCCAGGAGCTCGACGTCGGTGGCGGTCTCCCCACCCCGCGCGATCCCACGGGCGGTCTCGTCTCCCGGGTCGGGGCGACATCGCGTACACCGGTCCCGGCGATCGAGGCGTATGCGGCGACGATCGCCGGCGCCCTGTCCGAACGGCTCACGGCCCGGGGGCTCGACCCGGCCGGGATCGCGCTCGAGGTCGAACCGGGTCGGGGCCTGTTCGCCGACGCAGGCCTGCACCTCACGACGGTGAAGAACGTGAAACGCGAGCGTGATCCGGAGTCCTGGGTGTGGATCGAGACGGACACCAGCGAGATGTTCCTGCTGGATTCGCTCGTTGAGCACAACCGGTGGACGTGCCTGGCGGCGAACCGCGTCGATGAGCCGCCCACCCAGCGCGCCGACGTGGTCGGACGGAGCTGCGGTTTCGACCTGATCGCGCCAGACGTGGACCTCCCGGCCGTCGAAGATGGCGATCTGTTGGCGTTCCTCGACACGGGCGCCTACCAAGACGCCAGCGCGACCAACTTCAACGCCATGCCACGGCCGGCGACGGTGCTCGTCAGCGGCGGCGATGTCGAGTTGATCAAGCGTGCCGAGTCGATGACCGACGTGTTCGCACGCGATCTGGTGCCGAGCCGGCTCGCCGCTCAGGCGTAGGAGGTGCGGGATGGAGATCAGTGGCATCGACCACGTCGGCGTCACGACCGGCGACATGGAACGGGCGAAACGTTTCTACGGCGACGTGCTCGGGCTCACCCTCCGAGGCGAAGGGGAGGACTCCTGGCCCGGGTTGGGCCGGCTCACCGGCCTCGATGGCGCGCGGATCCGCTGGGCCGAATACGACCTGGGCAGTGGACAGATCCTCGAGGTCCTGCAGTACCTCACGCCCGAAGGCCGGCCTCTCAGCCAGCAGCCGAACGACCCGGGCAGCGCACATCTGGCGTTGGCGACCGACGACGTCCATGCGCTGCACGCACATCTGATGCGGTCGGGCGTCGTCGTCCGCTCACCGGCGCCCGTCTTGATCGATGAGCAGGGCGAGTGGAAGGGCTACCTGTGCCTGTACGCGGAAGACCCCGACGGGTTCACCGTGGAGTTCGTGCAGCCGCCACCACTATCCGCACGATGAGCTGGCGATCGCGACCTAGACGTTCGAGTCGGGGAAGCTGGCCTTCTTGCGGTCGATCCACTCGCGGAGCTCCTCGTCCTTCGCCTCGTCCACCGGTGGCGCCTCGTATCCGGCGAGCATCTGCTTCCAGATGGCGTTGGCACGCATCGCGGCGTCGAGCGATCCTTCCAGCTCCCACTGCTCGAACGAGTTGTTGTCGGCCACGTTCGAGCGGTAGAACGCGGTCTCGAAGTTCGCCAGCGTGTGCGCCGTGCCCAGGAAGTGCTGACCCGGCCCGTTGTCGATGATGGCGTCGAGCGCCTGGCCGTTCTCGGACAGGTCCATGCCCTTCGCGAGCTCGTGCATCTGGCCGCACTGGTCGAGGTCGAGGATGAACTTCTCGTACCCCATCGCGAGGCCCCCTTCGAGCCACCCCGCGGCGTGCAGCACGAAGTTCGCGCCGGCGAGGATCGTGGGCTGCAGCGTGTTCGCGCTCTCGTACGCGGCCTGGGCGTCGGCGACCTTCGACGCCGTGAGCGAGCCACCGGAGCGGAACGGCACACCGAGACGACGGGCGCACGCCGCGAGCGCGAACAACACGAGCGCGGGCTCGGGCGTGCCGAACGTGGGCGCGCCCGACTGCATGGACATCGACGACGCGAACGAGCCGAAGACGACGGGCGCGCCGGGACGCACGAGCTGGATGTAGGCCATCCCCGCCATCGCCTCGGCGAGCGTCTGCGTCGCGGCGCCGGCGGCCGTGGCCGGGCTCATCGCGCCCGCGAGGATGAACGGGGTCATGATCACGGCCTGGTTGGCCTCGGCGTAGGCCTTGGCGGAGCCGAGCATGATCGTGTCCCACACCAGCGGCGAGTTCGCGTTGATCAGGCTCATGACGTGCGGGCGCTGCTCGAGGGCGTCGGCGCCGAACCAGATCCGCGCCATCTCGACCGTGTCCTGGGCACGCTGCGGATGTGTGACCGAGCCCATGAACGCCTTGTCCGAGTAGCGCATGTGCGCGTAGACCATGTCGTAATGGCGCTTGTTCACCGGCAGATCGACCGGCTCGCACACCGTCCCACCCGAGTGGTGCAGGTAGGGCGTCTGGTACGCGAGCTTCACGAAGTTGCGGAAGTCCTCGATGGTGCCGTAGCGGCGGCCGCCGTCCAGATCGCGGACGAACGGCGACCCGTAGGCCGGTGCGAGGACGGTCGCCATCCCGCCGAGGTGCACCGTCCGGTCGGGGTTGCGCGCGACCTGGTCGAACTCCTTCGGCGCCGTCGCCTGGATCAGCTGGCGCGCCAGGCCGCGCGGGAAGCGGACGCGCTCGCCGTCGACGTCGCACCCGGCGTCCTTCAGCAACGCGAGCGCGTCCGGCGCCTCGCGGTACTCGATCCCGACGGTCTCCAAGATCGTGTCGGCGTTGTCCTCGATGGTCGCGAGGCCTTCCTCGGACAAGATCTCCACGGGCTGCAGGGTCCGCGTGATGAAGGGGACCGCTTCGGCCACGTGGGCAAGGCGCGCGGCGGCGCGTCCCGCCCGTCCCCCCGTCCGCCGGCCCCGAGCCGGCGTGGTGTCGGTGTCGCTCATGTGGTGCTCCTCTCTCGGCGCTTGCGGCGGCCGGCGGCGGCGCCCTCGGCGGCGGGTCGCTCCGGCAAGGTCACGACGGCGGCCAGACGTGGGAACGGGTCGGTGGCGTGCGGGATCCCCATCGCCCCGACGAAGTGCTCCTGGAACCGTGGCTCGACGGCGGTCTCGATCTTCTCGACCCGACGGACGACGTCCTCGATCTCGGTCCGCGCCGCACGGTTGAGCAACGCGATACGGGCGCCCGTGCCGGCGGCGTTCCCGGCGCTGGTCACGTTCGCGAGGTCGCAGTCGGGCACCAGACCGAGCACCATCGCGTAGGTCGGATCGATGTGCGCGCCGAAGGCACCGGCCAGCCGGATCCTGTCCACGGTGTCGACGCCGTAGTGGTCCATCAGCAACCGGCACCCCGCGTAGAGCGCGCCCTTCGCCAGTTGGATCTGCCGGACGTCGTTCTGCGTGAGGACCAGTCGAGGCCCGGCTTCGCGGATCACGTAGGCGAAGGTTCGCCCTTCGGGCACGACGCGAGACGTGCGAGCTGCGAGGGAGCCGTCGATCACGCCATCGGCGGTGATGACCCCCGCCAGGTACAGCTCGGCTACCAGCTCGATGATCCCCGAGCCACAGATCCCGGTCGGGACGGGCGCATCGACGTCGACGGTGTCGCGGGTGTCGCCTGGTTCGCTGGACCAGCGCTCGTCGCCGATCACCGTGTAACGAGGTTCGAGCGTCTCGCGGTCGATCCGGACGCGCTCGATCGCCCCCGGCGCCGCTCGCTGACCGCCCGAGATCTGCGCGCCCTCGAACGCGGGTCCGGTGGGGCTCGAGGCCGCGAGCAGGCGTTCGCGGTTCCCGAGGACGATCTCGGCGTTCGTGCCCACGTCGACGATGAGGTTCACGGTCTCCTGGTCGTGCGGCGCTTCGGACAAGATCACGCCGGCGGTATCCGCACCGACGTGCCCGGCGATCAACGGCAACGCGTACACCCGGGCGCCGGGCGCGACGTGAAGACCCAGGTCGCGAGCGGGCACGCGCAGCGCCTCGTCCGTCGTCAGCGCGAACGGCGCGCCACCCAGCTCGGTGGGGTCGAGCCCGAAGACCAGGTGGTGCATGATGGGGTTGCCGACGATCGTGAGTTCGAGCACGTCTTGTCTTTGGGCACCAGCCTGTTGGCACAGCTCGCCGACCAGGTCGTCGATGCACCCCCGGACGGCCTCCGTCAGGTCACGGTCCGAGCCGGGGTGCATCATCACGTAGCTCACCCGGCTCATCAGGTCCTCGCCGAACCGGATCTGCGGGTTCATCGCGCCGGCCGAGGCGAGCACCTCACCGGTATGCAGGTCGCAGAGATGCCCGGCGACGGTGGTCGAGCCGACGTCGAACGCCACGCCGAGCGCGACGTCGTGGAAGCCGGGCCGCACCCCGGTGATCGAGTCGCTGTCGTGCACCGTGACGGTCACGGTCCAATCACCGTCGCGGAGCGCGCGCTGCAAGGTTGGCAGGACGATCGGGTCGACGCGCAGCTCATCGAGCGACCACTGCTCACCGAGCGCTTCGCGCAAGCGCTGCAGATCCCCGCTGGGATCGGCCATGTCGGGCTGGCGCACCTCGACGTAGTGCAGCCGCGCGACCGGATCCACCTCGATCGGGTGGGCGTCTGCTTCCTTCCGAACGACCTGGCGATGCAGCTGTGACTCGGGCGGCACGTCGATGACGAGATCGCCCGAAAGGCACGCGTGACAACCGAGGCGCCGGTCAGCCGAGAGCCCGTCGCGGACGCGGTAGCGCTCCTCCGGCTCGGTGAACGCGATCAGGTGGTCGGGCGACGACGTGATGCCGTGTTTCGCGAACTCCCCCGCCATCGGCACGACCTGGCAGCGCCCGCAGATCCCACGGCCGCCGCACACCGAGTCCAGGTCGACGCCGAGCGACCGTGCGGCGTCGAGGAGCGACGTGCCCTCGGCGAACCGGCCCCGTCGCCCCGAAGGGGTGAAGACGACGAGCGCGCCGTCGTCGGTGGTCACGGTGCCTCGGTCGTGGCGCCGCCGCCGACCCTGGCCGCGCGGCCTCCGCGCCGGCGGCCCGAGGTGGCCTCACCGGACCCCTGCCGGTCGGCGTAGGCCCTGATCCACGCCTCGGCGTGGGCGTCGGTGCCCATCAACACGTCGGCCGCCATGACGGCCTGCCGCACCTCCGCGTGCAGCGGCGACGTGATGGCGCTCGTCATGCCGCTCGCGATCGCCATCGACAGGAACGCCCCGCTGATCCCGTTGCGGTTGGGCAGCCCGAACGACACGTTGGAAGCGCCGCAGGTCGTGTTCACCCCGAGCTCGTCGTGGAGCCGCCGGACAAGACGGAACACCTGCAGGCCCGCCGTCCGCATGGCGCCGATCGGCATGACGAGCGGATCGACCACCACGTCGGCGGCGTCGATGCCGTGGTCGGCCGCGCGCTCCACGATCTTCCGCGCGACCTCGAACCGCACGTCGGGATCTTCGCTGATCCCGGTCTCGTCGTTCGAGATCGCGACGACCGCGGCGCCGTGTTTCGCCACCAGCGGCAGCACCGACTCGAGCCGCTCGTCTTCACCGGTCACCGAGTTCACGAGCGGCTTGCCCCGGTACACGGCGAGACCCGCCTCGAGCGCGGCCACGATCGACGAGTCGATCGACAGCGGCAGGTCGGTGAGCGTCTGCACGAGCCTCACCGTCTCGGCCAAGATCGCGGGCTCGTCGGCGAGCGGGATGCCCGCGTTCACGTCGAGCATGTGCGCGCCCGCGGCGACCTGGGCGGCGGTATCGGCGACCACCGTCGAGTAGTCGCCCGCCTTCATCTCGGCACTGAGCTTCGGGCGCCCGGTCGGGTTGATGCGCTCGCCGATGATGACGAACGGGCGTCCCGAGCCGATCACGACCTCCTTCGTGGCCGACGAGACGACGGTGTCGACCACGCCTCAGCCCTCGTCGCCCGTGGGACGCACGGCCTCGGTCTGGGTCTCGACGATGCCGGCCACGTCGGCGCCACCTTTGATGCCGCCTGCACGGATCGCCACGCGCAACACCTCGTCGGTCCACTCGGCCTCGATGCGGTCGGCCTCCGCCTGGACCTCGGCGTCGAGGTCGTCGCCACACCCGCGACGATCCACGACCATCTGGGCCGTGTAATCATCGGAGCCGATCAGCCCGTCGACCATCGCCGAGGCGTCCACGGCCTCTTGGAACCGGTCGGGGAGCAGCCGCCGAGCCGATGCGCCGCCGTCGCCTCGCGCCACGACCTGCATCGGGATGTCGCGCCACCGGATCACGGTGAGCTCGGCCACGATCAACCCACCTTGGCCGCGGCGCGTTTCGCCATGACCAACGCCTGCGCGGTCTCGGCCGCCACCGCCGCATCGCGGCAATACGCGTCGGCGCCAACGGCCTTGCCGAACTCCTCGTTCAGCGGGGCGCCGCCCACGAGCACGATCACGCGGTCGCGTAACCCCTTCGCCTCGAGCTCCTCGATCACGACCTTCATGTAGGGCATGGTGGTCGTGAGCAGCGCGCTCATCCCCACGATGTCGGGCTGGTGCTCCTCGATCGCCGCCAGGTAGTTCTCGGCCGGGTTGTTGATGCCCAGGTCGATGACGTCGAACCCGGCTCCCTCCAGCATCATCGCGACGAGGTTCTTCCCGATATCGTGGATGTCGCCTTTCACCGTGCCGATCACCACGGTCCCCATCCGCTCGGCACCTGTCTCGGCGAGCAGGGGCCGCAGCACCTCCATGCCCGCTTTCATCGCGTTCGCGGCCAGCAGCACCTCGGGCACGAACAAGATGCCGTCGCGGAAGTCGATGCCCACGATGCGCATGCCCTCGACGAGCGCCTCGTTCAGCACCCGGTCGGGAGCCCAGCCGCGGCCGAGCAACAACACGGTGCCCTCGTGGATCTCGTCGGCGAGCCCATCGTACAGATCGTCGTGCATCTGCTTCACCAGCTCGTCGTCGGGCAACGCCGACAGCACGATCTCGTCGTCGCTCATCTCAACTCCTCAGTCGCTCGCCTTTGGGATCGAACAGTGGCTCGTCGGCGACGGCCGCCGCGTGTCGCTCGCCGAAGTACTCCACCTCCACGGGTGTTCGCGCGACCGCGAGCGCCGCGGGGAGGTACCCGTAGACGATGCCGCGGCCGATCGAATAGCCGTAGCCGGCGCTCGTCACGTACGAGACGACGCGGCCGTCGTGCCAGATCGGCTCCTTGCCCATGACGGCCGCACCCGGGTCGTCGAAGGTCATGCACGCGAGGCGCTCGGTGGGCTCGCCCCGCGCCTCGATCACCTCGCGGCCTTGGAAGTCCTTGTCCCACTTGACCGCGAAACCCAGGCCCGCCTCGACGGGGTCGTGTTCCGGTGTGATGTCTTGGCCCCACAACCTGTAGCCCTTCTCGAGGCGCAACGTGTCGAACGCACCGAGGCCAGCCGCGATGAGCCCATACGGCTGCCCCGCGCCCCACAGCAGATCCCACACGCGGGCTCCCATCTCCATGGGTCCGTAGATCTCCCACCCGAGCTCGCCGACGTAGCTGATCCGCTGCGCGAACACGGGCACTTCACCGAGGTCGAGCATCTGCCCACGCATGTACGCGATGGCGTCGTTCGAGACGTCGTCGTCGGTGACCGCCGACAACACGTCGCGCGCCCGCGGACCGAACAAGCCGAGGCAGAAGGAGCGCATGGTGGCGTCGAAGACGCGGACACGCTCGCCGTCGCGAACCTGGGCGCGGATCCAGGCGAGGTCGTGCATCCCGGAGCCGCCGCCGGTGACGATGAGGAACACGTCGTCGGCGTGCCGCGTCACGGTAAGGTCGCACCGGATGCCCCCGCGCGGGGTCAACATCGACGTGTAGACCACCGTCCCCTCGGGCCGATCGATCCGGTTCGACGAGATGCGTTCCAAGAACGCCAGCGCGTCGGGGCCCTGCACCCGGAGCTTCACGTACGGGGTGAGGTCGAACAGCCCCGCCGTGCTCCGCACCGCGAGATGCTCGCCGCCTTCGATCGGTGACCAGTGGCGCGCCTCCCAGCCCGAGCGGCGTGCCCACTCGTGGGTCACGCCACCCACGAGATGCCCGTTCGCCTCGAACCACTGCGGGCGCTCCCACCCCGCCCCCGTGACGAACGAGGCTCCGAGCGCCTGATGTTGGGCGTTGAACGGAGTGAGCCGCAGGTCGCGCGGCGACGACATCTGCTGACGCGGATGGATGATGTCGTAGACCTCGCGGTACTGCTGCGCACCGCGTTGGGTGACGTAGGGCGCGGTGGTCTGGAACGGGTAGAACCGGTTCGCGTCGGCCTCAGCGAGGTCGTAGCTCGGCTCGCCGCCGACCATCCACTCGACCGCCTGCCGCGCCATGCCCGCCGCGTGGGTGACCCACACCGCCTCGCACAGCCACAGGCCGCCCACCGTCGCGGCTTCGCCGACGATCGAGCCGGCATCCGGGGTGAACGAGAACATGCCGTTCAGGGTCCTGGCCGGGTCGGCCGGACGCATCGTCCCGGCGAGGGCAGGGAACATCCGTTCGGTGACGCGCTCGCACACGTCGAAGTCCGCCGGCGAGAACGGCATGAGCGACGGTTGCATCGACCCGCCCGGGGGCCGAAGCGACGGCTGGGGGGTGACGATCGGCTCGTGCCGGTAGTTGCCGACCCCGTAGTGATCGCCGCGCTGGCGGAAATACAGCGACATGTCCTGGTGGCGAACGACCGGATGTTCGAGCCACCCGAGCCCCTCGAGGCCGGGCACCGGGTCGGTCCACACCAGCTGGTGCTGCACGGCCACGAGCGGCACCGGCACCCCGGCCAGGTCGCCGACGCTCGGGCCCCAGATGCCGGCGCATAGCAGCACCCGTTCGCACTCGATGGTGCCCCGGTCGGTCACGACGCCGTGCACGCGCCCGTCGCGGACATCGAACCCGGTCACGGTGACCCCGCCGTCGAAGGTGACGCCCGCCCCTTCGGCGCGCCGGGCGAGCGCGGTCGCGATGGCCACGCCGTTGCCGGCTCCGTCGGACGGCACCCGGTAGGCGCCGAGGATGGTGGTCGGGTCGAGCAGCGGCGACAGCGCCGCCGTCTCGGCGGGGCTCAGCAGCTCCGTGTCCTCGAGGCCGAACGCACGTGCGTAGCCTTGCCGGCGGCGCAGCTCCTGCATCCGCTCCGGGGTGGTCGCCACCTCGAGGCTCCCGGCGCCGAACCACACGCGTTCACCGTCGAGCCGCAGCGTGTCGTACAGCGCAACCGAGTCCTGCGCGATGCGGCACATCGTGCGCGAGCCGTTGGTCTGGAAGATGATGCCGGGGGCGTGGCTCGTGGAGCCGCCGGTGTCGAACAACGGCCCCTGATCGATGACCGCCACTTCGGTCACGCCCATCTCGGCGAGGTGATACGCGGCCGAGGCGCCGACGATGCCGGCGCCGACGATCACGGTCTGGGCACGATCACGCATGGCGTCCCCGGATAGTGGCGGCTCCTGGTTGCGGTGTCACCGAAGGCGTCGCGCGGTGCGCAACAGCACGCCGCGCGACGTGTGGGAACCGAAGGGGCGGGGCGGCCTTCGGCCGCCCCGCCCCCGACGTGGGCTCGTGGTGATCCCGTCCGCTACGCGGCCGGGAGCCACCCCTGCCAGGTCGACGAGTTGGCGTCGACCCAGACCTGGGCCGCATCCAACGGGTCGGTGCCGTCGTTGATCGCGACGGCGACGCCGTTCTGGTCCTCGTCGGTCCATGAGAAGTTCGACAAGAACTCGAACGCCGCCGCGTCCTTCTCCTCGAGCTGCCCGCTGAACGCCTTGTACAAGACGTCGTCGGCGTAATCACACGCGTAGCCGTCGGCGTCGGCGTTCTCGAGCGCCGCCCCGCATGCGTCGCTGTACGCCGGGAGCTCCAGCTCGACGAGGTCGTACTGCGCCTGGGCCCAGTGGGGGCTCCAGAAGTACATCAGCAGCGGTTCCTGCGCGGCGACCGCCTTGTCGAGCGCGGCCAGCGACCCGGTCTCGGAACCCGAATACACGAACTCGAACGTGAGTCCCAGGTTCTGCGCGATCTCTTCGTCGTAGAACCCGAAGTTCGGATCGGAGCCAAGGAACTGGCCCTTGTCGCCCGTCTCGGGGGTGGCGAAGAAGGACTCGTTGCCGATCAGGCCCTCGTAGCTCGCGAACTCGGGGCGCTCGTCCAGCACATACGACGGCATGAACCAGCCGATGTTGCCCAACACGCCAAGCTCGCCACCGTCGATGACCCCCCCGTTGGGGTTGTCGATGTATTGCTTCTTGTCCTTCGCGTGCACCGACGGCCACACCTCGAGCGTAGCGTCGAGGTCGCCCGTGGCCATGGCGTTGAACTGCGGGAACTCGTCGATCTCGACCAGCTCCACCTCGCACCCCATCGCCTGGCCCATCACGGCCGCGGCCACGGCGGCGTTCGCCTCGGCACCCACCCACGCGTTGACCGCCAGACGGATCGGCTCGCTGCCGCACTGCGCGACCGCGGTGCCTCCCGTCGTCGGCTGGTCGGTGGCAGACGACGTTACGTCGCTGCACGCCGAGGCCGCCAACACGAACAAGCTGCCAAGGACCACCAGCCTCATCCGTCCTCCCGTCATGCGTCCCCCTTCCCGTTCGAACCCGACCCGGCAACGATCGCGCGGAGCTTCGGCTACCTGGACTGCCCCATCAGGCCGACCGGCCCCCGCGTCGATTTCGCGCCGGCTCCCATCGCTTGCGTTATACGGTCGAGAACGACCGCGAGGAGCAACAAGCTCAACCCTCCGGCTAAGCCCCGCCCGATGTCGCGCTGCGACAACGCCACCAACACGTCGAACCCGAGCCCTTCGCCACCGATGAGTCCGGCGATGATCATCACCGCCAGCACCATCATGATGGTCTGGTTGACCCCGAGCAGGATCGACGGCCTCGCGAGAGGGAACTGCACCTTCCACAGGAGCTGGCGAGGTGTGGCGCCGAAGGCGTGCCCCGCCTCCACGGTAGATGCCGCGACCCCGCGGATCCCGTGGCTCGTGAGCCGGATGCCGACGGGCAAGGCGTAGACGACGGCTGCGATCACCGCCGGCACGCGGCCCGGTGAGAACAGCAACAGCACCGGGACCAGGTACACGAACGCCGGCATGGTCTGCATCGTGTCCAAGATGGGCCGCAAGATCCGGTCGAGCCGCTCGGAGCGCGCGGCCGCGATGCCGATCGGGATGGCGATGACGACGCTCACCACGACCGCCACCAGCACCTGGACGAGTGTCTGCATCGAGACCTCCCAGGTACCCAACAGCCCGATGCCGAAGAAACACAGGAAAGAGCCGACCGCGAGCCTGATCCCGGACGTGACCCACGCGAGCGCCGCCGCCGCGCCCGCCACCATCCACCACGGCGTGCCGAGCAGCAGGTCTTCGAGCGGGTTCAGCAGGAACCGGAGCCCGGTCGCGATCGCCTCGGCGAGACCGGTGAGGTTGGCCGACGACCAGTCGACGATGGCATTCGCGGGCGCCGCAAGCGAGGTCGCCCAATCATCGGGGAACCCCTGTTGGCGCAGCACCTCGCGGCCCACAACGACCGCCGCGACGGTCAGGCCCACCGCACCCACCGCCATCATCCGCCGTGACACGTCACGACCTGCCGCGCGGATGGGCTTCGATGCACCCGGCCGCCGGTCACGCTGGCTCCACACGGTCGTGCAACGGTCGAGCACGATCGCCATGGCGACGATCGCGACGCCGCCGTTGAGGGCCTCGCCCACGTCGAAGCGCTTCAGACCGTCGAGCACCGAGCGGCCGAGCCCGGGCGCACCCACCACGGCCGCGATGACGACCATGCCCAGGGCCATCATGAGCGTCTGGTTGACGCCCAGCATCATGGAGGGCTTCGCGAGCGGGATCTGCACCTTGCGCAGCTCCTGGCGAGGCGTGGCGCCGAAGGAACCGGCGACCTCCAGCACCGTTGGCGAGACATCGCGGATCCCGAGTGCCGTCAGCCGCACCGCGGGTGGCAACGCGAAGATCACGGTCGCGATGAGGGCCGGCGGCTCGCCGATGCCGAGCAACAAGACGCAGGGCAACAGGTACGAGTAGGCGGGGATCGTCTGCATCGCGTCCATGAACCCTCGCAGCACTCGCTCGACACCGGGCCGACGACCGGCCCAGATCCCAAGCGGCACCCCGATCGCCAGGGCGACGACCACCGACACGACGACGAGCGAGAGCGTCTGAAGGCTCTCCTCCCACACGCCCAAGATGCCGAAGACCAGCACCCCGGCGACGGTGAGGACCGCCATACGCCAGCCGGCGACGTAACCGGCCAGGCACGCCGCTCCGGTCAACACGCCGAGCCACGTCATGCGCAACAACCCGTCGGTGACCCCTTGGATCGAAGCGGTGATCGCGCTCTCGAGCGGATCCAAGAAGTAGGCGAACAGCCAGTGGTTGGCCTGGTTGTTGATGATCCAGGTCTCCACGTCGGCGAACACGTCGTCGACGCCCACGATCCAGCCCTCGGGGAACCCCGGGGTGAGCCACATGAGCCCGACCGCCGCCACCACCGCCGCGATCGCGAGCGCGAGGACCCGCCGTGGCCACGGCGACGGCTCGACGACGGCGACGGACGCCGACGCAACGGCGACCGGAGGACCCTGGGTCTTGACCGCCACTACCTCTCCTCCACGAGCGCCCGCATCACGGCGCCGCGGTCGACGACCCCGACGACGACCTCGCCGTCCATGACGCGGATGGTCCGATCGGCCTCGGCGACCATGGGGATCAGCTCCTGCACGACGGTGTCGGCGCTGACGCTCGGCCCATCGCTCGGCGCGTTGCCGTTCACGGGAGCCATGATCGAGCGGGCCGTCAGCACGTGCGCGCGAGGCACGTCTTTCGTGAAGTCCGCCACGTAGTCGTCGGCGGGATGCGCCACCACCTCTTCGGGCGTGCCCGTCTGCACGAACTTCCCGTCTTTCATGATCGCGATGTGATCGCCCAGCTTCAGCGCCTCGGCGAGGTCGTGGGTGATGAAGATCATCGTCTTCTTCAGGTCACGTTGCAGCGCGATGACCTGGTCTTGCATGTCGCGGCGGATCAGCGGGTCGAGCGCGCTGAAGGGCTCGTCGAACAGCAAGATCTCGGGGTCGTTGGCGAGCGCCCGGGCGAGACCCACGCGCTGCTGCATGCCCCCGGACAGTTCGTCGGGGAACGAGTTGCCCCAGCCGCCGAGCCCGACGGTCTCGATCACCTGCTCGGCGGTGGCGAGCCGTTCCGCCTTCTCACGTCCCTGGATCTCGAGACCGAACGCCACGTTGTCGATGATGCGCCGGTGCGGGAGCAGCCCGAAGTGCTGGAACACCATCGAGATCTTCCGGCGCCGGAGCTCGCGCAGGCGTTCGTCATCCAAACCCAAGATGTCGTCGCCGTCGATCACCACCTGCCCCGCCGTGGGGTCGTGGATGCGGTTGATCATGCGGATCAACGTCGACTTACCGGAGCCTGAGAGCCCCATGACGACGAACACCTCACCGGGCGCCACGTCGAACGAGATGTCTCGCACGGCCGCGACGCACCCGGTCTTCTCGAGGAGCTCGCCGCGTGGCAGGTCGGCCTCCGGAGACCCGACGATGCGCTCGGCCTTCGGTCCGTAGATCTTCCACAGGTTCTTGCAGGACACGGAGACCTGCAGCGCGTCGCTCACGTTCCCCCCTCGCACGATCCGGGTGCCAACCTTTGGGCCAACGGTTGGGATGGTGGTCCAGCCCGCTCGAAGCCGCAAGCCACGAGTTGCGGTCTGAGCAACCAGGCGCAGCCCACGCGCCCGGCGCCACCTGATGCGCCCGGGCCTTCAGCCGGCACCGAGCAACGCGAGACCGAGCACCACGAGGGCGACACCCAGGAACTGGTTCGCGACCAGGCGCTCTTTCAGCACGAGGATCGACAGCGCCACCGCGATCACCGGGAACACGGCGCTCGCCGCGAGCAACAGCGAGACCGCGTCGCCGCGATCGGTGCCGAAAGAATACGACGTGACACCGACGACGTCGGCGAGCCCAGCCAGCGACGCGAACGTGAGCCCGAGCGCTCCGGCGGTGCGGAGCCTTCGAAGCTCAGCGCGACGTAGCAGCACGAGCGGCGCGAACGCGACGAGCATCGAGATCCTCGACAACCACAGACCCAACAACCAATCACCCACCTCGAGCACGATGCGAGCGAGCAGGAATCCGGCCACGCCGAAGGTGACGGCGGCGATGACCGCCCACCACAGACCTGGGGCCCGCGTGTGGAGCCCCGCGCGGAGCGCGGGGAGGTCGGTCGACACGAGCATCGTGCCGACCACCGTGATCCCCATCCCCGCCAGGGCCAGACCCGACGGACGCTCGTCGAGCACCACCATGGCGAGCGCGATCCCGACGACCGCGTAGCCGGCGCCGATCGGTGACACGACCGTGACGGGACCAAGCTCGAGGGCGTGATAGTGCGACGCGTAGGCGACCATCGCGGCGACACCGTTAGCGGCGACGAACCCGAACGCCGATGCCAACGAGGTGGTGTCGTGGTCACCGGCCACGAACAGCGCCGTCACGAACACCGCCGAAAGAACCTGCCCCACGACCACCGCCGACAGCGCTCCCATCCGCCTGCCACCGAGGGCGCCGAAGAAGTCGGCGAGGCCCCACCCGAGCGCGGCCAGCAGGCCGAAGATCACGCGCGGGGCCTGGCTTCGGCGAGAGGCCTGGTTGCGGCGAGAGGCCTGGCTTCGGCGAGCGCGTCGACCGCCACGGCACCCGCCGCATCCACGAGCAGCGGGTTCGCCTCGATCGACATGATGCGGTGACGGAGGTCATGCGCGGCGCGCGCGACACCCGCGACGGCTTTCGCCGTCGCGGCCAGGTCGTGCGCGACGGGGTCGAGGCCGCACATCGTGGCGTGCTCGGCCACGAACCGGAGCGCCTGTGCGGGCCGGAGCGGGCACGGCACGAACACCGCGTCGCCCCGTTCGGCGAGCGCGCCACCCGGCCGGATCGTGACCATGGGCCCGTACCGGTCATCGACGATGGCACCGACCAGCACCTCGTGGCCCGCCACCATCTGCTGGACCAAGATCCGCGGCGCGCGTGCGCCGGCGCCCTTCGCCGCCTCGAGCACCTCGGCGCCGGCCACGGCGACGTCGGCGGCACTGGACAGGCCCAGCCGCACCCCGCCCAGCTCCGCCTTGTGCGGGATCTCGGGCGCGAGCGCCTTCACGGCCACCGGGAACCCGATCGATCGCGCGAACGCGGCCGCCTCATCGGGCGTGCGCACCGTGCGCTCCTTCGGGCGGCGGACGCCGTACAGAGCGAGGATCGCCGCGCCCGTCGCCTCGTCGACGGGACCCGACGCACCACGGAGCAGCCGAAGCGCCGCACCGCGGTTGCGGTGGTGCCCCGGCTCACCGGCCACCCGGCGCCCGCGCGAGGTGTGCACCTCGACGAGCGCCCCGATCGCGGCGGCCGAGGCCTTATGACCCTGGAGGAACGGCAGCTTCTCGGCCGCCGTGAACCGCTTCGCCTCCGCGATGTACGACAGGGGGCTCATGGCGACGCTCGCGAACGCCACGCCGGTCTCGCGACGCAGGCGGCGCACCGCGTCGAGCACCGGTCTCGCCCACGGGGTCTCACCTTCGAGCCTCGGCGGGAAGGCGTCGAACGCGATGAGGCCGATCGAGGGATCGTGCGCGAGCGCGGTCAGCGCCCCCACGTACATGTCGGTCTCGACGGCTGCTTGCCCCGTCACGTCGAGCGGGTTGTTCTGCGACGCGTAGTGCGGCAGGACCTCGCGCAGCGCCGCCACCGTGGTAGGCGCCAGCTCGGGGAGCACGAGCCCGGCGGCGCCCGCGGCCTCGGCGAACAAGGTACATGCCCCGCCTGACTGCATCGCCGCCGCCACGCCGGCGCTGCGCAGGCGCCGCACGTGCGACAACAACACGGCGGCCTCGAACATGACGATCGGGTCTTCGACCATGACCACGCCGTGGGCTCGCAGCCACGCGTCACGGATCGTGGTGTCGCCAGCGAGCGCGCCGGTGTGCGCCATGATCGAGCGCTGCGCGGCCTCGCTCGTGGCCGCCGGGGCGCAGATCAACACGGGCTTGCGCGCCGCGCGGAGGGCCTCGAGCCCGCGCTCGATGCCCTCGACATCGCGCATCGTCTCGATGTAGCTGGTCACGACCTTCGTCGCGGGGTCGGCGGCCGCCCATGTGAACAGGTCCCCGAGCCCCAGGACCGCCTCGTTGCCGACGCCGAGGATGATCCGCAGCCCGACACCACGATCCGACGCCATCTGGCTCATCGTCCAGGCCACCGTGCCGCTCTGCGAGATCACGCTGATCGAGCCTGGCAAGGGCGAGGCCGGCGGCGTCGTGCCGTACGGAGCGACATGGTCAACGTAGTTGACGAATCCCTCGACGTTCGGACCGAGCAGCGGGATCCGGTTGCGAAGCGCCGCCTCGTGGAGCTCGGCCTGCAACACCCGCCCCTCGTCGCCCGCTTCGGCGAACCCCGACGACACGACCATGATGGCCTTCACGCCGCGCTCGCCGCACGCATCGATCATGCGGACGACCACCCGTGCGGGGACGACGAACACGACGAGGTCGACGCCTCTCGGAAGCTCGTCGACCCCCTTGCGGCACGGGCGGCCCCAGACGGTGTCGTACTTCGGGTTGACCGGGTACAGCTCGCCGTCGTAACCGAGGTGGCGGAGCGACCGCTCGATCTCGGGCGCCCACGAGTCGGTCGCCTCGGAAGCACCGACGATGGCGATCGACCTCGGCGCCAGCAGCGGCGTCAGGTTCCAGGTTCGCGCCATCACCCGGCCGCCATCACGGCTCGGTCCCGCGGAACCTCGCGTCTCGCCAGGCGATGGCAGCCTTGAGGCCCTGTTCGTTCGTGATGCGGCGGAACTCGTCGCGAGCCGGGAGGTTCGCCGTCTCGATCATGACGTCGAGCTCGGTGTTCGCCGCCAACGCGGCGCGGAACCCGGCCACGTCCCAAGCGCGGTTCACCGCTCGCTTCGTGGTCTGCACCACGAAGGGTTCGTTGCGGGCGATCTCGTCGGCGAGAGCCATGGTGGCGGCGTCGAGGTCGCCCGGCGCAACGACGCGGTTGACGAGCCCGATCCGGAGCGCCTCGCCGGCCGCGATGCGATCTTCGCCGGTGAACAACAGTTCCTTGGCCTTGCGCACCCCCACGACCCACGGCAGGAACATCGACACGACGCCCGAGCCGAACCGGATGTCGACGTAGCCGAAGAACGCGTCGTCGGCGGCGACGGCCAGGTCGCACGCGAGCATCAGGTCGGTGCCGCCGGCCAGGCAATACGACTGCACGCTCGCGATGACCGGTTTGGGGCAGTCGACGATGGCCAGCATCTGCGCCGTCGCGCGAGACAGGCCGTCGTGCCACGCGCGGGCGTCCTGCTCGCCTTCGTCGGCGTCTTCGGTCAGGTCATAACCAGCGCAGAACGCGCGGCCGGCCGCGGCGATCACCACGACCGAGACCCGGTCATCGCGGCCGGCCGCACCCACCGCCTCGACCAGGGTCTCCAGCAGCTCGTGGTTCAGGGCGTTCAGCGCCTGTGGCCGGTTCAGCGTCAGGCGCCGCACGGGACCATGATCGTCCACCAACAAGACGGGCGCGGACGTGTCCGGGTGGTCGCTCATGGGGTCTCCTTGGTCGACGGATGCGGCGGGGGTGCGGGGGCGATGCTAGCAACGTGCCTCTCAAGGTCGCCAGCTGCGCCAGGTTGTGCATCCGGGCAGGTCACCGCCGTCGTACCTCTACGGTGGAAGGGTCGTTGCGCCCGCGGGGGCTAGCCCCAACGGGCCACGGCACCGGGCAGGCTTGCATAGCCCACCCGGGCTGTGGTAGTCAGCGGTCTCAGACGTTGAACGGTCGGTCAGGCGCAAGCCTCCGACACGGAACAGGAGGAACCATGCCGAGGCGTCACCCGCTCGAGTTTTCCCGCCGAGACTTCCTCCGGCGCGCGGGGGGCGCCGCCGTCGCCGTACCGTCGCTCGCCGCCATCTTGGCTGCGTGCGGCAAGCCCGACGAGCCAGGGCAGACGGGCTCGCAGGCCCGCACGCTGGCGCGCCCCGACAAACCCGTGACCCTCGAGCTCAACGGCGACCCGATCGGCGCCGACACGCCCATCGAGGAGGGCGCGACGCTCCAGGTCTACAACTGGTCGGCGTACATGTACAAGAAGGTCCTGAAGAACTTCGAGGACAAGTTCGGTGTCACGGTCGAATGGACCACCTTCAACAACATGGAGGAGGGCATCCAGAAGCTGGCAGCCGGTCAGGTCGACGCCGACGTGTTCTTCCCCACCACCGACTACATCTCGCGGCTCGCGCAACAGGACCTGATCCAACCGCTCCAGCACGCGCTGATCCCCAACATGGAGGCCAACGTCTGGGAGTCCTTCTGGAACCCAGGTCCCTTCTACGACACCGGGTGGCGCTACACCGTGCCGTACACCATCTACACCACCGGCGTGGCCTACCGGCGCGACCACATCAGCGACAGCGAGGCCGATGCCCAGGGGTACGAGCTGTTCTTCAACCAGGGCGCCGCGGGCAAGATCAGCTACTACGACTCCTATCGCGACGCCCTCGGCATGATGCTCCTTCGCAACGGGGTCACCGACCCCAACAGCGGTGACCCGGCGGCGATCACAGCCGCCAAGGACGCCATCTTGGAGATGCTCAACACGTACGGGGCCAGGCTCACGATCAACGGCACGTACGCGAAGCTCCCCGAGGACGAATACTGGGTGTCGCAGTCGTGGTCGGGCGACATCGTCGGAGCGAAGTGGTACCTCCCCAAGGGCACCAGCACCGACGTCTTGGGCTTCTGGTACCCGGAGAAAGGCCTGATCGGTAACGACACCATCGTCATCCCCAAGAACGCCAAGAACCCACGGCTGGCACACGAGTTCTTGAACTTCTTCCTCGACGAGGAGCAGGGATACGTGAACTTCGCCGACTGGAACGGCTACCAGCCACCGTTCACCACGATCGACCCGTCGGCGCTCATCGACGACGGCGTCGTGCCCGAGCAGCTGGACCGTGCCGTGGTAACGGAGGACATGTTCACCACCGCCTACATCCAGGGCGAGCTCGAGCCCGACATCGACGACCTGTGGCTGGCGGCGTGGAACGAGATCCAGGCCGGTGGCTGAGGCGCCAACCGGGAACGAGGTGACCCGGCGGCGGCGGTCGCGAAGCGACCGCCGCCGCTCGACCGCCACCACCCGCGAAACCGGGGTGTGGTACCCGAAGGCGTATTGGCCGTCGTTCGCCGCACCCGGCGTCCTCTGGCTCGCCGTGTGGTTCCTGTTGCCTTTCTACGTGGTGTTGTCGGTGGCGTTCGGGAGCGTCGACCCTGCCTTCCGTCTGGCCGAGCCCACGTTCCAGTTCTGGTGGTGGGACTTCAGCACGTTCCAGGAGACCCTCGAGGGCTTCTACGTCGCGCCGGCGATCTACCAAGACCCGGCGATCCGCACGCTCACCTACGTGATCGTCGCGAGCACGGTGTGCCTCATGGTCGGCTATCCGATCGCGTATTTCACCGCGCGTCACGCCGGCAGGTGGCGCAGCTTGATCTTGGTCTTGCTCGTTGCGCCGTTCTGGATCAGCTACCTCATGCGGGTCTACGCGTGGCAGAGCCTGCTGCAGCCCGACGGTTACATCAACGACATCTTGGGTGTCGTGGGGGTCGAGCCCATCTTGTGGCTTTCGGGCAAGCAGTTCACCGTGATCTTGGGCCTGGTCTACGGGTACATCCCGTTCATGATCTTGCCGCTGTACGCCTCGCTCGACAGGATCCAGCAGAGCCACCTCGAGGCTGGGCGTGACCTCGGCGCCGGACCGGCGCGGACGTTCCTCCGCGTAACGCTGCCGCTGTCGAAGCAGGCGATCTTGGCGGGGCTCGTCATCGTGGCGCTCCCCATGTTCGGCGACTACTACACGAACGACCTGCTCGGATCGGACGCGACCTCGACCCTCGGCAACATGGTCGACAACGCGATCGTGCAGGCCGGGCAGCAGCCGGCTGCCGGAGGCCTGGCCATCGTGCTCATGGTGCTCGTCTTGATCCCGATGCTCTACTACATGCGCGAGACCCGGCGCGCGATCTCGCGGACCTCATGAGCGACACCGCGATCACCGCGCCGACGACCAGACCGAGCAGGGTCGCCACACGGCGCGGTGTCTTCGGGTGGGTGCGTGACCCTTGGCGCAAGCCGAGGTTCTTACAGACGCTGACGTGGGGTTACCTCGCCTGGTCGATCCTGCCTGTGCTCATCGCCATCATGTTCTCGTTCAACGCAGGCCGGTCGCGGAGCACGTGGCAAGGGTTCTCGTTCCGCTGGTGGTACCAAGACGAGTTCGATTCGCTGTGGCGCGACCAGGACCTGCGGCGGGCCATGGTGCAGACGTTCCGGCTCGCCATCGCCACGGTCGTGCTGGCGGTGCCGATCGGCACGGCCTTCGCCATCGGCATCGACAGGTGGCGGGGCCGCATCTCGCGCACCGCCAACTTCGCCATGTTGTTGCAGTTCGTGGTCCCCGAGCTGATCTTGTCGATCGCGTTGTTCCTGCTGTTCAACAAGGTGCTGAAGGACCTCTTCCCGCTGGGGACGTACGCGCAGATCGTGGGGCTGACCACGTTCCAGCTGTCCTATTCGGTCATCATCGTGCGAGCCCGGCTGCTCTCGATCGGCCCCGAATACGAGGAGGCCGCCATGGACCTCGGCGCCACACCGGGGCAGGCCTTGCGGCGGGTGTTGATGCCGCTGCTCATGCCGGCCGTCTTGGCGAGCGCCGCGTTGGTGTTCGCCGACGCCGTCGACAACTTCGTCACCGTTCGGTACCTGTCGGGTCCTGCGTCGAGCGAGCCCCTGTCCGTGAAGATCTACACCGCGGCGCGACAGTCGCCGGCACCGTCGATCAACGCCGCCGCGACGGTGATGCTGGTGTCGACGCTCTTCATGATCGCGATCGGGTGGTTCCTGAGCCGCCGCGTCAGCAAGGGCGATACGAGTGGCGCCGACGCCGTGTTCACCGGGCTGTAGACGAAGCGGCGGCCGCTCGGACCGGCCGCGGTGGCGGTCCGTTACTCGGTCGCGGTGTCGAGCTCGGCGGTCACGAGCACGTCGGCGCCTCCCACCGGCAACACGCGGAGCGCCTCCCGCGGCAGGTGCGCGGTGATGGCGTCGCCCGAGCGGTGCGGCTCGTGGTCACCGTCGTTGGGCATCCAGGCCTGGATCGTCTGCCCGCTCGCCAGGTGCACCATGATCTGCAACGTCGCGCCCACGTAGACGACGCGCTCGACGATGGCCGGCACGTGGTTCTCGCCGTTCATCCCTTGCTCGGCGATGTCGACGCGCTCGGGCCGGATCGTGATCTTGCTGGGCCCCACCGTGGAGGCCTCGCCCTGCCCGGCCACCAGCTGGAACTCGCCGAGCGTGACGCGGCACCCACCGTCGGTCACACCCGCCGCGGCGGCGTCCATGAGGTTCGACACCCCGAGGAAGTCGGCGACGTAGGCGGTGGCGGGCTCTTCGTAGATCTCCTTCGGCGGGCCGACCTGCTCCACACGGCCCTGTGACATGACCGCGATGCGGTCGGACATCGTGAGGGCTTCTTCCTGGTCGTGCGTCACGTAGATGAACGTGATGCCGACCTCCTCCTGGAGCGCCTTCAGCTCGATCTGCAAACGTTTGCGGAGCTTGGCGTCCAGCGCACCAAGTGGCTCGTCGAGCAGCAAGACCTTCGGGTTCAAGATCAGCGCCCGCGCGAGCGCGACGCGCTGCTGCTGCCCACCCGACAGCTGGTTCGGCCGCCGGTCGGTGAACTGGCTCATCTGAACCAGCTCGAGCGCCCGCCCGACCCGCTCGGTGATCTCGGGCTTCGAGGCCTTCTGGTACTTCAGGCCGAAGCCAACGTTCTCGCGCACCGACAGGTGTGGGAAGAGCGCGTAGTTCTGGAAGACGGTGTTTACGTTGCGCTTGTGCGGCGGCGTCTGGGCCATGTCGGCCCCGTCGAGCAGGATCTGCCCTTCGGTGGGACGCTCGAAGCCGGCGATCATGCGGAGCGTCGTGGTCTTGCCACAACCCGAGGGCCCGAGGAGCGAGAAGAACTCACCCGGGGGCATCTGCAGGTTGATACCGGCGACGGCGGTGAACTCACCGAACCGCTTCACCAGATCGACGAGCGTGACCTCTCCGCCTGCCATGGTCCGCGGAGTCTACCGCCTGCCGTACGGGCCGGGTCAAACGGTTGCGTCGGGCAGATCGGAGGCCGCGGGTTCCACATCGGGGGGCGGCTCGGCCAGCCCCCAGGCATCGGCGCCCCCATCGATGACCACCGTGGTTCCCGTGATGTAGCCGGCGGCGGGCGTGGCCAGGAAGGCGATCGTGGTGCCGACCTCATCGGCGGTGCCGGCGCGCTTCAGCGGCACCTGCGTCGCGGCGTGGTCGACCACAGACTGGCCGCCGTAGCGCAACATCCCCTCCGTCTGGATTATCCCGGCGGCGATGCACACCGAGCGGATGCCGAACCGCGACCATTCGAGGGCGATGCCCGACGCGAGCGTCTCGAGCGCCGACCGCGCCATGGACGAGTGGATCATGGAGGGGATCCCTCGGCGCGGACTGAACCCCAAGAAGACGACGAAGCCGTGCCGCTGCGGGATCATCCACCGGGTCGCCACCTGCTGCGTGAGGTGCCACGCGGCGTCGATGTTCAGGCGATGGACGGCACGGAGCCCCTTCGTGCTGATCGCCTCCATCGGCGCCGCGAACTGCCCACCGGCGTTGTTGACCAGCACGTCGAGACGGTCGTGACGGGTGGCGACCGCGTCGAGCAGGCCGGCCACTCCCGTCTCTTCACGGACGTCGCACGTCACCACCATGCAAGCGTCGCCCAGCTCGCGGGCGGTGGCGTCGAGTGGCTCGGGGCGCCGCCCGCAGATCACGACCGAGGCCCCGGCGCCGACGAACGCGCGGGCCGTGGCGCGACCTATCCCCGTGCCACCGCCGGTGATCAACGCGACCTGCCCCGCGAGCGCGTCGGCCGCGAGCGGTGAGCGAACCGCCTCTACCATGGGCGCAGTATGCAAGAGACCTGGCGCGACGTGGCAGGCGACGGCGGCATCCGGCTGCGTGTCCGCGACGTCGCCGGCCCCCGTGGTGCGCCGAGCGTCCTGCTGCATCACGGGCTCGCCTCGTCGCAACGGATCTGGGACCTGATGCTCACGGATCTGGCGCGCACGTTCCGCGTGGCGACGTTCGATGCGCGGGGGCACGGCCGAAGCGCGAAGCCTGGGTCGGGCTTCGGGTTCGACCATGTCGTCGCGGACGCGCTCGCCGTGTCACGGTCTCTCAGGCTCGGCCGGCCGATCTTCGTGGGGCACTCCTGGGGCGCCATGGTCGGTCTGGAGCTCGCAGCACGCCACCCCCGCTCGGTCGCAGGCGCCGTCCTCGTCGACGGCGGGGTGACATCGATGCGCACGTCGTTCGCCACGTGGCGCGAGGCGCGCGAAGCGCTCGCGCCACCCCACCTGGCCGGCATGCACATCGAGGAGTTCCGCGCACTGATCCATACGTTCATGGGCGCCGCCGTACCCGTGACGCCCGAGCTCGAAGCCATCGTGTTGTCGGTGATGCGCGTCGCTCCCGACGGCACGATCAGACCGCAGCTCAGCCGGGCGAGCCACTTCAAGGTCTTGCGGGCCATCTGGGAGCAGGACCCGGTCGGGCTCCACGCGCGATTGCGGGTCCCGGCGCTCGCGATCGTCGCACACGGGTCGGGCGATGACGGCGACGCCGCTTGGGAACAGGCGAAGCGCGCCGCGGCAGCGGCCCTCCGCGATGCCCGCGCCTCGACCCGCGTGGTCTGGATCGAGTCGATACACGACGTGCCCCTGCAACATCCCGCGGCTCGCTCGTGAAGCACATCCGACGGTTCGCGGCGCGCGCCGTACGATAGGAACGTGTTGGTCTTCCTGTTCATCGTGATCTTGCTCGCCGTCGCCGGGTTGCTGGGCGTGGTGCTCAAGGCGGTTGCGCTGCTCATCTTGACCGCGGTGCTCGCGGCGATCGCCGTCGGTGTGGCTGCGTACCTCGCCATCAGGCGGCAGCTGCGCACGGCCGATGGGCTCACGCGCGGCGGGACCACGATCTCGATCGGGAGGGCACACCGCGGCGATGCCGGCGACGGGCCTGAACCGCCGCTGCGTGACGACCGCTACTGAGCGCCGAGCTCTCGGTCCTTCGCGGCTCGGTCCTTCGCCGCTCGCGCCAGCAGATGCTCCCGGTACCACAGGGGTGCGGCACCGATGGCACCCCACGCGAGCCCACGCGAGCGGCCCCGATCTTGCCGCGCGTCGCCGCGTTCGAGGGCCAGGGCCGACAACCGCACCAGGGGCCAGCGCAAGGGCTCGGGCGGCGCGAGCGACGACTCAGGGCGGTTGACCGCGAGCGACGTCCACTCGTCGTCGCGACCGAGCACCGTCGACGCCAAGATGTGCCCGCCGACGAACGTCTGGGTGAGCCCATGCCCGCTGAAGCCGAGCCCCGCGTACACGTTGCCCGGCGGCAGCGTCCGGTAGAACGGCACGAACGTCGGGGTCTGGTCGATGGGACCACCCCACGCATGCGTGAACCGAACCCCGTCGAGCTGCGGGAACATCCAGAGCAGCCCGCGCGCCACGGCATCGGCGAAGTGCCGCCGGTGTGTGGCGGCCGGGCCTCCGGCCCGGCCGCCGAAGACCGCACCACCGGCACCACCACCGATGACGATGCGTCCGTCATCGGTGGGTCGCAGGTAGTAGAGCCAGTCCCGTCCGTCGGCGATGCCGACGTGCGAGGTCCACCCGATCGTCGCGAGCCTGTCGGGGATGGGTTCGGTCGCCACCACGTAGTCACTGATGATGCCGAAGCTCCGCCGGAACCCGGGCCACCCGGCCGCCCACGCACCCACCGCCAGCACCACGTGATCCGCCTTCACCGCACCGCGGGAGGTTCGCACCACAGCCGGACGTGATGGTTCGATCCGCGCCACGGCCGTCCGCTCGAACACATGCACACCCCTGTCGAGCAGCAGCTGGCGCAGACCCCGCGCCAACAGCGCCGGCTGGCAGATCGCGTTGTCAGGTATGAGGTCGCCGGCCACGAACCGCGGCGAGTCGGCGATCGCCCTGACCTCGTCGAGCTCCAGGTGCCTGATCCGATCGGCGACGCCGAGCCGCTGGAGCGCCGTCGGCGTCCCGGCCGAGCCGGTTTGCCAGGTGCCGCTCTTCACACCCATCACGCCTTCGTGGCGCACCTGCGCGTCGATGCCGTAGCGGTCGCAGAACGTGGCGACGTCGCCCACGCTCGCGGCGAGCACCTGCGCGTATCGGAGCCCTTCGTCGTCGCCGAACAACGCGGCGAGCGCATCGAGGTCGTGCCACGACGACGAAAGGAATCCACCGTTGCGGCCGCTCGCGCCGCCGCCCACGATGTCGCGCTCGAGCAGCGTGACTCGAAGCGCCGGCTCGCGTTCCGTGAGCTGCACCGCCGTCCACAGCCCGGCGAACCCGCCGCCCACGATCGCGACGTCGGCCACGACGTTGCCCTGCAGCGGCGGGCAGGGGGCGCCGGCATCGGCGGCGAGCGCATCTTGGAGCCACAGGCTCCGCGCAGCGCCCGGGGCGGGGATGTCGAGGTCGGCTGGCCGCATCGACCGTCATGTTCCCAGGAGACGGTCGTACGCTGACATCGTGGCCACCGACCATCGTCAGACGATCGAGACGCGACACCCGGCGGAGCACCGCCGCGTGGTAACGATGCTCTACGACGACGACTGCGGCGTGTGCCGGTCGTGCGCTCGTTGGGTGGCCCGGCTCGATCGCCGGTCGCGCATCCGCGCCATACCCATCGCGTCGGGCGAAGGCGACCTGCTGCTCTCGCCGGTGCCTGCCGCGACACGTGGGAGCGCGATGCACGCCGTGCGCCGCGACGGCCGGGTGTATTCGGGCGGCGCCACCGTGCCCGTCATCGTCGGTCTGCTCCCGGGCGGACGGCCGCTCGCCGCCGTCGTGGCCGCGTTCCCGGGTCTCACCGATCGCACCTATCGCGCCTTCGCGTCGCGGCGGGCGGCGGCGAGCCGCATCTTCGGGCTCGACGTCTGCGGCACCGATCAGGTGTCGCTCGACCACGAACCGAGCGAACCCCTACCGTGAGCCCCGCGACGTGCTCGCGGCGCTGCGGGACCCGGTCAGGGTCGCCCGGCTTCGCCGGGCGACCCTGACCTAACCCTCGAGGTCAGGAACCCTCGCCGAGCTCGCCCGCCTCGACCAGCTCGGCGGGAGAGTCCGGCACCGTGACCCGCTCGGCGGCCTGGTGACCCTCGACGTCGATCTTCGGCAGCCACTCGAGCCACCTCGGCAGGTACCAGTTGCGGTCACCGAGCAGCTTCATGGTCGACGGCACCAGGACCGACCGGATGATGGTGGCGTCCATGAACACCGACACCGCGAGCCCGAAGCCCATCTGCTCGAGGGCGGTGAGGCGTCCCGCGGCGAACCCCGCGAACACGGCGACCATGATCACGGCGGCGCCGGTGATGATGCCACCCGTGGTCCGCAGGCCGTAGGCGACCGCCTCGGAGTTGTCGCCCGTCTTGTCGTACTCCTCACGGATGCGGGACAACAAGAACACGTGGTAGTCCATCGACAGGCCGAACAAGATCGAGAACAGGAACAGCGGGAGCCACGACTCGATCGAATCGACCTGCGAGAACCCGAACGCGTTCGCGATGGTCTCGCCGATGGCCGGCCCGCCCTTCTGGAAGACCAGCACGATGAGCCCGTACGCCGCGCCTACCGACAGCAGGTTCATCACGATCGCCTTCGCCGGCACCACGAGCGACCGGAAGACGACGGTGAGCAACAGGAACGACAACGCGAGCACGAGCAGGATGATCAGCGGCGTGTAGCGGTCGCTGATGTCGAAGAAGTCCTTGACGAAGGCGGTGTCGCCTCCGACGAGCACCTCGGCCACCGCGCTGCCCTCGAACGCCGCGGGAACGTACTGCTCACGCAGACGGGTGATGGTCGCGACCGCCTCGTTGCTCTGCCCGTCGGTCGCCGTACCGATGAGCGGCACCTCGATCACCGCGACGGTTCCATCCGGACTGACCTGCGTGGGCAACGGCGTGCCCATCGTCGGATCGTCGGCGATGGCGGCGGTGAACGCGTCGGCGGAGGCCGCCACGTCGGGGTTCAGCTCACCCGGCGCGCCAGGCTGTGGTCCCGGCGTGCCGATCGCGCCGTCGCCCACCATGACGATCTTGACCGACGCTTGGGCGCCCGCTTCCGGGAAGTGCAGGACGATCGACTCGAATGCCTGCTTCGTGTGCGCCTCGTCGGGCAACGTCTCGATGCCGGCGAGACCGGTCTTGATGCCGCGACCCCCCCCGTCAGCGTGCGGCTGGATCCAGTACGGGAGCGACAACACGAGCATGAAGCCGGCCGCGAGGATGAGCCACATGACCGGGCGCGCCATGACGCCGCGCGACACCTTGTCCCAGAAGCCGCCGGGCCGGCCGTGTTCGACGTCGCGACCCCGGCCGAAGATGCGTCCCGCGTTGATGCGATCGCCGAGCAGCGACAAGATCGCGGGTAGCAGCGACATCGAAGCGCCGACAGAGACGAGCACGACGATGATGGCGCCGCCGGCGAGGCTCCGGAAGATCGTGGTGGGCACGAGCAACATGCCTGCGAGCGCGAGCACCACGGTCATCCCGCTGAAGAAGACCGCGCGGTTGGCCGTCGCCCCCGACATCCCGATGGCGTCGAGCTTCTCGCGTCCGCGGTGCCGCTCCTCGCGGTACCGGGACACGACGAACAAGGAGTAGTCGATGCCCACCGCGAGACCCATCATCGAGATGAGGTTCGGGGTGAAGAAGCTGAAGTCCCACAAGATGCCGAACAGGCCGACCACGCCGAGCGTGACGGCGATCGAGAAGATCCCCATGACGATGGGGGTGACGCCCGCGACGACAGCCCCGAACACGATGATCAAGACGATGATGGCAGCGAGGACGCCGATGCCTTCACCGAAGGCGAGATCTTCCTCAGAGATCTTCCTGAAGTCCTCCGACGAGCTGACCAGGCCGAGCTGGAAAGCCTCGATGCCGTCGCCCGAGAACGACTCGCGGACCCCTTCGATCGCGAGATGGTTCTTCGTCGCCTCGTCGCTGTCACCGGTCAAGACGACGGTGAACAACACGGCCTTGCCGTCTTCGGACACGATGGGGCCGAGCGCCGCCACCTGCGGGTCCTTCGCCGCCTCGTCCGACAGTGGGAACGACGCGGGCGACTGAGCGATCACGGCGGTGCCGAGCCCCTGGAGCCCGCCCAGCAGGCCGTTGACGCGCTCGGCGAACGCCGGGTCATCGACCGCACCCTCGGACTCGCCGACGACCACGAACGTCTCGGTCACGATGTCCTGCTCGAGCTGGCGCTCCTCCAGGAGCTGCTGTGCCCGCTTGGCCTCGGGCGAGTTCGTGAAGTCGAAGTCGGTCGTGAGCGCCGGCGCCAGGAGCGTCGACAGCGACACGATGCCGGCCACCAAGATGGCGAACCAGATGGCGACCGTGCGGCCCGGGTGACGGCTGCTCGCCCGCGCGAGCGCCTCGGGATTGATCTTCATGGAGCCCCCTCGTCCGTGCCGGGCCGTTCGCCCGGACTGCTTGACGTACGATGTATGCTTACGGTGTACGAACCCTACGTGTACACCGTAAGACTGTCAACCCCCGTGGAGCGAACCGATGACGACGACCAAGGAACATCGCGAACGCCTCACCCGTGAGCGGATCGTCGAGGCCGCGCTGCGGGTCATGGACGCCGAGGGTCTCGACGCGGTCACGATGCGCCGCGTCGCCCGCGAGGTGGGTGTCGAGGCGATGTCGCTGTACCACCACGTTCGCGACAAAGACGACCTGCTCGGTGGGATCTGCAGCCTCGTGATGCGGGGGTTCGTCATCCCTCCCGCCGATCTCGACCCCGCAGAGCGCGCCCGCCTGGGGGCTCACGAATGGCGACGGTTGCTGAAGGCCCATCCGAACGTCGTCGCGGTGTTCGCGGAGCGCAAGGAAGCGATGACCGACATCGAGGCGCTGCTGCCCATGGAGTTCGCCTTGGATGTCTTGCGCAGCAATGGACTCGAGGAGCGGGACGCCGTCCAGGCCTTCAACGTCATCGGCGGGTACATCATGGGTTGCGTCATGATGGAGGTCGGCCGCATGTTCTCGGCGGGCGCCACGCCGTCAGACGAGGCCTCGGTCGCACCGCCACCCGACCTGCCCGCCGACCGGTTGCCGTGCATCGTGGCTGCGCTCCCCTACCTCGCGGCGTGCGATCCGGATGAGCAGTTCGACTACGGGCTCGACCTCTTGCTGGCCGGCATCGCTGCCAGGGTGGGCGAGAACACCGGCGCCTGAGCGACGAGGCAGATGCCCTGGCGGGCAAAGCTATCGAACCGTCGGCCAGCTCAAGGTCACCCCGCCACGACCCGATGCCATCGGGAGTACCCCATCGTTCGAGGGAGCCCCCGTGGACCGCGACCAGATGCCGGCCTCGCCGCACGCCATCGAAGGCGGCTTCTTCACCGAGGGTGGCGCCGCCACCAGTCTCGTCGCGCGGTTGCGCGACCTCGAAGCTCGCTACCGCGGTCTGCTCGACCGTCTCCCTGCCGTGTTCTACATCGACGGGGTCGGCAACGACGATCTGATGGTCGACGTGTCACCGGGCATCGAAGACCTGCTGGGCATGAGCCGCGACGAATGGCTCGGCGGGCTGCAGACCTGGGAGCGCATCGTCCACCCCGACGACCTGCCACGGGTGTTGGCCACCAGCGAGCAGAGCGTCGCCATGGGTGCCCCGTTCCGAGCCGAATACCGAGCTTGCCGCCCCGACGGGCGGACCGTGTGGATCCGCGAGGACTCGGTGTTGATCCATGACGAGAAGGGAGCCCCGCTGTACTGGTTGGGCCTCATGCTCGACGTCACCGAGCTGGTCGAAGCGCAGCGTGGCCTGCGGACGGTCAACGATCAGTACGGAGCGCTCGTCGAGCAGATCCCGGCGATCGTGTACCAAGACCTTGCCGACGAGAACTGGACGACGGTCTACGTCAGCCCCCAGATCACCACGCTCCTCGGTGTGGAGCCACACGAATACGTGGGCGACAGCAAGCTGTGGTCGGAGCTGCTGCACCCCGACGATCGCGACCGCACGATCGACGCCGTTGACCGTGGCATCGAGTCGGGCGAGCCCTACACCGTGGAGTACCGCATGATCGCCCGCGACGGCCGGGTCGTGTGCTTCCAGGACACGGCGACGGTGCTGCGCGACCCCGAGGGACGCCCCACCATGATCCAAGGTGTCATGCTCGACGTCACCGAGCGCAAGGAGGCTGAAGACCGCTTGGCTTTCTTGGCCTACCACGACCACGTCACGGGTCTTCCCAACAAGGCGATGTTCGACGAGCTGCTCGACCTGTCGCTCGCCCGGGGACGCCGCTCGGGCCTGGGCGCCGCGGTCCTCGCGCTGGACGTCGACAACTTCAAGCTGGTCAACGACTCCCTCGGGCACGAGGCCGGCGACCACCTCATCGCGCAGATCGCCGAACGGCTGCAGGAGGCGACCAGGGACGGCGACATCGTCGCCCGGCAGGGCGGCGACGAGTTCCTGCTGCTCGTCGCCGATGTCGACCCCGCCGGTGCCCTCGGTGACGAAGACGCCGCCGCGCTCGTGGCCGAGTCGGTCGCGAACCGCGTGCAGCGAGCCCTCCAGGCTCCCTTCGACGTCGACGGCACCGAGCTCTACGTGACGGCGTCGATCGGCATCAGCGTCTTCCCACGCGACGCCGACGACGCGGGAACCCTGCTTCGCAACGCCGACGCCGCGATGTTCAGGGCCAAGGGCGCCGGACCAGGCGTCTACGTGCTGCACCGGCCCGACGATCAAGACGCTCTGTCGAAGCTCTCGCTGTCGACCCGGCTCCGAAAGGCGGTGGAGCAGCAGTCGTGGGCCCTGCACTACCAGCCGCTCGTCGAGCTGGGATCGGGAGCGATGGTGGGGGTCGAGGCCCTCATCAGGTGGCCCGACCCCGCCGGGGGCCTCGTGCCGCCGGGCGACTTCATCCCGCTCGCCGAAGAGATGGGGCTCATCGAGCTCATCGGTGACTGGGTGGTCGATGAGATCTGCCGGCAACACGCGAAATGGCGCGAGCAGGGCGTCGAGCTCGAGATCGGGTTCAACCTGTCGCCGCGCGAGCTGTGGCAGGCCGACCCGGTCGAACGGATCGTCGGCAAGATCGTCGACGCTGGCATGGACCCCGGCACGGTCACCATCGAGATCACCGAGTCGGCCGCCATGAACGACCCGGACAGGATCGTCGAACTGCTCCACCGGTTCCACGACCGTGGGGTCCGGCTCGCGATCGACGACTTCGGAACCGGCTATTCGTCGCTGTCGCGGCTTCGTTACATGCCGGTCGACATACTGAAGATCGACCGCGCGTTCATCAAAGAGGTCCACACCGACCCGCAGAGCGCCAGCATGGTCTCGGCCATCATCGCGCTCGCATCGAACCTCCATATGACACCGCTCGCCGAAGGTATCGAGACGGAGGAGGAATGGCGGTTCCTCGTCGATCGCGGATGCACGTTCGGCCAGGGCTTCCTGTTCTCACGACCGGTACCCCCCGACGAGATCGTCGCCCTGTACCGGCGCGAAGGGCTGCGGTTGATCGAGGGCGGTCTGGCAAGCTGACGCTCAGCGCCGGCGGCGCGGGCGCAGGCCGCTGCGCCCCTTCGGGCCGCCGCTGAACACCACTCGCGGCGGCGCCACCTTCATGCCTTCCAGCTCGAACTCGTCGTGCAGATCGAGGCGCGCGGCCATGCGGCTCACGTCGCCTTGCTGGTCGGGGGTCACGAGCGTCACGCTCGTGCCGAAGCGCCCGGCGCGCGCGGTACGCCCCACACGGTGGACGTAACCCTTGTCGTCAAGCGGCGGGTCGTAGTTCACGACGAGCGTGATGTCGTCGAGGTCCAGGCCGCGGGCGGCCACGTCGGTGGCGACGAGGATACCGACATGCCCGTCGGCGAAGCGTTGCAGCGACCGGTCGCGCGCCTCTTGGCGCATGTCGCCGTGCAAGGCCAGGGCATGTACCCCCTGCCCTTTGAGCTGGCGGGCGAGGTTGTCGACCATGCGCTTCGTGTTCACGAACACGAGCGTCAGGCCCGACTGAGCGTTCGCGAGCTCGATGAGCTTGCCCAGCTTGTCGTTCGACGGCACGGGGACGAATCGGTGGTCGGCGTCTTCCACGATCAATCGATCTTCGCGGTCACCGACCTCGTGGCGCACCGGGTCACGGGTGTAGACGGCGGCGATGTGCCCGACCGCACCATCGAGGGTGGCCGAGAAGAACATGGTCTGCCGGTCGGCCGGGAGGTGCCGGACGATCCGATCGACCTGCGGCTGGAACCCCATGTCGAGCATGCGGTCGGCTTCGTCGAGGACCAGGATGGTCACACCGCGCAGGTCGATGAGCCCTCGCTCACGCAGGTCGTCGAGCCGCCCCGGTGTCGCGATGACGATGTCGGCGCGGTCGACCCCTTTCGCCTGCTCGCGGACGTTCGTCCCGCCGTACACCGCTTTGACCTTGAGCCCCTTCACCTTCGCGATGTCGACGAACTCGTCGGTCACCTGCTGCGCCAGCTCGCGCGTGGGCAACAACACGAGCGCGCCCGGTTTCGACGCCGACGCCGGGTCGAGGCGCTCGACGATGGGCAGCGCGAAACCAAGGGTCTTGCCGGAGCCGGTCTTCGACTTCGCGAGCGTGTCGCGGCCAGCCGTCGCGTCCTCCATCACCATCGCCTGGATGGGGAACGGGTCGGTGATGCCACGCGCGGCGAGTGCCGCCACGACCGGCTCCGAGACCCCCAGCTCGCGGAAGCCCGGGAGCGTCTCGTTCACAGCTCCAGGCTACCGCGCCGAGCCGCAGCGCGGACGTCCACGGGCTACAGCTCGAACGCCCCATCGAATGCGCCCACGAGGTGGCTCACGATCAGGAGCTGCGCGAGGGCAAGGGATTCGCTCCGATCTTCGTCGGCACCGGGGCGACGAACGACCCCGATCTGGTCGCGCTGCAGCCGCTCGTCCGGGTGCAGCGACGCCCACAACGCCTCTTCCAGCTCGGCGCCGACCGCGGGCGGGCAGTTACCGTCGATGTCGAGCACGCTCATCGGTCCGCGGCGGTCGGTCAGGGTCGACCACCGCACGGGCTCGACGCCTCGAACCCTGAACGAACCCAACAGCTCGCGGAGCGCCGGGTACGGCAGCGTCGGCCGCACGACGAGCCTCGCCGACAGGTGCTCGTCTTCGCTCGATCCGTCGCGGCGCCGGAATCGCACGACGACGTCGGCGAAGCCGCGCTGTGGCCGGATGTAGTGCGCGGCGTCGGCCTCACGGCGTTGCAGCTCGACGACGACCTGTTTGGGTGAATAACCACGCTCGAACACGTCGCGCTCGAGCTTCCAGCGATGGCGCAACGTTTCGTCCGGCTCGAGGAACACCGCGACGTCGATGGCATCGCGAACACCGCGGTCGGCGAGGGGCAGGAGCCCTTCGACGATGATGATCTCGCCGGGGTCGACGCGCTCGTCGGGGCCGAAGGTGCCGGTGTGGTGATCGTACGTGGGCTTCGCGACGCTCGCGCCCGAGGCCAACGACCGGAGATGCTCGGCCATCAGATCCATGCGGTTGGCCTCGGGCGCGAGCGGGGTCACCCCTCGCTCGGATCGATCCGCCCGATCGAACCGGTGATAGTCGTCGGTACACACGCGTCCCACCCGGCCGACACCCAGGATGAACTCCACGCCGCGCGACAGCGTGCTCTTGCCCGACGCGCTGTCGCCGGCGAGAGCCAGCAACAGGGGACGTGGTCCGGTGGACGAAGTCGCCCCCACCGTGGGCGCGATCGACTGGACCTGCGGAGATCGATCCATGAGGTCGGTCGAGCGTACCGCGCCTCCGACCGCACTCGGTGTCCCGCGGTCGCCAGGTCGCCCGCCGGCGGCAGTAGGCTGCACCGGTCATCGGACGGGAGACACGGTGGACGACCGCACCCAGCTCTGGCAGGACCTCGCGGCGCAGATCGCGATCGACAGCATCAGGGCGACCACCGCGGCGGGCTCAGGGCACCCGACATCGTCGATGTCGTGTGCCCATCTGCTCGCGGTGTTGTACGCCGACCACCTCCGGACCGACATCAAAGAGCCCGACTACCTGGGCAACGACCGGTTCGTCTTGTCGAAGGGCCATGCCGCGCCCGCGTTGTACGCGGTGCTCAAGGCCGTCGGTGCGTTCGACGACGACGTGTTGCTCTCGCTTCGACGTGAGAGCTCACCGTTGCAAGGTCATCCCGTGCCCATCCCTTCCTTCCCGTGGGTCGATGCCGCCACGGGGTCGCTCGGCCAGGGGCTCGCGGTCGGCCTGGGGATGGCCATCGCGCTTCGCAGGCACGGCTCGCCCGCGCGCGTCTGGGTGCTGCTGGGCGACTCCGAGGCAGCCGAGGGGTCGGTCTGGGAGGCCGCCGAGGCGGCCGCGCACCACGAGGCGGCCAACCTCACGGCCATCATCGACCTGAACGGCCTCGGCCAGCGCGGGCCAACGATGCATGGATGGGACGCAGCCACGTTCACCCGACGCGCGGAGGCCTATGGTTGGTCGGGCATCGAGATCGACGGCCACGACGTCGCGGCGATCGACCGTGCCTACAGGGAGGCGGCGGCCGACCGCCGTCCCACCCTCATCGTGGCCCACACCCACAAGGGACACGGCGTTTCGTTCCTGTCCGACGCCGAAGGCTGGCACGGCAAGTCGGTCCCGTCCGACCGCCTCGACGCGGCCATCGACGAGCTCGGGGGTGTCCGCGACGTCCAGGTGAGCCCGCCATCACCTCCCGAGCTCACCCCGCTCACCGCCAGCCCGCACCCGCCCGCAGGCCCACCGTCCTACGACGGGCCTGTCGCTACACGCAAGGCTTTCGGCGAGACGCTCGCCTGGCTCGCGACCCAGCGCGACGACCTCGTCGTGATCGACGGCGAGGTCGGCAACTCGACGCACACCGAAGACGTCGACGCCAGAGCGCCCGAACGCTTCCTGCAGCTCTACATCGCGGAGCAGACGATCGTCGGGGTGCAGACGGGGCTCCAGGCGCTGGGCATCACCGCCTTCGCTGCGTCGTTCGGCGCGTTCTGGACCCGCGCGTACGATCAGATCCGCATGGCCGTCATCAGCCGGGCCGATCTGCGACTGTGTGGCTCACATGCCGGCGTATCGATCGGCGAAGACGGGCCGTCGCAGATGGCCGTCGAAGATCTCGCCATGTTCCGCGCGCTCCACGGTTCGACCGTCCTGTACCCCGCCGACGGGAACAGCACCGTCTCGCTCGTGACCGCGATGGCCGACCTGCCCGGTGTGTCGTACCTGCGGACGACGCGGGAGGCCACCCCGGCGTTGTACGGCGCCGGCGAAGGGTTCCCGATCGGAGGATCGAAGACGCTCGCGTCGACCGATCATGACGACGTCACCTTGGTCGGCGCCGGTGTCACGCTGCACGAGTGTCTGGCCGCCGCCGACCTGCTGCGGGGCGACGGAGTCACGGCCCGCGTGATCGACGCCTACAGCGTGAAGCCGATCGATACATCCACCATCAGCGAGGCGTTCGAGGCGACCGGCTCGATCGTCGTGGTCGAAGACCACCGCGTCGAAGGCGGCCTCGGTGATGCCGTTCTCGACGCCCTCGCGACGACCGGCCCCATGCACGGCCGCGTGGTCAAGCTGGGAGTCCACGACCTGCCGGGCTCGGCGACGCCGAAGGAGCTGCGCGACTGGGCGAAGATCGACGCGGCCGCGATCGCGGCGGCGACGACGCGGGCGCTCCGGGGTTAGATCCGACCCTGCCCGGCCGCCACCGGGATCCCGCCGAAGGCGTAGGCGATGATCTCTTCGGGCGGGACGGGCTTGGAGAAGTAGAACCCCTGTCCCAGCTCGCACCCGTGTTCGCGCAGGAACCGAAGCTCCCCTTCGGTCTCGATCCCCTCGGCGAGCGTCGTCATGCCGAGCCCTTGGGCGAGCGTCAGGAACGCGCCGACGATCGATGCCGACTGAGGATCGGTGTCGACGTTGCTCACGAACGACCGATCGATCTTCAGCACCCGGACGGGCATCTCGCGCAGACGCGACAACGAGGAGTACCCCGTGCCGAAGTCGTCGATGGCCACGGCGAATCCCGCGTCGCGGAGCTCGACCAAGATCTGCTGTGCACGGTCGGGGTCCATCATGGCCGAGGACTCGGTCACCTCGACCAAGACCCTCTGGGGGGCGACCCCAGCGTCGCGGAACGCCCGTACGATGCGCTCGGCGAGGTCCGGCTGCCAGAACTGCCGGGGCGACAGATTGAACCCCACCTCCAGGTCCATGTCCAGCTCGCGCCAGGCTTGCACCTGGTACGCGATCTCGCGCACCACCCAGTCGCCGATCTGCTCGATGAGGCCCATCTCCTCGGCGAGCGGGATGAACTCGATAGGCGGCACCATCGTGCCATCGGGCTCGATCCACCGGATGAGCGCCTCGACCCCCACCATGCTATCGGTCGAGAGCTCGATGACGGGTTGGTAATAGAGGGTCCAGCGCTGCCCCTCGACAGCCTTGCGGAGCCGGGTGACGAACGCGAGACGCGCCGAGGAGTCTTCCGCGGAGCCCGCCGCCATGACGAACCCGGCGTTGCCCGTTTTCTTCGCCTCGTACATCGCCGCCTCGGCGCCCCTAAGCAGGTCGCTGGGATCGGCGGCGTCGCGCGGGAACAGGCTCACACCGATGCTGGCCGCGACGTACACCTCAGTGCCGCCCGCCTCGAACGGTGCGGTGAGCGACTCGCCGATGCGGCGTGCCACCCACTCGGCACGGACGCTCGCCGATCCGACACGGCCTTCCTCGAGGTCGAGGTCCGAGAGCAACACCAAGAAGCGGTCGGCACCCCGGCGTGCCACGAAGTCGGTCTCGCGAGTGGCGTCGCGCAGCCGGTTGGCGAACGCGCCCAAGATGTCGTCCCCCGCTCGGTGCCCCAGTGAGTCGTTGATGAGCCGGAAGTCGTCGAGGTCGACGAGCACTACCGCCACCGCCGTGCCGTTGCTCCTCGCCCGCGTCACCGACAGCTCGAGCAACTCCTCGAACATGGCGCGCGAGGGCAACCCGGTGAGCTCATCGTGGTAGGCGCCGGCGGCTGTCTGCTCCTCCGTTCGGCGGCGGTTGGTGATATCGAGCAGCACGCCGTGCGAATACCTGGGCATGCCGCGCTCGTCACGGATCATGCGACCTTCGTCGTGCACCCACACGACCCGACCGTCCTTCGTGAACAGCCGGTATTCGACCGAATACGGTTCGCCCGTTTCGTTGTGGCGGGCGTTCTCGGCCACTGCGTGCGCCCGGTCGTCGGGATGCAGGAGCCGGGGCCAAAGGTCGGACGTGGCGATCCACTCCTCCGGGGTGTACCCCACCATGGCCTCGATCTGTGGGCTGATGTAGATCGTGCTCGCGTCTTCGTCCACGGCGTCGATGTAGCTCACGGCGGGACCCTGCTCGACCATGGCGCGGAAGCGATCGTCGAGGAAGCGCTTGTCCTCCACCGCCCGAGCCGAGGACACGGCGCTGGCGACGGCCGACGCTACCCTCGTCGCAAGCGCGAGATCGTCATCGCTGAAGGCGCGCTCCGGTGACACGGCGTCGAGCCCCACGAACCCCCACCATTCACCATCGACCGTGACCGGGGTCTCGACCAGCGCGTGCGTCCCCTCGGCGGCCAAGACTAGCTGCTGCTCGGCGGGGAGACTCGCCACGGGCTGCGCGACCTGCTGTCCCCCGCCGAGTTGCTCGAGCCAGCTCACGAAGTCCGGGTAGTACGGGTGCAGATGGTCGCCGGGCGAGTCGAAGATCTGGCGAACGCCCGGCGCATCCCATTCCACCACGAGGTCCATCCACAGCCTGCCGTCGGGGCCGCGGAGGTTCTGGAACACGTACACGCGGTCGAGGTGTTCTGCTTCGCCGATGTCGCCCAGCGAAGCGGTGGCCACGTCGGGCCATGGCCCATCTGCCAGGCGCGCCAGGGCGGACCGGACCACGCCGGCGTCTCCGTCCATCGCGACACCGTCCATACGAGCCGTGCATCGGCAGTCGCGGGCACCCCCTGTAGCAAGCGGGACGCGCTGTTACCCTTGGCAGCGATGGCGGACTACCGAGAAGTCACCCACGAGCGTCTCTACGTGCGAGAGCCCGGGACGGACAAGCTCCGCAAGACCGCTGCGGCCCGTCTGAAGCACCTGCTGGCCAACGGTTGGCGTGAGACCGAGCGCACGGCGGCCGTCGACTACGTCCAGATTCGTTTCGAGCGCACCGGCCACGCACCCATGAAGGCCCGCCTGCCCAAGCAAGGGCCAGAGATCCGCGACACGCGCCGCCCGCGGCGCGACGGCCCCAGCGGCCGCGGCGGCCGTCGCTAGCCGGCTCGCTCAACCACATCCCCGTTCCTACCGAACATCCTTCGGCACCAGCTCTGTTCGCCCGGACATCGTCCGGGTATCATGGGCGCATTCCGTTGAACGTCCGCCGGCCGCAGCGCGGCCTTCCACGAGCAGAACCAGGGGGTGTCGCCATCATGAGCGTCGAGTTCCACTCGCAGCCTTCGAACGTCCGCCCGGCCCATCGTGAGGCGCACGCCCACGCCTCGGACCAGCCGTTCACCTACCCGCTGCAGCGCGACTACGTCGAGCCCGATTGGACCAGGCTGCCGGGCTACGCCGACGTCACGAAGGAGCGATGGGAGTCGGCGCAGTGGCAGCGAGCTCATTCGGTGAAGAACCTGAAAGAGTTCAAGACGGCGCTCGGTGCACACCTGAGTGACGAGCTCTACGACGACATCGAGCGCGATCAGCACGACCGCGCCACCATGTCGATGCTCATCCCGCCACAGATGATCAACACCATGGACGAGCGGGACCTCTACGCCGACCCCGTCCGCCGGTACATGGCCCCCGCGCTGTCAGAACGCGAGGCCGAGTGGCCGAGCCACCCCATGGCGAGCCGCGACTCCCTGCATGAAGCGGACATGTGGGCCGTCGAAGGCCTCACCCACCGCTACCCCACCAAGGTCCTGGCCGAGCTGATCCCCACGTGCCCCCAGTACTGCGGGCATTGCACCCGTATGGACCTGGTCGGCAACGACACGATGCAGGTCCTGAAGTACAAGTTCGAGATGAAGCAGAACGACCGGTGGGACGAGATGCTCACGTACCTCGAGCGGACGCCCCAGGTCCGCGACGTGGTGGTGTCGGGCGGTGACATGGCCAACGTGCCGGCCAAGCGTCTGCAGGACTGGCTGTTCCGACTCATGGACATCGACAACATCCGCGACATCCGCATCGCGACGAAGGGGCTCATCGGCATCCCCCAGCATTTCCTCCAAGACGACGTGCTCGCTGCCTACGAGCAGATCGCGACGCGAGCGCTCGAGCGTGACAAAGACGTCGCGATCCACACCCACGTCAACGCCGCGCAACAGGTCACCCCGCTCGTGGGAACGGCCGTGCGCAAGCTGCTCGACATGGGGTTCCGCGACGTGCGCAACCAAGGGGTGCTCCTTCGTGGGGTCAACACCACGACCTACCAGCTCCTCGACCTGTGCTTCACCCTGCTCGACCAAGGCAGGATCACCCCGTACTACTTCTACATGTGCGACATGATCCCCAACGCCGAGCACTGGCGCCTGTCGGTGGGCGAAGCGCAGGAGCTGCAGTATTCGATCTTGGGCTACCTCCCGGGGTTCGCCACGCCGCGGTTCGTGTGTGACGTGCCCTACGTCGGGAAACGTTGGGTGCACATGCTCGATGACTACGACCGTACCCGCGGCGTGAGCTACTGGCGGAAGAACTACCGGACGGGCATCGAGGCCGAGGATCCCCAGGCCCTCACGCGCCGTTACCACTACTACGACCCCATCTCCACGTTGCCGGCCGAGGGGCAGGAGTGGTGGCGGGCCAAGATGCGCGACGGGCTCGACACGTTGCTCGGCGAGCTCGCCGCCGAGCAGGGCATCACGGTCGACGCCTGAGTCGAGCGTCGACTCGTGCGTTGCGACGGGTATCAGCGACCGCGGTCGAACCAGCGGCGGCGGTGGGCCTCACCCGCCACTGCGAGTTGCTCGCGCGCGACGTCTTGCAGATCGAGCGGGTCCGGGATGGCCCCCGCGGGGGGCGCCAGACCCAGGAGCCCCAGGAGGGTTCCCACCGACTCGTGGGCGTCGCTACCAGGCGCGAGGAGCGGTTCGATCTGTGCGGACGTGACCCGCCTCGGCGCGTGGACAGACCAGGAGGCGAGCGACGCCGCGGTTCTCGTGCGCCAACGTTTCCCCGTGCCCGTCACGCCGCATCGGCGCACGACGTCCGCCTCCTCGGCATCGGTTTTCGACGGGTCGACGCCGAACACCACGCGAACCGGTTCGCCGCGCCGCGAGGTTGCCACGGCGTAGGCGAACGATGCGCCCTCGTGCAGACCGAACGCCGCGTCGGACTTGAAGCCCGTCTCCTCAACGAGGGGGTCGAACTGATCGAGGGGGTGGACCCGCCGTAGCTCGACGCCGCGCCAGCCGTCTCCGACCTCGGGCGCAGACGGCAGCGGCGCGGTCAACATGGCGCCGGGGACCACTTGGTACGCAACCCACTGGACGGACATCTCTCCCGAGTCTCGAACGGTTCGCAGCCGGACTTGAGCCCGGCTCAGCCCTCGCCGGGCACGTAGAGACCCTCGAGCGGCGAGGTCGAGGCCGCCTCGGCGGCGTCGCAATCGCGGATCTTGAGCCTTGGAACGTCGAGCCGGGGCGGCTGGGTGAAATCGAAGGCGCCCGAGAGAGGGTCGGCGTTGCGGTCACGCTCGGTCAGCGGGTCGACCTGGTGCAGTCGCTCGATGAAGGCAAGCACCGACGAGAACTCATACGTCGTCGCGTCGATCGCGCCACCGTCAGGGTTGGTCCCCGCCCGGGTGTAGGGCGAGATGATGAGGGCCGGGGTTCGCGGCCCTAGGCCCATGACGTCGAGGTGTGGCGGAGGCACGTGGTCGTAGAAACCACCGAAGTCGTCCCACACGATCACGATCGCGGTCGTCGGCCAGTACTCGGACTCGAAGATGGCGTTGAGCCGGTCCACCGTCCAGTTCTCGCCCATGCACACACTGCCCCCGCCGCCCGGATGTTCGTTCGCATCGGAGGCATCGGGGGGGATCAGCCACGACACGGCGGGCAAGGTGCCGGCCTCAAGATCGGTCAAGATCGTGTCGGGTGGCTGGATGTTCACGCGCATCGGTCCGTTCCAGATGTGCCTGATGGCCTGGAGACCGTTCATCCATTGGTCGGCGTTGCCGTAGTACTTCCAGCTCACACCCGCCTTCTCGAGGCGATCGGGGAGCGTCTTGATGTTGAAGCATGTCCGAACGTCTTCCCAGTATTGGGCGATCCGGAGGTATTGCTCGGGCACCTCCGTCAAGATGTCGTCTTCGAGCTGCATGATCCGCGAGAGGTCGTCGCCCGACAGGTCTTCGAGCTTGAAGCGCTTCGTGAACTCCTGGGGGTCGCCGCAGTAGTTGCCGGGGGTGTCGGCGTTCGTCTTGTTGTCGACGATGCCGTAGGACTGCGCCGCCACGGTGTAGAGATGCTCGGGGAACGTCGGCCCGTACATCGATGTGAAGAAATGATCGGCTAACACGAAGCGATCGGCGAGCTTCCAGTAGTTGGGGAGGCTCTTGCGGGTGTGCTGGGTGTAGCCCGACATGTCCTCGCCCTGGCCGATGGTGTTGTAGCCGTTCATCTCGCCGCCGTTGATGGACTGCAGCCCGCTGGCGAACCCGTGCGTGATGTCGTGCGGCTGCACGTACGGCGCGATCCTGAGCTTGACCGGCTGGGGTTCGGCGACCCACTGGCCGTCGGCGCCCTGCACCATCTTCATCCCGGTGGTGGTCCCCTCGGCTCCGGGGTAGCGCCCGAAGTAGTGGTCGAAGGTTCGGTTCTCCTTGATCAGGAAGATCACGTGCTCGATGGGGTTCTGCCCTGCGATGACCTGCCCCGGCCCGGTGCCCGGCGACGACGAGGCGCCCGGGCCGGGCGAACCGGTGGCCTGAGGCGATCCGTCGCCGCCGGGCGGGACGGACGCGGCGGAGGGCCACAACAGCCACACGCCGACGACACAGGTCACCATGCCGGCCGCGACGGCCATCCGGCGACGGGCGACCTGTTGCCGCGTCGGACGTCGTCGGCCGGCCGGCCGCAGGATGGGACCGCCCTGGCGCATCCGCGCGAGTCTAGACCGGGGGTTGGACCCCGGTGAGGGCACGCTCGAGGGCTTCTCGATAGGGGCCGAGGTCGGTCGCCGGATCTTGGGCCAGGTTCGAGAGCTGGTCGGGGTCGAGAGCCAGGTCGTAGAGCTCCTCCCACCCGTCCGCGTGCCTGATGTAGACCTGGTCGGGCCATCGCATGCCGCTCCACGGGGGCACCTCGGCGTCGTTGCCCTGCCAGTCGATGAGCAGCGGTGGGCGGACCCGCGTGTCACCGCTTCGAAGCATCGACGCGAAGCTGATCCCGTCGACGGCCGAGCTCGGGCTCACCCCTGCGAGCTCGGCGATCGTGGGCGCGAGATCGACGTTCGCGATCAGGTCGTCGACCGTGGCGCCGGGGAGCCACGGCGTCTTGATCGCGAGAGGGACGCGCACGCACGGCTCGTACGGGCAGTGCTTGCGGGTCCACCGATGTTGCCCGAAGGCGTACCCGTTGTCCGAGATCACGATGATGACGGTCCGGTCGAGCTCGCCCCGCGCGGTCACCACGTGCACGAGGTCGGCGAGAGCCTCGTCGACCGCGAGGAGCGTCGAACGCTGCTGGGCCCGGTCGCGCTGCAGCGCCGCCAAGCGCGGAGCGTCGATCGGTGGCTGGGCCCGGACCCAACCGGGCTTGCCGCGCACGTCGTTCAGAACCGGGTCGGGGGGCGGTGGTGGCGCCGGCGCCGCCACCGCAGCCATGTGGCGTGGTGCCGGCACCCAGGGTCGGTGCGGTGCGGGCGTGGCGAGCCACAGGAACCATGGCTCGCCGGCGGGCACCGCACCGAGAAACGCACGGGCTTCGCGCGAGAGCACATCGGTCACGTAGTCACCCGTCGAGCGGCCGGCGACCCGCCGGCCGCTCGACGTCACCACGCCGTAACCCGTGTAGGTGGTCTCCTCGGAATCGTTCGTTTTCGCGAACCACGTATCCCACCCGGGCGGCAGATGCGTGCCGTGGTCCCAGGGGTACCCGTTGAGGTACTTGCCGATCATGGCGGTCCGGTAGCCGGCCCCGTCGAGCCACGTCGCGATCGTGTCTCGCGGATCGAACCGGGCGCCGTCGACGTTGTCCTGCACGCCCGTTCGCCGTGCATAGCGACCCGTCAGCATCGAGGCGCGCGACGGACAACACAGCGGTGTCGACACCACGGCGTTCGTGAACGAACGCCAGCCGGTGGTGGGGTCGCCGAGCTGCGCTTGCAGCCAGGGCATCGCCGCCGGGTCGCTCGGCAGCGTGTCGAACGGCTGGTCATCGGTGACGATCACGATGATGTTGGGCGGCTCGGTCGGGAGCGGCGACGCGGCCGGGGCGACCGCGGCCAACACGCTCAGCGATGCGAGGGCGATCGCGACCGCGATCGTCGGCGCCACCCTCCCCCCCACGCCGGAAGGCGACACGACGTCAGCGGTCGAGCCAGCCGCCATCTCGACCGTTCGCGTCGGCGACGATCCCCGCGGCGATGGACAGCGCGATCGACTCGGGGTCACGGCCGCCGAGATCGAGGCCGAGCGGCGAGCGGATCCGGGCGAGTTCTTCGTCGCCGAATCCGAGCGTTCGCAGCTCATCGACGTAGTGGCCGATGTGGCGCCGGGAGCCCATCACACCGATGAATCGCACCGGCGAGCGAAGCAGCACCGCGAGCGTCGACGTCACGCCGGGCGCATCGTGATCGGTGAGCACGGCGACGGTATCGGTGTACAGCTCGAGCGCGTCGATCGACGACAACGAAGGCTCGTCGTCGGGTGTCAGGCGATCGGCCCTCGACTCGACGACGACCGGGCTGAACCCGAGCCGGCGCGCGTGCGATCGCAACGACCGGGCGACGTCGGTGGCCGACACCACCACGAGCTGCGGCGGCGCGCGGTGTGGTTCGAAGTAGACCTCGACCTCGCCCAGGTCGTGTGTCAACACGCGGATCTGGGGGTTGCCTGATGCCACGATCGCGGCCGCGGCGTCGACCGCGGCCGCGTCGAACTCGGCGCACCCCAGCGTGCCGTGCGCGACGCCGCCCGGCACGATCGACATGGCGTTGCCGACGGTGCACGGCGGATCGCCGTGCACCTTCACCGCCTTCGCCTCGACCCAGGTCCGCGGGGAGGCCGTCTGGGTCGTCGAGGGCGCCTGGCCTAGGGCCGGTGAAGCTGCGGTTGCGTGGCCATGACCGGTTGGGTGGACACCCGTCGCGCCACCCAGCAGCGCGACGGCGTGAGGGAGCACCGCGACGATAGCCGCGAGCGACTCGCGAACACCTCTCGGGCTCCCTGGCAGGTTCACGACGAGCGAGTCACCCACCGCGCCGGCGACCGACCTCGACAGCGCCGCCATGGGTGTGGCCGCCAGGCCGGTGGCCCGCATCAGCTCGGCCAGCCCCGGGGCTTCGCGATCGATGACGTCCCTCGTCGCCTCTGGCGTGACGTCGCGGGGACCGAACCCGGTCCCACCCGACGTCACGACGAGCGTATGAGACGCCGCGAGCTCGCGGATCGCCTCGGCGATCTGGGGTCGCTCGTCGGGTACCACGCGGCGCGTAGCGACGTGGAAGCCCGCGTCGGCCAAGACCTGCTGCGCGGCGTCGCCGCTCTCATCGATCCGTGTGCCGTTGCTCACCCCGTCGGACACGGTGAGCACCGCCGCAGTCATGTCGCCCATGTCGCCCATGTCGTCGATCTCGTCGATGTCGTCGATAGCCCCCATCTTGGCACCGAGTCGCGAGCGGGTCAGCCGCCGGGTACCGAGAGCACCTCGTCGAAGAGGCGGAGCGACCCATCGACGGCCGCCCCCACCTCGGAGAGGTTCCGGCTGGCGCCGCCCAGGTACCGGTGTTTGAAGGCGTGTCGCCCCACGACCTTCGCGCCGCGGCGCCCGAGTGCTGATGCCAACGCGTCGAGGGTTCCCCTCGGCGCCACGTCGAACGTGCAGAAAACCACCGCAGGCCGGCCCTCGAGGTCGGGGAGCGCGGCGACGCCGCGGAGCGCGGCGGGTGGCGGTCCGACCCCCACGATGATCTTGCCGGTCGTCCACGTGCCTACGATCAACGCGTCGGACGCCGCGATCGTGCCGGCGTCGACCCCGCCCAGCGGCGCGGCCGTGGCCTGGTGACCTCGCGTCCGCAGCTCGTCACGGATGGCCCGCGCAGCGACGAGCGTGAATCCGCGCCGGCTCTCGTACAGCACCAGGACTCGCATGCCGTATGCATAGCAGGTCGTTCGCCGTTCGCGCTCGGCTCGGCGGCCGCACGGCCGCCCATGTCGCCGCGCCCCGGGGTACCCTGGAGATGATGTCCCTCCCCACGACCGACACCATGCCCCGCACCGGCCCCCTCGTCGACACGTTCGGGCGGGCCGCGAACGACCTGCGCATCTCGGTCACCGATCGCTGCAACTTCAGGTGCACCTACTGCATGCCCGCCGAGGGCCTCGCGTGGCTCCCGAAGACGGAGCTCCTCACGTTCGAGGAGATGGCCAGGCTCCTCGGGATGTTCGTGGGACTCGGGGTGCGTTCGCTGAAGGTCACCGGGGGTGAGCCGACCATACGGGCCGACCTCCCCCGGCTCGTCGAGATGTTCCGTCAGGTGGGTCCCGCGCTCGACATCTCGATCACCACGAACGGTCTGCTGCTGGACACGCTCGCCGCTCCCCTCGCCGCCGCAGGTATCGACCGGGCGACCGTGTCGTGCGACTCGCTGCTGCGCCACCGCTTCGCCGAGATGACCCGGCGCGACGCGCTCGAGCGCGTCCTCATGGGGCTACGGGCCGCCGAAGCAGCTGGGCTCGTCCCCATCAAGATCAACACGGTCGTGATCGGTGGCACGAACGACGACGAGGTCACCGCGTTCGCAACGTGGGCCCGCGAGACCGGGTACGAGGTGCGGTTCATCGAATACATGCCGCTCGACGCCCAACGGGCGTGGGAGCGCGACAAGGTGGTGCCCGCGGCGACCATCCTCGAAGCGATCGGGAAGGTCTACCCGCTCACCTCCGCCGCCCCAGACCACGAGCCGGCGACGCTGTACCGGTTCGCCGACGGGGCGCCCGGCACCATCGGCGTCATCGCGAGCGTCACCGAGCCGTTCTGCGACACGTGCAACCGGCTGCGGCTCACCGCCGAGGGTCAGTTCCGCTCGTGCCTGTTCGCGTTGGACGAGACCGACCTGCGCGGTCCGATGCGCGACGGCGCGTCCGACGACGAGCTGGCGCTGCTCGTGCGCCAGGCGGTGTGGGGCAAGTGGGCGGGACACAAGATCAACGACATCGACTTCGTGCAACCCGCCAGGTCGATGTCGATGATCGGCGGCTGAACCCGGACGGCGGGCACCGCCTCGTGATCTACGTGGCCGCGAGGTGCTCGACGCGGAGTCGCTCGATGTCGTCGGCTGGCTCGAACCCGAGCACCTGGCCGTAGAACGACAGTTCGGCCTCGCGCGCCGCGATGATCGTCTCAGCCCTGCGGAATCCGTGACCCTCACCCTCGAACAGCAGGTAGGCGTGCGGGACGTGATTGCGACCGAGCGCCTCCACGATGAGCTCGGCTTGTGCCGGCGGGACGACCTCGTCGTCGGCGCCCTGCAGAACGAGCATCGGTGTACGCAGGCCGTCCACAGCGTTGATGGGGCTGCGGGCGCGGTACAACGCTTCGGCTTCGGGCCACGGCCCGACGAGCGTGTGCTCGTACATCGCCTCGAACTTGTGCGTCTCGCCCGCGGCGAACGGGACGAGGTCGGCGATGCCGAAATACGAAGCGCCGGCGGCGAACAGGTCGGTGGCCGTCAACGCGCAGATCACGAGGTAGCCGCCGGCGCTGCCACCGCGGATCAGGAGCCGCGCGTCGTCCGCGTCGCCCCGCTCGATCAAGTACCGCGCGGCGTTCACGCAGTCCTGCAGATCCACGACCCCCCAGTTCCCGTTGAGCCGCTGCCGGTACTCGCGCCCATACCCGGTGCTCCCCCCGTAGTCGACATCGACAACCCCTATCCCACGTGAGGTCCAGAACTGCAGTCCCAGGTTGAACGACGGCGTCGTGTTGCTCGTAGGGCCGCCATGCGCGATCACGAGCAACGGCGGCCGTTCCCCCGCAGGGCCCACGAACCCCGGGTTCGCCGGCGGGTAGTAGAAGGCGTGCGCTTCCTTGCCCCCGTCGGTGGGGAACGTGATGGGGCTCGGCGCGGACAGGGAGCCCGGGTCGATGTCGGTGTCGACGGTAACGCGGAGCTCCTCCACCGCCCTCGTTGCAACGTCGAGCCACAGGACCCGCGCGGGGTGGGTCGCCGAACCGATCACCAGCACCACGGTCGACCCTTCGCACGACAGCGTCGGGCCCCCAGCCAAGGCATCGTAGGGCAGATCGACGTCGACCAGATCGCCGGAGCTGCCGTCCAGGATCGCGACATGGGTCCGTCCACCGCTGTCGTACATGCACACGATCCGCCCGTCGGACAAGAAGTCGAACGACCGCTCACCGAACACCCACCTGGGATAGCCGAACTCGGCTTCGGCAACGTGCAGGACCCGTCGCTCGCCCGTGCTGCCGGCATCGATCCGTTCGAGGTTCCACCACCCCGACCGGTCGCTCGCGAACACGAGCGACCCGTCGGGCGCCCACGACGGCTGCCAGATCGATTCCTCACCGCCGTGGCCCGCCACCCGTCGCTCGTTCGCGAACCCTCCGTCGGCCTCGAGATCGGCCACGAACACCTCGCAGCCGTCCCATGGCATCCAGGGCAGGTCCCAGGCGAGGTACGACACACGCTTTCCGTCGGGGGAGATCTTCGCGTCGGAGTAGAAGTCGCGGCCGGAGGCCACGACACGAGGCACGCCCGTGCCATCGAGCGGCACCACCACCAGCTCGTTCACCACGTCGGCCGGCGCGGGGCCGAGGTCGTGCCGTTCGCGCACTCCCAGCCACCATCGGCCGTCGTGGTTCACGGTACCGTCGGCGAAGCGGTGGGCTCCGCCCATTTCGGGCGTGATAGGCACCGGATCGGCGCCGGGCTCCTGCCGGTAGAGCCGTTGATCGTCGAAGTTCGAGAAGATGACCGTGCTGCGGGTCACGCAGTAGTCGCCCCCGCCGTACTCGTGCGCCGTGGTCCGCGCGTTGAATCCCGGGGGAGTGACATCCACCGGTTCGCCCAACGGGTCGCCTTTCACGACCACCTGTCGCCCGGCTTCGCGCGGCCGCGCCTCCAGCCAGTACGCGATGCCGTCTTCGACCCAGGTCTGCTCGGCGCTGTTCCCGGCCGTGGCGAGCATGGCGGCGGTGATTGGCGAGGACCACGAGCCGTAGGGGGCGCTCGTCGGCGAGCTCACCGCGGTGGCCGGCCCACGATGACCCTGGTGATCTTGAGCTCGCCGCCCTTCGTGCTGGCGACGTCGCGGAACCCTCCGCGCTGATACTCACGTCTGACGTCGCGCGCCCGGTCGGGATCGGTCTCCATCAGCAACCAGCCGTTCGGTCGGAGCCACGCAGGCGCCTCGGCGACCGCTCGCCGCACGATGCCGAGCCCATCGTCACTGTGGTCGGTCAGGGTGTCGACCGGCTCCCAGGCCTTGATCTCATCAGGCAGATCCTCGATCTCGTGCGCGGCGACGTACGGCGGGTGCAACGTGATGATGTCGACGGCACCTCGCAGCTTCTTCGGCAGCGCCCCGAACAGGTCGCCCACCTTGAACGTGACGTCCAGACGCGAACGCTTCGCGTTCGTGCGCGCCAGCGAGATCGCCTCATGCGACAGATCGGTCCCGTAGACCGTCGCGCCGTCCACCTCATTCGCCACGGCGAGCGCGATCGTCCCCGCGCCGGTCGCCAGATCGACGAGCACCCTGGACCGCCGGCGCCGCAGATGCCGCACCGCCTGTTCGGCCAGGAACTCCGACGAGTCGCGGGGAACGAACACACCCGGGCGCACGCGCAGCTCGAGCCCGCGGAACTCCGAGGTTCCCACGATGTAGGGGATGGGCTCGCCCGTCGAGCGTCGTTCGATGAGTGCGCGGAACCGTGCCGCCTGCTTGGCCGTGATCGGGTCGGCCGGGTCGGCCTCCACGCCGCCCAGTGCGTGTGTGAGCAGCTCCTCGGCCTCGATGCGCTCGCGATGCTTCTGCCAATGGTCGATCGCCGTCGACGAACGAAGCGTCGTCACTCCTTCTTTCAGCAGCGTGCGGGCCTTCATCGGCGCAGATGCTACCGGGTCGAGTTGGTACCCTCGGTCAGATGGCACGCAGCACATCTTCCGACGCCGGCGAGACCGGGCCGACCAAGCCCCGCAAGCCCCGGGCGCGCAAACCGGCCACCGGCAAGACGACCACACGGTCGGCGTCGCCGGTGAACGGTCTATCGCCCGAACTGCGCCTCACGGGCGACCGGCTCATCGTGCGACTCCCCGGCAACGGCGAGCGCAAGACGTCAGGGGGACTGTTGATCCCGGCGACGGCCATGCCTGCCCCGAAACGGCTGGCGTGGGGCGATGTGCGGCTCGTCGGACCCGACGTGCGCGTAGCCGACGCCGGCGATCAGGTGCTGTTCCTCCCGTCGTCAGCGCTCGAGGTGGAGCTCGACGGTGAGGACTACGTGTTGCTGCGCGAACGCGACGTCCAGGCCGTGTCGACCGAGCCGGCGAAGGCGGCAACTCGCACGACCGGCCAGTACCTGTAGCGCCGGTGGCCGAGGTCAGCTGGTCGCCGACCCGGTGAAGGCCGGCTCGGCGAGGACCTCGGTGTGCGACTCCTCCTCGAACGCGTCGAACGACAGCTGCCACCGGTGCGACGGCCAGCGGATCTGCATGGAGTCCGACGCGACGTCGTACGCGGCTGTGTAGAGGGTGCCGAACCCATGCGCGTACGACGTGGAGAACAACGGCGCTCGCAGGAACGCGTCGACGAAGCCTGCGACGTCGGTCGAGGGGTCGTCGAGCAGCTCGACGATGGTCTGCTCACGCTCGATCGTTCGCGTCGCGCGCGCTTGTTCCGGCCACTCCACGATGCCCTGGTGGTTCGTGGCCGCAGGGAACCCGCGGAAGATGGGCTCACGGTCGGGTGACAGGTACGCCGTGAGCATGTGACCCGCCCGGTCGACCACGGTGACGTTGTGACTCAACGAATACGGCAGCCGGGCGAGCACAGCGCGCGCTTCGTCGACCGTGGCGCAGGTCTCCAACAGGTATCGGAGCACGATGGGGATGCCGAACCCGTCGCCGAGCACCCGGCGCCCCCCGAAGGTCAACGAGACCGCGAGGCCGTCGTCGTTCATGCCGTCGAGCAGGCCCCACAGGCAGTCGCTCATCCCCATGACCCGGCGCTCGAGCAGACGCGTGTGCCACAACACCCCTTCGAACCGCGAAGGGGCGTAGTCGTAGTTGCGTACCAGCACCGCCGCGCCATCACGTGTCCAAGCGCCCTGCGAACAGGCGGCGAGGTACGGGGGCGGCTTGTACAGCGACAACATCCGGGCCGCCATGTCGCCGCCGCCGGCCAACTCGACGACTCGATCGAACGCGGGCACCAGCTCGGGCATGTGCGCCTTCAGCATGCGAACACTCGTGGCGTAGGACGGACGCGCTGCGTCGCCCTCGCGCAGGAACCACGAGCGGTAGTGCGGCCACTTCTCGTCGAAGTAGGCCTGCCACTTCGGACCCAGATCCAGCTCCTGGACCGAACGGAAGGGAAACGGCAACATCGGCATGGTCGCCGCAGATGCTCCCAGGCATCGGCGCCTGCGGCCAGCACCCGCGGGCGCGAGCCGCTACAACATCTTGAACCCGAAGGGCTCCGGTTCGAGCGCCGGGGCCTCCGCCGGAACCGGCGCGCTCGCGAACTGCCCCTTGATCGCGGTGATCCAATCGCGGGCGCGATCGAGGAGTTCGTGGTCGGCGTCCATGAACCGCCCGCGGGTGACCAAGATCCCCAGATCGGCGCCCGGGTAGCGGTACCCGCCCGCACTCGCGATGCGCAGGTAGAAGGCCTCGCTCTCGTCCGCGATGGTGTGCCAGTCGGTGTCGCGTCGGGCGTAGCTGATGGCTCCGTCGTCGACGCGCCAGATGCCCGACGCCGGTGCCTTCGTGATGTGCTCTGTCGCGTCTTCGGTCTGCTTCAAGATGAACTGTGTCCACTCGTCGAGGTTGTGGACCTGTGCCCAGCGTTCGTTCAGCTCGTCCACGTCGATGTCGTAGTCGACGTCCATGAACTCGAGTAGATGGAACAGGAACAGCGGCATGTCGCCGTAGGCCACCGCCGTCACGTTCGTGATGCTCGAGGCACCCGTGACGCGAGGGTTCAGCTCGCCGAGCCAGATGTCGCCCGTGTCGGCGTCGAGCAAGAAGTCGAGCTCGAAGTAGCCGAAGTACCCCTCGCGGCGGAGCCGTTCGCCCATGGCCACCGTGTACGCGCGGGCCTCGCGGCGTTGCTTCTCGGTGAGCAGCTCGGGCGAGACGTCGTCGCCACACCAGCCCCCGTCGTAGGGCGTCAGCTCCTCGAACCCCACCAGTTCGGCCATCAGCGGTCCCACGAGCGTGCCGTGCCGTGTGATGACCCCTTCGATCGCCAGCTCGCGCGGTTCGATCCGTTTCATCACCTTGATCGGCTGCCCCACGATCTTCTTCTCGGAACCCTTCCAGTCCCCCTCGCGTGCGATGAAGAAGGTCGTCTGCCCCGAGTCGCCGTACGGCGTCTGGACGACCAGGTCATCGCCGAGGCCCGCGCGCCGCGCGAGCGCCAGCAGGTCAGGGTAGGTCGTCCCATCGCCCATGGTGTTCGGGACGCTCGGCACGCCGGCCTCGTTGCCGAGTCGCGTGGTCTCGATCTTGGAGTCGAGCCGGTGGCGCAGAGCCGCCTGCGGGAAGGCGACCGTGAGACCCAGCTCACTCGCCAGCTCTTCGGTCTCTTCGTCGAACATCAGGAACACCGCCTTGCCACCTGGCCCGCGATGCTTGATGTAGTCGCCGACCTCCTTGTGGCCGAGCAGGTAGTTCACGATCTCTTCGATCGACTCGAACGCCCGCGGCGTTCGCTCCTTCGGCACCACGACGTTCGGATGCCACCCGTCGAACGAGTCGTAGTAGTTCACGAACTTGAAGTTGCGGACCCATCGATCGATCCCGAGCAGATTGAAGGCGGTCGCGCTCACGAAGTAGACGGGAGTGTCATCGGTGCGGAAGAAGTGACGGATCGAGGCGATCCCGGAAAGCGGCGCGGTGGTGACCATCAACGCCGGTGCCGTCGGACCCTTTGTTCCCTCGGTCGGGAGCGTTCCGGGCTCCCCGGACGTCGCGGGCGTGTCGACCGGCTCGCGCCCGTTCGCGCGCTGCAGCGCAACGACGAACCATCGCGCTCCCACCACGACCGCGATCGTGACGAGAACCCAGCCCCACGGGTTCACGACAACCCGCACCAGTCCCGGATGAACAGTCCCAGCACCTGCGCGGTCGCCACCACGGACGGAAGGTACACCCGTTCACCGACACCGTGCGCCTGTTCGGCGTAGGGGCCGAAGCAGACCGACGGGATCGCCCCGGCAAGCCCGAAGATGCGCGCATCCGTCGTGCCCGTCGTCGCGACGAGCGCCGGTGGAACGCCATGGTGGCGCGTGAACGCCCCCGACAGCGCCATCACCAACGGGTGGTCGTGCGGAACCTCGTAACCGGGAGCCCGGAAGCCGTTGTAGACGACCTCGGGCGGGTACGCGAGCATCGCGTCATCGGTGTTCGCCGCCTCGGCGACGATCGCTTCGATCTTGTCCTGCAGGTCGCGGATCTCCGTGCCCGGGTACAAGGCTATGCGGAAACCGATGGTGCATTCCCCCGGGACCGTCGACGGCCAGTCGCCACCTGCGATGGTGCCGACGTTCAGCCCGATCGGGTGCGGGTAGCGGTCATAGGGGGGTGGCGGCGCCTCGTTCAACTCGGCTTCGAGCACCCGCAGCGCCGCGATCATGCCCAAGCTGCTCTCGATCGCGTTCACCGCCTTCCCACCACCCTCCGCGGCGTGTCCGGGCAACCCTTGCATGCGGACCGAGAACCACAAGACGCCGACCTGCGACGTGGTGATCGCGCCGCCGAACGGCTCAGCGATCACCGCGGCGTCGGCGGAGAAGCCGGCGAGCACGGTCTGCAACGAGCCGTTCCCCGTGCATTCCTCCTCGACCACCGACTGCAGGTGCACCGGCGCGTGCGGGGCGAGGCCGAGGCGCCGCAGACCGCGCACGGTGCCCAAGATGGCCGCCAACCCGCATTTCATGTCTGCGGCGCCTCGGCCGTACAGCCAGCCATCCTCGATGTGCGCCGCGAAGGGATCGCGGGTCCACCTCGACGCCGGCGCGGGCGACACGACGTCGACATGCCCGTTCAACAGCAGCGAACGTCCGTGGTCGATGACTCCCGGCTGCCAGGTGGCGACCACGTTGGTCTTGCCCGCAACATCCCAGTCGAACGGCGACGCGAGCGGGTGTGCCCGAAGCGAATCAGCATCCATCGGCACGTCGACCGGATCGAGCCCAAGCTCGCGGAGCGCGTCCCGGACGATGACCTGCCCGGCCTCCTCGGCGCCCAGCACGGTGGGGGCCTCGACGAGTCGAGCGAGCGTTGCCGTCATCCAGTCGGCTTCGGCGGCGATGGCCGCCGTGATCGCTTCGTCTTCGGGGGCAAGCTCGCCCGCCGACTCGGCGTGGGTGACCCGCAGGGCGAGGCCGCTGTAGGCGAGCTGGGGAGGCGGTTCGAGGTCTGAGGTGAGACGTTTCCCCCCGGACCTTGCGGATGCAACATCCTCCGGGGCGACGTCCATCGGCGAAGGGTACACACGGTGACCGGTCCCGACGGACTGGCGAGGCCCCGGGCGGGTCACCGTAGTGCCGCCACCGCCACCGCCACCGTCAGGGTAACTGTGTAATGGTGTAATCTGCCTCCATGGGACATCGAGGCGGAAGTGACGAGCAGGTGCAGGGATGGTTCGCGGGACGCCTCCCGAACGACTGGTTCACCGAGGCGCCGAAGGTCCAGATCGATCGCGATGAGGTGCTCGTGGTCGGCACCCTCGGCGAGCCCGAGCTGCCGGCCGACGCCACCGAGGAAGCGGCCCGCGCCGCGGTGGGAGCCCGGATCGACGGGTTCCGCGAGGACACGCGTGGACAGCGGATGCGGATCGCCGACGAAGCCGAGCGGCGGTTCGGTCGCAAGGTCAGCTGGGGCGCCGCGGTGGGCGACACGAAGGTCCTGTTCACCACCTTGTCGGTGCCGGCGATGACACGCCTGCGGATGCCCGAGCGGAAGGTCCTCGACACTTTGGTCGAGGCCGGGGTGGCGCGCTCGCGCAGCCACGCCCTGGCGTGGTGCGTGCGTCTGGTCGCCGAGCGCCAGGATGAATGGCTCGCCGATCTTCGCGAGGCGCTCAAGCAGGTCGAGCAGGTACGGGGCGAAGGCCCCCGCGACTAGGCGGGCGGTTCGCCGCCCAGCGGTTCGCCGTCTACTGGCTCGCCGCCTACTGGTTCGCCGCCGGCAGGTCCGTCGCGACGGATCTCGACGATGGTGTTCATGACCAGGCGCACGATGACACGGTCGCCCGGCTCAAGGTCGCGGGGCGCACTTTCACGACCGATGCGAGCGCTCGCCACCGACCGGTCGGGGTAGGCAACCGTCACGTCGAGGAACGCCGATCCGTGCGCGTCCCACGGCCTGACCTCCATCACGAGCGCCTGCACCTCACCGAGCACGTCTCACCTTAGCGCTCAAGACCGAACGCCCCGTTGCCGACCACCCAACCATGGCTCCGAGGGGATCGGTCCGGCGTGGTTGGCGCGCGCTCGTCGTGACCGGCAGCGTCGTCGTGCTCGTCATGCAGCTCGCGGGAGCTGCAACGGGCTTGAGTTCCACGACGATGGGTCAGACCGCCAGCACCGGCCGAGCTGGGTCCGCGATCGGCGAACCCGGCAGCGGTGAGCCGGCCTGGCCCGTCGTCTACCCGCGGCGAGCCCGGGGCGAGCTCGTGGAGCCGGCCATCACCTTCACGGACCTCGACGAACGCCACTCGTGGGCGCGCAAGGCCATCACCTGGGTCGCCGCCTCGAACGACTGGATGCGCGACTACCAGGTCGACGAAGGAGGCCTCACGAGGTTCCGACCGAACCAGCTCGCGACACGCAAGCACTTCGCCCGTTCCTTGATGCGCGCATTCGCTCCCGACGCGGTCGCCGATCCCGAGGTCTCCTTCCCCGACGTGGATCCGACCACGAGGTGGCAGAAACCGATCGCGATCGCCGTGACCAGCGGGTGGATCAAGCCCATGCCCGATGGCACGTTCGCACCCGACGACCCGGTCACCGTGATCGTCGCCCATCGGGCGCTTGCGCTGATCCTGGGGCTGAAGCCCGCTGCCAAGGCGATCGGGGCCATCCACACCGCCGACGGCGATACGTTCAGCGTCCCCGGCCACGTGGGCACGACGATGCTTGGGCTACGGCTCGGGCTCCGCTACAACTTCCCCACCGGGTCGGAGACCAACGACGTCGGCCCCACCGACCCGCTGCCCCGCGCCTACATGGCCTATTCGCTGTGGCGAGCGACGACCCTCCCCGACGGCGCCGTCGACACCCTCCTCACGCAGTACGCCGAGGTCGAGCTCCCCCGGCTCACGGCGAAGAAGATGGCGCTCGTCCAATGGGGGCTCGACCACGTTGGCTTCCCCTACTACTGGGGAGGCGAATGGGGGATCGACGTCCCCGGTCAGTCCCGGCCGGGGTTCGACTGCTCGGGCCTCACGTGGTGGCTCCTGCGACGCGACGACGTGGGGTGGGAGGTGTCGCCCCCTCGCCCGTATGCGGGGTGGGCGCTCCCCGAGCGCACGTCTGCAGAGATGGCACGCATGACAACCGATCGCTTGAGATACCGGGAGCTCCGCCCCGGCGACATGATGTTCTACGACGGCTCGGGTGACGGCGTGGTCGATCACGTCGACACTTACATCGGCAACGGCTGGGCGCTCGATTCATCGAGCACGCCCGGTGGCGTGACGGTGATGTGGGTGGGTGACGGCTGGTACCGCGAGCACTTCACGCACGGTCGGCGCGTGATCGGCTAATCACCGTCCGGCGTTGCGTCCGACGCGATCGCCGCTTCCAAGGTCCTGCGCTCGTCGGGTGTCAGCGGCCGCGCCGCGCGGGCCACCGGATCGTGCGCCACGACGATGGACTCGGCCTCGGCCGCGAGCCACCCGCCGGCCGCCAGCACCTGTTCCGCGGTGCGGATCGACGATCGCCCGAGACCGACACCACGGCATCGGACGACTACCTCACGGTCCTCGAGCGAGAGCTCGCGCCGGTAGTCGATGGCAACCCGCGCGATCACGAAGTCGAACCCCGCACCCATCACACCTTGGATCCATCGGTCGCGGCATTCCTCGAGGTAGTTGAGGTAGACCGCGTTGTTGACGTGTCCGTAGCTGTCGATGTCGCTCCACCGGATGGCGATGGGATGTTCACGCATGGCCGCCGAGCCTAGCGCCCCCCGCACGGCGGAAGGACCCGGGCGGTAGGGACCGTCCGGGCCCTTCGTTCGGAGAGAGGGGCTCCACCTGGCTTTCGGCCCGGTCGCGACACCGGTTCACGGACAGATGTTGCGGTCGTGTTACTCCCGGGCCGCGTCTGGCGGTTACTGCGATGCACCCTTCGCGGCGGATGGGACGGGGCCCCGTCGGGGCCCCGTCCCATCTCACTGGTGCTACCTGTGTCGCCGCTGGCTAGAAGTCCATGTCACCGCCCGGCATGCCCCCTGCGGGCATGGCCGGCGCCTTCTCGGGCTTCTCCGCCACGACGGCCTCGGTCGTGAGGAACAGCGCCGCGATCGACGCAGCGTTCTGCAGCGCCGACCGCGTCACCTTGGCCGGATCCACGATCCCGAACTTGATCATGTCCCCGTATTCGCCGTTGGCGGCGTTGAGCCCCTGTCCTTCGGGCAACGCGCGCACCTTCTCGACGATGACGCCGCCCTCGAGCCCGGCGTTGTGGGCGATCTGCTTGATGGGCTCCTCGAGCGCCCGGCGCACGATGAGCGCGCCGGTGAGCTCGTCACCCTCGAGGTCCAGCTTGTCGAGACCGGTCTGGGCGTTCAGGAGCGCGACGCCCCCACCCGGCACGATGCCCTCCTCGACGGCCGCCTTCGTGGACTGCACCGCATCTTCGATGCGGTGCTTCTTCTCCTTCAGCTCGACCTCGGTGGCCGCGCCGACCTTGATCACCGCGACACCGCCCGACAGCTTCGCGAGCCGCTCCTGGAGCTTCTCGCGGTCGTAATCGGAGTCGGTCTTCTCGATCTCGGATTTGATCTGATTGATCCGGCCCTGGATGTCCTCGTCCTTACCGGCGCCTTCCACGATGGTGGTGTCGTCCTTCGTGACGACCACCTTGCGGGCGGTGCCCAGCAGGTCCAGGGTCGCGTTCTCGAGCTTCAGGCCCACCTCTTCGGAGATGACCGTGGCACCCGTCAAGATCGCGATGTCTTGCAACATGGCCTTTCGGCGATCGCCGAAGCCCGGCGCCTTGACCGACGCGCTGCGGAACGTGCCGCGGATCTTGTTCACCACGAGCGTCGCGAGAGCCTCGCCATCGACGTCTTCAGCCAGCACCAACACGGGCTTGCCGGCCTGCATGACCTTCTCGAGCACCGGCAGCAGGTCCTTCACGGCCGAGATCTTCGAGTTGGCGATGAGGACGTAGGGCTCTTCGAGGACCGCCTCCATGCGCTCGGGATCGGTGATGAAGTACGGCGAGATGTAGCCCTTGTCGAACCGCATGCCCTCGGTGAACTCGAGCTCCATGCCGAAGGTGTTCGACTCTTCGACGGTGATGACGCCGTCTTTGCCGACCTTGTCGACAGCATCGGCGATCTTCTCGCCGATCTCGGGGTCCGCGGCGCTGATGGCGCCCACGTCCGCGATCTCTTCCTTCGAGTCGACGTCTTTCGCTACCGTCTTGATGCGCTCGACGGCGAGCTCGACCGCGGCCTCGATGCCGCGCTTCAGCGACATGGGGTTGGCGCCCGCCGCGACGTTTCGCAGGCCCTCCTTCACGATGGCCTGGGCGAGCACGGTGGCGGTGGTGGTTCCGTCACCGGCCACGTCGTCGGTCTTCTTGGCGACCTCCTTCACGAGCTCGGCCCCGATCTTCTCCATCGGGTCATCGAGCTCGATCTCCTTCGCGATCGACACTCCGTCATTCGTGATGGTGGGTGCGCCCCACTTCTTCTCGAGGACTACGTTGCGGCCCTTCGGGCCGAGCGTGATCTTGACGGCGTTGGCGAGCTGGTCCATCCCCCGCTCGAGCGCGCGCCGCGCGTCCTCGTTGAACGCGATGAGCTTCGGTGCCATCCGTTCCGACCTCCTTCGTCTGTTCTCAGCTGATGCTACCGACTGCTAGCACTCGACAGGTGCGAGTGCTAACGATGGTAGCGGCGGAAGGCGACGGATGGCAAGGCCCCCGCCGCGTCGGGGCCCGATAGGCTGCAGGCCGTGCCCGACCCCAGCCATCGCGCCACGATCATCGAGCCTGCCTGGATCCGCCGGTACACGGCGACGTCTCTTGGCTTCCCCGCCTGGTGCGACGCGTTCCCCGGCCAGCTCGCGCTCATCTCGAACCGAAGCGGCTCGAACCAGGCCTGGGCGCACGACCTGGCCTCCGGAAGCTGGCGGCAGGTCAGCGACGAGCCGGTCGGTGTCGAGGCCGTGCACGTCGCACCCGACGGCCGGATCGTCTGGTGGCGCGACGATACGGGCGACGAACGTGGCCTAGCGGTGGCGGTTGCCTTCGTCGGCGGGGAACCCGAGCCGTTGGTGCCTGACATCCCGAACGGCTGGCCGATGGGCCTGTCCTTCCGTGGCGAGCGCACCGCCATCGGCCTCGAGGTCGGGGGCGAATACCGCGTGTACGTCGCCGACGCCGGCGCCCCTGCGCGCCTCGTCTACGCGAGCCGGTCAGGCGCCGGCGTCGGCGACGCGTGGCGCGGCGGTGAGGGTGGACTCTCGGCCGACGGCTCGCTCGTGTGCATCAGCCTCGCCGAGCACGGCGACATCTTGCACTTCGCGCTCCGCGTGCTCGACGTCACCACAGGTGCCGTGGTGGCCGATCTCGTCGACGAGGGGAACAACGTGACCCCCGCCGCCTGGTCGCCGGTGCCGGGCGACCAGCGGCTCGCGTTCACGAGCGAGCTCGGCCACTTCGAGCGGCCCGCCCTCTGGCACATGGGAACGGGCGAGCGCACCGACATCGACGTGCATCTGCCGGGCGGCGTCTTCCCGGTCGCGTGGTACCCAGGGGCCGATGCCCTGCTCCTCCGCCACGAACACGAGGGCAGTGCGCAGCTCTACCGGCTCACCCTCGCCGGCGGCTCGGTCGAGCTCGTCGCCGACCCCGGCGGTGACATCGAAGAGGCCGCCGTGCGCCCCGACGGCGACGCGTGGCTCCAGGCCTCCTCCAGCGTGACGCCCCCCACGACCCGCTCGGCCGCCGGAACGGTCGCCGTGCTGAACCCCGACGAGCCGGCGCCGGAGGGACGTGCCTTCGCGCCGCATTTCTTCACCAACCCACTCGGTGAGCGGATCCAGGCGTTCATCGTCACGCCCGAGGGCGACGGTCCGTTCCCCTTCGTCATGTCGGTCCACGGCGGGCCGGAGTGGCACGAGCGTGACCGCTACGACGCCGAGACCCAGGCCTTCGTCGACGCGGGCTTCGCGGTCGCGCTCATCAACTACCGGGGGTCGACCGGCTACGGCATCGCGTTCCGGCGAGCGTTGATCGGCAACGTGTGCTTCACCGAGACCGACGACATCATCGCGTGCCTCGATTCGGTGGTCGGCGCCGGCATCGCCGACCCCGACCGTGTCTTCTGGAGCGGGTGGTCGTGGGGCGGGTGCCTCGCCTGTTTCAACGCCGGCGTCAACCCTGACCGGTGGCGGGCGATCTTCGCCGGCATCCCCGCAGGGGACTTCGTCGCCGCCCACTGGGCTTCGGCACCCGAGCTCCAGGCGTGGGACGACGCCGTGTACGGGGGCAGCCCCGACGAGGTCCCCGACGCGTACCGGCGAAGCGACCCCATGACGTATGCGGCGGCGGTGACGGCACCCGTCTTGATCATCGCCGGAGAGCACGACCCGCGATGCCCGGTCGAAGGGATCACCCCGTGGGTCGAGGCCGTACGGGCGGTGGGAACGCCGGTCGACGTGCACTGGTACGCCACCGGTCACCACGCCAACCGCATGGACGAGCAGGTGAGCCACATGAAGCGCATCCTCGACTTCTTCGACCGGCATCGCTGAGCGACCCGGGCCGTCGCCCTTGCGGTCGCCCCTGCGACATGTCTCCTAGAGCCCGAAGCTCGAGACGCTTTCGATCCGGACCTCGACCATGGTGGTGGTGCCCTCCTCGATCGGCGCCTGAACGGGGTACTGCGGGAACTTCTCGTACAGCAGCGCACGGTCGCGTTCCCACTCGGGACCGGACTCCACCAGGTAGGCCTCGCCGTACACGATGACCTGTTGCAGCTGGTCCCAGTCTTCGTCGTAGCGGTCGAAGCACAGGGCAACCGACGGGTTCTCGCGGATGTTCGCGATCTTCTGCGTGTACCCGCTGGCGAACACGATCCGGTTCAGATCGAGCACCGTCGAGACCGGAACGACGTGGGGACGCCCATCCATGAACACGCTCGCGAGGTGGCACAACCGGGCCTCGACGACCAGGGCAGACTCCGCGGCCGTGAACGGCTCGTCGAAGCTCATGCGACGCCGGTCCCCGCGTCACTCATCACAGGCCCTGCGTCACTCATCGCCGGCGCCGGCGGCGACCTGACCGTGGATGGCCTCGACGATCTCGGCGTTGGCGAGCGTCGTGACGTCACCGAGCGCGTTGCCACGAGCCACGTCGCGAAGGAGCCGCCGCATGATCTTGCCCGACCGGGTCTTGGGCAGGTCGGGCGTGAAGATGATGACGTCGGGCTTCGCGATGGGACCGATCACCTTCGCCACGTGTTCGCGCAGCTCGACCAGCATCGCGTCATCACCTTCGAATCCCGTCTTGAGGGTGACGAACGCGACGATGCCCTCGCCCTTGATGTCGTGGGGCTTCGACACGACCGCAGCCTCGGCGACCTTGACGTTGTCGACCAATGCCGACTCGATCTCGAAGGTCGACAAGCGATGGCCCGCCACGTTCATGACGTCGTCGATACGCCCGAGCAGCCAGAAGTATCCCTGGTCGTCCAGGCGCGCCCCGTCGCCGGCGACGTAGACGTCAGGTCCGTATCTGCTGAAGTAGGTGTCGACGTAGCGGTCGGGATCGCCCCAGATCGTCCGTGCGATGGAAGGCCACGGACGCCTGATCACGAGGTAACCACCGCTGCCAAGACCGACAGACGCCCCCGACTCGTCGACGACGTCCGCCTCGATCCCGGGGAAGGCGAAGGTCGCCGAGCCCGGCTTGAGCGTCGTGATGCCTGGCAGCGGCGTGATCATGATCGCGCCAGTCTCGGTCTGCCACCACGTGTCGACGATGGGGCATCGCTCGGTGCCGATGACCTTCCAGTACCACACCCACGCCTCGGGGTTGATGGGCTCGCCCACGGATCCGAGCAGCCGGAGCGACGAGAGGTCGTGGTTGTCGGGGAACTCGGTCCCCCAGCGCATGAACGCGCGGATCGCGGTGGGCGCCGTGTACAAGATGGTGACCCCGTAGCGCTCGACGATCGACCACCAGCGATCCTTATCGGGCCAATCGGGCGCGCCTTCGTACATCACGCCCGTCGTGTGGTTGGCGAGCGGCCCGTAAACGATGTACGAGTGGCCGGTCACCCAGCCGCAGTCGGCGGCGCACCAATAGACGTCGTCGTCGTGGATGTCGAAGATCATGCGGTGGGTGGCCGTGACCTGGGTCATGTAGCCGCCGGTCGTGTGCACGATGCCTTTCGGCTTGCCGGTCGTCCCACTCGTGTACAGCAGATAGAGAGGGTCCTCCGCATCCATGAACTCCGGCTCACACGTCTCGGGTTGGTCCGCCACCAGCTCGTGGTACCAGAGGTCGCGACCGGGCGTGAACGCGTGCTCGTTGCCGCAACGACGAACCGTGATGACGTGTTCGATCGACGGGCACGACGCGACTGCGTCATCGGCGTTGTCCTTGAGCGGCACGATCGAGCCGCGGCGCCACGCACCGTCGGCCGTGATCAGGACCTTCGCGTCGGCGTCGTTGATGCGGTCGCGGAGCGCTTCTGCGCTGAACCCGCCGAACACGACCGAATGCGGGGCACCGATGCGTGCGCACGCCAACATGGCGATCGGGAGCTCGGGCACCATGCCGAGGTAGATATTGACCCGATCACCTTTGCCGACGCCGAGCGACCTGAGCGCGTTCGCGAGGCGGCAGACGTCGCCGAGCAGCTCCCGATAGGTGATGACCCGGGTGTCGCCGGGCTCACCCTCCCAGTGGAACGCCACCTTGTCGCCTCCGCCCGCGTCCACATGACGGTCGAGGCAGTTGACCGAGGCGTTGAGCGTGCCACCCACGAACCACTTCACCCACGGCGGAGACCAGACCATAACGGTGTACCAGGGGCTGAACCACGACAGCTGTTCCGCGTGTCCCGCCCAGAAAGCCTCGACGTCGGCACTCGCCCGCTCGTACGCCGACCGATCGGATACCACGGCGGCGGCAGCGAAACCCGGCGGAGGTACGAACACTCGTTCCTCCGACAGCAGGGCCTCGATCGTCTGGTCGTCGCTCACGTCGGGCATCCTCCTGGTGTGCCGAGAGGCTGCATCGTACGCGTCGAGGCTCAGGGCGCACGACCGGGTCCGAGGCCCGAGGTGCTTGCATACTCAGGCCCGAGCGCCCACCATCTGCGGTGAGCCGCCCGATGGGGCGGCTCCGAGCCGTTGTGGGATGGGGAAGGAGGCGGCGATGGCCGACGTGGCCTACTGCATGAAGTGCCGCGACAAGCGTGAGTTCGAAGGGTCGCTCGTCACGCTCAAGAACGGGCGTCCAGCGCTGCAGGGGACGTGCCCGGTGTGTGGCACGAAGCTCACGAAGATCATGGGGATGGAAGCGGCGAAAGCGATGGGCTGGACGGGCTGAGGTCCGCCACCCCCTTCAACTGAGCCGAGACAACAGCTGCTCGGGACTGACGACGAACGGTTCCGCGCTCCCCCGGTGGCGGGCCGCGAGGTCCGCCACCGTCGTCTCCGAGAACACCTTCTGCACGGCGCCGGCGACGTCGGCCCAGAACCCTTGCAGCCCACAGCGAGAGTCGGCGAAACACGTGTGGTCGGATGGCTCGAGGCAGAACATCGGATAGATCTGCCCCTCGATGGCGTCCGCGATCTGCGCAACGGTCATCTCAGAGGGATGGTGCGCAAGGCGGCACCCGCCTCCCGCCCCCCGGAAGCTCTCCACCAGCCCCGCCTTCGAGAGAGCGCCGAGTTGCTGCTCGAGGAACCGCAGCGGGATCTGTTGACGTTCGGCGATCTCGCGGGCAGGGACCAGAGCGGCCTCATCGCGGCGGCCAGCGAGCTCGATCATGGCTCGCATCGCGTATTCGAGCTTCTGCGACACCTTCAACACGGTGATCGCCTCCTCGCGCCAGGCTAGGGAGGCCGGCGCTGCGCGTCAACGTGGGGGTGTCCCCCGATGGGGGACGTGGACCATCCCCTATCTCCCCCATCGGGGGTATGCATAGGGTCTTGGTCGTTGCCGATACCGCTGGAGGCACGGGTCGTCCTTCGGGGCACCCTGGGAAGGATGATGGACCGCATGGCACGGGTGCTCGTCATCGATGACGAACCTGACGTCCGCTGGCTGTTGAGGCTCAGCCTCGAACGGCTCGGCCACGACGTCTTGCTCGCCGACGACGGTTTGCGTGGCGTCGCCGTGGCACAACGACAGCGTCCCGACATCATCGTGGTCGATCTGATGATGCCCGTCATGGACGGCCATGGGGTTCTCGAGGCGCTCGCGAAAGACGAGCGCACCGCACACGTGCCCGTGGTCGTCCTGACCGCCAAAGCGCTGCCCGAAGAAGAGGAGCGTGCGATGGCGGCGGGCGCCGCCCGGTTCCTCCTGAAGCCTTTCGATCCCGATGAGCTCGCCGCCGAGTTGGGCGCGCTACTCGAACACTGAGGTCGGTGACCCGGGACTGGCGACCGGCTCGGATCAGGTGGCGGCGACGGCGTCGGCGAAGTCTTGCCCGACGACGACCACGACCGTCGCGCGGGCGGGAACGTTCTCGAAGTCAGACCCGAGCTCCTGCACCTTGGCTCCGGGGAAGTAGGTCTCGGCGATGTAGGCGGCGTCCGCCTGGTTCTGGGCCGCGGCGTCGTCGGCACGGAAGTACACCGTCGAGCGCTGGACGCCGGGGTTGGGCGCGTTCTCGGCCGCTCGGGCGCTCACGTAGCCGTCGGCCTCCAGGAGCTGCTGCGCCTCGGCGCCGAGACCCGTGACGTTGGTGCCGTTGAGCACCATGAAGATGACGCCGGTCGTCTGCGGCGACGGGGTCGGCGTCGGTTGAGTCGGTGAGACGCTCGCCCCGGGCGAAGCGCTCCCGGACGCGGTCGGCGAGCCCGAGGGTGCCGCGCCCGTCGTGGTGTCATCGAAGCCTGCGGCCAGCACGACAGCGCCGACAGCGACCAGCCCCACGATGATGACGATCCGAGCGACGCCCTGGGTCATCGCGTCATCCTACTTCGCGCTGCCCCCGCGAGGCCCTCGAGACCCGGCCGCGGTTCACAGCGGTGTGCCGAGCCGCTCAGCGACGCGGCGGCGGCGGCGAGCCTCCCGAACCCTGCGGAGGCGTCGCACGAGCATCGGGTCGTAGGCCAGCGACTCGGGCCTGTCGATGACCCTGTGAAGGAGCTGGTGGTAGCGGGTCGCCGAGAAGCCGAACCGTTCCCTGATGGCTCGTTCCTTCGACATCGTGAGCTTCCAGGCTTCGCGTTCGAAGTCGAGGATCTCTCGCTCGCGATCGTCGAGGTCGCCCCTGGGGGACGGTGCGGGGGTTGGACCACTCACGGCCGTGAGGCTCGCACGGGGTGCGACCTCGTTCAAGCACACCTGCCCCTTCGTCGAAACCGTTCCACAGGGGCCGAAGCGGTGCGACGATGACCGGGGCGCGAGGAGCGAGATGACCGACGACTCAGGTCAGGTGATGCACCACCAGGCGCCGGGCGGCGACCGATCGGTCGCGCAGCTCGACATGCTCCACAGCCTTGGCGCCCGGTTGAACGCACTGACCGACGTCGGCGCGATCACCGCCGCCATCACCGACGAGCTGCACACGATCATCGATTACCACAACTGCCGGGTCTATGTGGTGCTCGACGATGGCCAGACGCTCATGCCCATCGCGTTCCACGGCGAGCTCAGCACGGAGTACGCCAGCGAGACCTACGAGGAGCTGGTGACGAAGATCGGCGAAGGCATCACCGGCTGGGTCGCCGAGCAGCGGACGTCGCTGCTCACGCCCGACGCTCGTGAGGTCCCGTTCTCGGTGACGATCCCCGGCACGGAGGACGACTTGCTCGAGTCGATGCTCGCCGTGCCCATGCTCACAGCCGACGATGTCGTCGGCGTCATCGTCTTGTCGAGCCTGGGCTACGCCATGTTCGACGACCAAGACCAGCGGATGCTGGAAGTCCTGGCCTCACACGCGGGGGTCGCGGTGCGCAACGCCCAGCTGCTCCAGGCCGAACGCGTGACGGCCGCGACCTCCCGGGCGCTGCTGGCCATGTCGCAGGTGCTCACGTCGCGCCGCACGGTCGGCGACATCTTGCAGGAGGCCATCGAGACGCTTCCCTCGGTGGTGCCGTGTGTGGTCGTCGCCGCCTACGTCCGCGACGACGAGACGAGGAGCTACCGCGTGGCTCGACTGCATGCCACCGGTGAGGTCGCGGTTCACACCCGAGCCGACATCGCCGACGTCCCGTTCGAACGGGCGGCCGATCACCTGTTCGGCGACCTCGAGCCCTTGGTCATCGCGGGCGAGGTCGTGCGACGGATGCTCCCCGAACTCGTCCTCATCGATGAGCCGGGCGACGTGCTGGCGGCACCTCTCGAGTGGGAGCCCGACGGGTTCGGTGGTTTCGTCATGATCCGCACACCCGGCTCGGCGCCGTACACCGAGGGCGATCTTCGCATCGTGCGCGGGGTGGCCGATATCACGTCGCTCGCGCTCCGAAACGCGAGCAGGCTCAGCGCCCTCGAACGTTTCCACGAGCTGGTCGAGGGTCTCGACGCCGTGTTCTGGGAGGCCGACGCACCGGCCATGCGGCTGACGTTCGTCGCCGGCCGCACCGAGGGCATCCTCGGCCCCGACGCTGCATCGTGGCCCGACGCCGGGATGCGGTGGGGCGACCACGTGCTCGAGCCCGACAAGGCGCTCGCCCTCGCCGCGGTCGACGAAGCCCTCGAGGCGTCGCGAGACGTCACGGTCGAATACCGGGTGGCGGGCCCGGGCGGCGATGTGGTGTGGGTGCGAGACCTGCTCCACGTGGTCCGCGGGGGGCCGATGGTCCGCCAGCTCCGTGGCCTCATGGTCGACATCAGCGGGTCGAAGGAGGCCGAGGCGGCGCTGCGGGCCTCGGAGCAGAAGTTCTCCGATGCGTTCCGCCGGGAGCGAGAGGCGAGCCAGCAGCTCCGCGCGCTCGACGAGATGAAGAACACGTTCCTCGAGGCGGTGTCGCACGACCTCCGCACGCCGCTCACGGCCATCCTCGGATCGGCGCTCACCCTCGAACAGGCGGGGATGGATCTGCCACCCGAGGATGCCGACGACCTCATCCGCCGGATCGCATCGAACGCACGCAAGCTCGAGCGATTGCTGGGTGATCTGCTCGACCTCGACCGGCTCCAGCGCGGGATCGTGGCGCCGAACCGGCGCCTCACCGACCTGGCTGACCTGGTGCACCGTGCCGTGGCCGAAACCGAGAACCAGCGCGGGCGCACGATCGAGGTCGAAGCCGAGGCCGTCGAGGTTGACATCGATGCCGCGAAAGTCGAGCGGATCGTGGAGAACCTCGTCTCCAACGCGCTCCGCCACACGCCTGACCGCGCTCTGATCTGGGTCCGCGCTCGCGCGCTCGACGGGGGCGTCCAGCTGCAGGTCGACGACGACGGTGCCGGCATCCCGAAAGGTCTCCGTGATGAGGTGTTCCAGCCGTTCCGCCAGGTCCCTGGCTCGGCGGCCGAACATTCACCTGGCGTGGGGATCGGTCTGTCGCTCGTCCGTCGGTTCGCCGAGCTGCACGGCGGCCACGCGTGGGTCGAGGAACGCGACGGGGGCGGCGCCAGCTTCCGGGTCTTCCTGCCGACGACCTGACCCCTAGGAGCGCCATCGCTGCACACCCATGGGGTAGCGTGCCCGCGTGCTCGACCTGGTGATCGCCGACGCCCTGCTCGTCGACGGTACCGGGAGCGCGCCACGCCGCGCGAGCGTCGGGGTTGCCGGTGATCGCGTCGCGGTCATCTGGCCTTCGGTGTTCCCCGCAGCGCACAGGACCGTCGCCGCTGGCGGGCGAGCGCTCTGCCCGGGCTTCGTCGACGTTCACAACCACTCGGACCTGTCGCCGCTGGTGATGCCCGAGATGCCCAGCACCGTTCGCATGGGGGTCACGACGGTGGTGGTGGGCAACTGTGGCTCGTCGCCATGGCCGCTGGCCGGGTGGTCCGAAGCCGTCTCGCTCGCGTACGGCAAGCCGGACGAGACCGAGCGGCCCTCGTGGCGAAGCTACGGCGAGTACCTCGACGCGCTGGGGGCAACCAAGCCTGCGGTGAACGTGGCGACGCTGGTGGGCCACGGCTCGATCCGGCTCGAGGTCATGGGCGAGCAGCGGCGACCGCCCGATGACGCCGAGCTGGCGACGATGGGCACCTTCGCCGGGCAGGCCGTTGCCGACGGTGCCTTCGGCATGTCGACCGGTCTCATCTACGTGCCGGGCATCCACAGCAGGTCCGACGAGATCGTCGCGCTCGCCCGCGCGGCCGGCCGCGCGGGCGGTCTGTACGCGAGTCACATCCGCGGCGAAGGCCGCGACCTCTTCGCCGCGCTCGACGAGGCGATCGCGATCGGCCGCCGAGCTGAGCTTCCGGTGCACGTCAGCCATCTCAAATGCGAGTCCGCGCGCGTGTGGGGGCGGGCGGGCGACGTGCTCGAGCGTCTGCGTGCCGGGGCCGCCACGGGCGACCAGTACCCGTACGCGGCGTGGAACTCATCGTTGGCCTCGCTGTTGCCTCCCTGGGCGCCGGTGCACGAGATCGCGACGCTGGTCGGTGACGACGACACCAGGCGCCGGCTCCGCGCGGCCGTAGAGGAAGGCGAGGTCGCCTTCCAGTCGTCGATCGACGGCGTTGGCTGGGAGCGGATCGTCGTGGTCGATACCGCCGACGCAACGTGGCGCGGGCTCGACGTGGCCACGATCGCCGGCGCCATGTCGGTCGAGCCGTTCGATGCTTTCGTCGCGTTGCTGATGGCCGACGCACAGACCAGCTGCATCGGCCACGCGATGCAGAACGACGACGTCGCGACGTTCCTCGCCGACCCGGAGGTGTTCGTGGCCAGCGACGCCTCGGCAACCGCGCCCGACGGGCCCGGTGGCGACCTGCCGGTCCATCCTCGTGAGTACGGCACGTTCCCTCGGGCGCTGGCGATGGCGCGTGACGAGGTGTCGCTGCCGCTCGAGGCTGTCGTTCGGAAGATGACGTCGTTGCCCGCGGACCGGTTCGGTCTGGTGGGTCGTGGCCGGATCGAGGTCGGCGCGTTCGCCGACCTGGTCATGTTCGAGCCGTCGGCCGTCGCCGACGTAGCCACCTACGAGATGCCGCACCGCTTCCCCGTCGGGATCGACCTCGTGGTCGTGAACGGCGCCGTGGCCTGGGAACCGGGTGCATCGGCGATCGCCAGGCGTGGGCGTGCGTTGCGGCGAGGGGGATCCGGCTAGGCCGTGCGTGCGGGCCGACCCTTCTGAGCTCGGGATCTGGGAGAGGTGGTCGATCTTCGAGAACGAGGGGCCAGCCCTTCGGCTGGCCCCTCGTCATCTCAGGGATGGTGCTGACGGTTCGCGCTTACTCCTCGTCACCGCTCGGCTCGATGTCCGCATCCTCATCGGTTCCCGCATCCGAGTCGTCGTCAGGCTCGTCGTCCGAGTTCTGGACCTCGTCGGACTCGTCCCGGTGATCGCCATCGTCGCCTGGGTCGTCACCGTCTTCGCCCTGGTCGTCGGCGTCGCCCTCGACGTCGCCCTCGTCGTCCGCGTCTTCTCCTTGGCCGTCACCGTCGTCGCCCTGGTCGTCGTTGGCCTCGCCATCGTCCTTGCCTGGGAGATCGCCATCCTCACCCTGGTCGTCACTCGGTTCGTCGTCGTCGACGTCGATCGTCTCGTCATCGACGAGGCCGTCCGTCGTTGGGTCGTCCGTGTCCTCTTGGTCGGCACCCACGAATCCCGCGACCGCGTTCTGGACCGGGGCTGGGAGCACCCCGGCGTAAGCCATCCCGCTGAAGATCGTCAGCAGCGCGAACACCGGCGCCAGACCTTTCGTCAAGATCGGCTTCAGTCTCTTCATGTCCGTTCTCCTTCGCTTCGGCAGCCACGACACCTGCGGTGCAGGTGCGTCGGCGTTGCTTGCCGGTCTCACGACCGGGTCGCCCTTGTCGGCGAGGAGACGGGATGCGTCCGTCATAGCCGCGATGTGCTGGTCCTCGAGTGCCATCGGCGTCGTGGGGAACGCCGAGCGCAGGTCTCGGACGAACACGTCGAGCTCGTCGGGTTGGTCGGTCGGCTGCGGGTGGCCGCCGAGAAGCCGGTCGAGCTCGTCGTCATCGAACGAACGTGCACCCATCTCATGGGGAGGAACGTTCCCGGGGCTCAAAGGGTCACGGCTCCTCTCGCTATCTCTCGTCGGAGCGCTCCGATGCCTCGGTGCTGCAACATCTTGACCGCGCCAACGTTGCGGTGGGTCACGGTCGCCACCTCGTCGATCGAGAGGCCCCCCAAGATCCTGAGGAGGAGCACGTCGCGCTGGTCGTGCGTCAGTGCCTCGAGGACGGAGATGACCCGTTCTCGACCCAGTTGGGCGAGCGCGTCAGCTTCGACGTCTCCTTGAGGCCCCGTCTCTGCCAACACATCCATCGGCGTGGGGTCGGCGGGCCGGCGGGTCCTCGCTCTGTGTGCGTCGATCGCCAGGTTCCGGCCGATGGTGAAGATCCACGCCCGGAACGAGGGCTCCCCACCCGAGAAGGAGCCGATCCGCCCAACCACAGTCACGAACGTGTCGCCGACCACGTCGTCCACGTCGGTGACGCCTCGAGCGCGGAGGTAACCAGCCAGTGCGGGTGCCGTGTCCCGGTAGAGCTCGCGCCAGGCCCAGTCGCCACCTGCGCGTGCGGCACCGAGGACCGCATCGAACTGGTCACCGAGCGGCACAGGAGCTCACGATCGGGGTCGTTGGGAGGACGACATCTCCCCGGAGTTGTCGGCCCGGCAGCTCCGGGGATCAAGCAGCGGTGTGGTTCCGGCGAACCCCGCCGTCTCCTGACGGGCGGTCTTCGAGCGGAGCCGGCGGACGGATTCGAACCGTCGACCTACCGATTACAAGTCGGTTGCGCTACCGGACTGCGCCACGCCGGCGTCGCCCGAGTCTACCCCCGGCGGAACGACGGGCCGTTCGATGCCATGGCGTAGATAACGAAGCCGTTCAGCGCGATCGTTATCAGCCCGTTGACCGGATCGTCGGTCGCCTTGACCACGCCGAGGGTGACGCCGGCCACACCCATGGCAACCCCGAGCCACCGCCCCACGACCAACAGGAGCACGGCAGCCAAGGCAGCGACGAGCTGACCCACTCCGAGCGCCACCGTGAGGCTCAAGGCGGCCCCGGATGGGCGGAACACGGCTGCCGCACCGAGGTTGAGCAGCGCCGAGACGAACAGGACCGCCGTTCCCGTGCTGACGACGGCGTTGCGGCGACCGGTGGCGACCGATGGCAAGGGAGCCCGGCTCGCGGGCCCGACCACATCGGAGATGTCTTCGAAGCTCCTGCCGCCCGGCGCGTCGCTGGCGCCGGGCGGCGCGTCGCCCTCGCCCGCAGGCTCGCCGGAGGCGGGCTGCGAAGGTGGTGGCCGGTCGGCGCGCGGGTCGTCGGGACTCACCGCGGCATCATGCCTCGTCGGGGCGCTGGCGCGTGGGAAGGACGTAGGCGTACAACGCGGCGGCCAGTGAGGCCGACGCGTTCAAGCTCGCCACCCGGCCGCGTAGCGGCAGGGAGACGAGCAGATCGCAGGTCTCGCGGACCAGGCGCGACATGCCGGCGCCTTCGCTCCCGATGACGATCGCGACACGGCCGTCGGGACACGGCTCGTCCGTGATCGAGCCGGGTGCATCGCCGTCGAGGCCCACGATCGTGAAGCCGGCGTCGCGCAACCGCCCGAGCGCCCGCGCGATGTTGGCGACGCGGGCGACCGGCAGGTGCGCGAGGGCCCCGGCCGAAGCACGGATGGCCGCGGGCGTCACCGGTGCCGCGCGGTGGACGCGGGTGACGATGGCGGCCGCGCCGGCCGCCTCGGCCGATCGCGCCGCGGCGCCCAGGTTCTGCGGATCTTCGACCCCGTCGAGCACGACCACGAAATCATCGTCGGCGAAATCGTGGGTCGCCAGCTCGCGCTCGGACCACATCGTGACGCCTGCGTCGGGCCCCACGCGCGCCGCGACACCGCGGTGATCGGCCGCCAGGGCGTCCAGCTCGCGCCGTTCCACCTCTCGCACCGTGACGCGGCCCCGTTCGGCAGCGGCAAGCACGTCGCGCACACCCGGGCTCGTGCGCGCGCTTCGCGCCACGAGGACCTCGGTGACCGCACCGGAGCGGATCGCCTCGGTGACGGCACGTTTGCCGGCGACGATCGTCTCGCTCACACGATCACCGCGATGGCGAGACAGGCCACCCCGTCACCGGTTAGCCCCATCGCCTCGGGCCGCGTCCCCTTCACCGACACCGCGTCCATTGGCAGGTCGGTGGCGCCGGCGATCGCCACGCGCATCTCGTCGCGCCTCGACGCGATGTTCGGGCGATCCGCGATCACCGTCACATCGACCGAGACCGGGCTGAACCCGGCCGCTCGCACGAGCGCCGCGCTGCGCGACAGCACGACGACGCCGCCGATCCCGGCGGTGGCTTCGTCATCCTCCGGGAAGTGGAGCCCGATATCGCCCAATGCGGCGGCGCCCAAGAGGGCATCGGCCAGGGCGTGACACACCGCGTCGCCGTCGGAGTGCCCAGCGAGCCCCCGATCGTCGTCGTGCCGAACGCCACCGAGCCACAACGGCCGCGTCGGGTCGCCTACCGCGAACGCGTGCACGTCGAATCCGATGCCCGAGCGAGCCACACGGGGGAGACCTCCGCTGCGTTCAACCATCGGCGCCCATCCTCGCTTCTGCCTCGGCCAGGTCGAACATCGTCGTGATCTTGACGTTGCGTGGATCGCCGGCGACGGCGACCACCTCGTCGTTCGCCTCCAGCAACAAGGCGTCGTCGGTCACGTCAAGGCCGACGCGAGCCGCCTCGTCATGGGCCGACGCGAGGACGTCATGCCGGAACGCCTGCGGGGTCTGCGCGATGGCGAGGCCGTCGCGATCCACCGTCGCCGCGACCCGATCGCCCGATATCCGCTTGACGGTGTCCGTCACCGCGATCACGGGCACCGCGCCGTTCGCCCCGCCCCGCACCGCCTCGATGACCGTCGTGAACAGGTCGGGCGGGGCGAACGGCCGCGCCGCATCGTGGACCGCGATCACGTCGACACCATCGCCGACCGCGGCGAGGGCCAGGCGCACCGACGACTGCCGAGACGCACCTCCCTCCACCACCGTGCACGGCACCTCGAGCCCTTCGACGCACGCGGCGGCGGCGGCGGCCGCGCCGGGCGGGGCGGCCACGACGACCGCGTCGACGAGCGGCGAGGCAGCCGCGGCCGCCGCTGCCATCGCCAGCATGGGGCGTCCTCCGATGGGGATCAGGGCCTTCGGCAACTGCGCGCCGAGCCTGCGTCCTTCGCCCGCGGCGAGCACGATGACCACCGCCTTGCCGTGCGTCTGCATGCAGGCAGCATCGCAGACCTTCCTCGCGCGCCACACGTCACGCGGCGGCGCGGGCTCAGGTGGACGCGGTCGCGGCCGGCGCAGGCTGGGGCAACGTCGCGAAGATCATGCGGCCGGTCGCGGTCTGGATGACGTTTCGGACCGTCCCCTCGACCTGTTCGCCGATCCGCTCGACGGCCTCCTCGACCACCACCATCGTGCCGTCGTCGAGGTATCCCACCGCTTGGCCGTGCTCTCGGCCTTCTTTCACGAGCCGCACCTCGACCGCGTCGCCGGCCGCGAAGGGGGTCCGGAACTTCGATGCGAGGGCGTTGATCTGCGCGACAGGCACCCGGAGAGCCTCGGCCACACGTGCCAGGTTGTGATCGACGGTGATGAGCGACGCCCCCCGCTCGCGCGCCAAACGCACCAACGCGGCGTCGACGTCCATGACGCCCGTCTCTTCGAAAAGCTGGAACTGGACCGTGGGCGAGCGCTGCAGGTCGACCAGCACGTCGAGCCCACGGCGCCCTCGCCTGCGTCTCGCCGGGTCGGACGAATCGGCCACCGCTTGCAGCTCACGCAGGACCCCGTCATGCAAGAGAACCGTGCCCGAGATGAATCCGGTCGACACGAGGTCGGCCACGCGGCCGTCGATGAGGGCGCTCGTGTCGATCACGTGCAGGTCCCCCGAACGCACCGACGCCCGCGGCTTCATCCCCACCAACCCGAAGATGTCTTCGTGTTTGCGCTGTCCCAGCCGCGTCCCGAGCGACCCGAACACCAGGAAGAAGAAGACGACGGGCGGCCACGCGTAGGTGAGCGGCAGGAACAACAGTGGGACGGCGAGCAACGAGGCCACGATGAGCCCGATGAGCAAACCCACCACCCCACCGGCGATCTCGGGCGCCGGACGGCGGCCGAGCTCCCGCTCCAAGCCGCTCACGGCTTCGAGGGTGAGCCTGCCGAAGACCCCGCCCAGGACGAACCCACATGCGGCGCCCAGGAACACGTACAAGAGCGCCGTGCCGCCGGTGGAGGCGCTGGCCTCGGCGCCGAGCTGGTAGCCGGCGGCACCCAACACGGCCACGAAGATCAAGCGGACGCCCTCGACGAGGCGCCCGCGTAGACGCGTGGAACGGCCGGTTTCGTCCGTCACCAGGCCCTCCTGGAGGCTCCGGGGGACGCCGAACGGCACCCCGCTTGGTCATCGGACGGGTTCGGTACGAACCTGAGGTTGGGGCGCAGCCTCGCGCGGGTCGGGCTCAGCCCTCACGAGGGTGGGACTCAGCCTTGCGCCGCAGCGACCTTCGCACCGTGCGCATCGTCGAGGACGGAGTCGATCAAGGACTCGGCCTCGTCGTCGGTCTTGCCGAGCGCATGCGACAGCTCCGAGATCAAGATCTGCCGGGCCTTCGTGATCATGCGCTTCTCGCCCGCCGACAGACCCTTCTCGCGGTCACGGATCGCGAGGTTCCGCAGGACCTCGGCCACCTCGTACGGATCGCCGGAGTGGAGCTTCTCGAGGTTGTTCTTGAACCGGCGGCTCCAGTTCGCGGCCACCGAGGTTTCCTCTTCGGTCAGGACCTTCAGGACCTTCTTGACCTCGTTCTTGCTCACGCAGGCCCGCAGGCCGACCTGGTCGGTGGAATCGGTGGGGACGAGGACGGTGAGGTCGCCGTAGACCACCCGAAGGACCAGGTACCTGCGCTTCTCTCCAAGGAATTCCTTCTCACGGACCTCTTGCACCACCGCCGCGCCGTGTTCGGGATGCACGACGGTGTCGCCTTTGCGGAACGCCAATGGACCCTCCCTGTGAAGAAGCGGGAACGGTGTCGGGACCGAACTAGTCAGCAGGGTAACACGCGGCTCGCCGGCGACGCAACCCAAAACCGCAGGTCAGAGGGCTAGTTCTGCCTCAGAAGTGACACGAACGGCCTACGCCGGAAGCCGGGCCGGACGCGTCGCCGCAGGTGGCAGGGCCCACTGCAGGGCGTCGTGGAGCCGCCGCACGGGCACCACCTGGAGCCCCGCGACCTCTGGAAGGTGGTCGGCGGGCGCGTAGACGACCTCGATGGCGGCCCCCGTCGCCGCCCGTAGCCGCTGCGGCACCCCCGGCGCCGGCCGGAGCATGCCGGTCAGCGAGAGCTCGCCCACGAACGCCGCTCCGGCCGGCGCCGGGACCCCGTTGAGCGCCGAGGTCAGGGCCGCCGCGACCGCCAGGTCGCACGCTGGGTCGTCGATCCGCACCCCACCCGGGACCGCGCCGTAAAGCTCGGCACGGCCGAGCGGAAGCTGCAGTGCCTGTTCGAGCACGGCGGCGACAAGTTGGAACCGGCGGGAGTCGAGCCCGGTGACCTGCCGCCTGGACGGTCGCTCGGTACCGCCCACCAACGCCTGGACCTCGACCGCGAACGCCCGACGACCGGCCACCGGTAAGGCGACCGCGGCACCGGGCAACATGACGCCCGAAAGCAACACCGACGACGGGTCGACACCGCGGAGGCCTTTGGGGCCCATCTCGAACCATGCCGTCTCGCCCTCAGCGCCGAACCGGTCTTTGCCTGCGGCCAGGACCCGCAGCCCCGCTCGCGGATCGCCGTCGAAGGTCAGGACCACGTCGACGGCGTGCTCCAGCGCCCGGGGACCGGCCAGGTCGCCGTCTTTCGTGACATGGCCGGTCAGCACCACAACCACGCCGAGCTCGTTCGCAAGCCCCACGAGGACATCGGTGCAATGGCGTGCCTGCGCAACGCCGCCCGGCAGCTGCGGACCATCGTCGCGCAGCGACTGGATCGAGTCGACGACGAGCACCGCCGGTGCGACGTCGAGGACGGCCTGTACCACCGTCGCCAGGTCGCGGCCGGGCACGAACACGACGTCGTCACCCGGTACGCCGAGCCGGTACGCCCTGGCGGCGACCTGCGACCGAGACTCCTCGCCCGAGGCCACGACGCACCGGTGGCCCGCCGAAGCGAGCGACGCCACGAGGTGAAGGACGAGCGTCGACTTGCCGATGCCAGGCTCGCCCGCCAGCAGAACGACCGACCCAGGAACGAAACCCCCGCCCACGACGCGGTCGAGCCCGTCGACGCCGGTGACGAGCCGCCGGTCGTCGCCGGGCACGACGGCCAGCGTGTGCAGCTCGACGGGCACACGCCCGGAGGCGGCGGCCACCGCCTCGGGTTCGAGCGTCCCCCACTCCCCGCACGCCGGACACCGGCCTACCCACTGGGCCGAGACGTGGGCGCACCCGCGACACCGGAAGCACCGCTTCGGCCGACCCATCCGGGCGACCCTAGCCGCGGGCGCCGACATCCCGGATCGAGGTCATCGATGAGGCGCCGGCGCTCACCGGCGGCCTCGGCCCGGGTAGCGGACGCCACGATGTCGGTCCTGCGGGCTAGCCTGCCAGGGGCGGGGAGGGTGACCCGGCGGGTCCCACCGGGTGAGGTCGCCGGACCGCCTCGCGGCGCCGAACGTCGATTGCCTTCCCCCACCGCTTCGCCGGCGTCCGAACCTGCCGATACCTGAGCCAGAGGTGATCGAGATGCGTGTGGTCGAGGTCGAGTTCGACGGCAGGGAGCCGGTCGGGGCCGAGGCTCCCGGGCTCCTCGACGACCTCGAGTACCCGCTCGTGCTGGTCGTATGGCGAGACGCGTTCTTCGACTTCGACCAGCGCAGCATCGACGAGCGTCGGGCCGACTACCTGGTCCGCACCGTGGGCTTCTTGCTGAGCGACGGCCCGACCTTCGTGTCCTTAGCCCAAGAGGTGCTGCCCGACGGCGAAGGTTTCAGGGCGGTCACGCACATCCCTGTGTCGCTGGTCGAGAGCCTCGTCGAGCTCGCCGAAGCACCGCCCGAGGCTTCTAGCACCCAGGCGTAGCCGCTACACTGCCCCGAACGCGCGACCTTCTGTGTCGCCCTGCTGATCGGAAGGAGGGATGTGTCCATGACCGCGACCTTTGCCGCTGTCGCTATCGCGCGTTCCTCCACCGGTATCTGAGCCGCTCCGCGGCGCTCCGCTTCGAGGGACGTGGTTCCCGCATGTCACCACCACCGTCCGAAGGAGCACCGCGTTGCAGAACGAAGCGTTCGAACACTTCTACGACGAGGGGCTCGTCGAGCGACACCTGAAGCCCCTGAAACACGGAAAAGAAGCGAGCGTCCACCTCTTCCGGGGGAACCCTCGCACCACCGGTGAAGATCTGGTCGCGTTGAAGCTCTACCACCCGCTTGACCGTCGCGACTTCCGCGACGAGACGCTGTACCGCGACGGTGAGTTCATCAAGGAGCGGCGCATCCGCGCCGCCCTCGACAAGAAGACCCGGTTCGGCCGGGAGGTGCAAGGCGGTCTGTGGGTATCGCGTGAATGGGAGACCCTCCGCGCGCTCTCGGCCGCGGATGACCCCGTGCCCCGACCCATCGAGTGCACCGACGACGCCATCTTGATGTCGTACATCGGCGACGAAGATGTACCGGCGCCACGCTTGCACGAGTACCACCATGACGACCTCGAAGAGCTGGAGGAGCTCTGGGACCAGTGCTTGCGGGCGGTCGAGCGGATGTTGTTCCGCGACGTGGTCCACGGGGACCTGTCGTCGTACAACGTGCTCGTGTGGGACGGCGAGATCACGGTCATCGACTTCCCGCAGGCGGTCGACGCGAAGAAGAACCGGCACGCCCAAGCGTTCTTGGAACGCGACATCCGTCGGCTCGGCGACTTCTTCGAGCGACGTGGGCTCCACCGGCCGTGGGAACGCATCGCCGACGACCTATGGAACGGGTGGCTGTTCGCCGACCTCGTCCCGGAGGACCTGCAAGGCGAGCTGCTGATGTAGCGGGTCGCGCCCCGGATCTCCGAGGCGCATGCTCATGGCCCTAAGCGATACACCGACGCGTGGCATCTGGAACGGGTGATGCAGGAAAGCGGCGAGGTGGTGCAGTTCCAGGCCGAGGCGCAGCCGGCGCCCCGGGACTTCCGCACGTTCTTCGAGGACGAGCAACGGCGGCTGTTCAAGACGTTGTATTTCGTCACCGGGGATCGGACGGAAGCGGCCGACCTCATGCAGGAGGCGTTCCTGAGACTCTGGGAGCGCTGGGACCGGATCGAGGCCATCGAGGACCCGGGGGCCTACCTGTTCCGGGTCGCGTTGAACGGCTGGCGGATGCGGGCGCGCGCCGCACGTCGAGCCGCGAGGCGCACGGTCCCGCTCGGCGTCGTTCGAGACGCGTACGACGACGTCGACCTCCGCGAAGACGTTCGACGGATGCTGCAAGCAGTGACGCCAAGGCAGCGCCTCGCCCTCGTCCTGCTCGACCTGTACGGCTACGGATCCGAGGACGCCGCACGGATCATGGGCATCCGTCCGTCGACCGTCCGCGCGCTCGCGACGCAGGGCCGGGCCGTACTCCGAACCCGTGGGGGCCCACATGAGTGAACTCAAGGAGCTGTTCGACATGGTGACCAAGCAGACCGAGCCCGATCTGGACTCGTGGAAGGAACAGGAGGACCGACAGCGACGTGCGGCGCGTAACCGGAAGATCGGTGCGCTCGCGGTCGCGGCCGTGATCGTGGCGATCGCCGCTTTCACGATCGTGGCATCCATGGGAGACGGGCGGAGCGGCGTACCGGCCGGGGGGAACTCGTCCGACCCCGTCAACGTGGTCACCCACTACTTCCTCGACATCGAGACGGGTGAACGTTCCCCCGTGCCGACGGATCTGTCCGGGGCCGCAATCCCGGACGTCTCACCGGACGGCGACGATGTCGTCTACGGGACGTGTTGCACGAGCGCCGATGCCATCTACGTCACGCCGCTCGACGGGTCCTCGGACCGGACGACGATCACCACCGGCGAGCTCAACGGCTATGGGGCGAGGTGGATCGATGACGAGACGATCCTCTTCCAGCGTCGCGAGGCGGATTCGTCCAGGATCGGCGATCTGTACACCGCGGACGTCGTGACCGGGGAGGTGTCCCTCCTCGTCGACCTCCCGGATCTGAAGAACGGCGCCTGGATCGTGATCTCCGACGTGAGTCCCGACGGCTCGACCGTGCTCTACCACCTCCCTCGGGGGAAGGGGGCGGACAACGTGACCTGGGATCTGTGGACGGTCTCGATCGAAGGGGGGGAGCCGACGTTGCTCCGTGAACACGCCGGATACGCCACGTACACGTCGGACGGCTCGATCGTGTTCCTCGGCGGTCTGTACCCGTTCGGGGGCAGCGAGCTGTGGATCATGAACGGCGACGGCAGCGACGCTCGGCTCATCAGCGATGGCCGCGGGTTCTCGTGGCCCCAGGCTTCCCCGGACGGCTCGACGATCGCCTACGGCAACGAGGAGACGGGGAAGGTGGAGCTCGTCGGCATCGACTCCGGCCGGATCACCGAGCTCGACGAACTCTCCAAAGAGCCAGCCTGGTACGGCGACGACACGCTGATCGTCGACTGACCCCCAGATGCCGAGGAGCCCGGTCCCGAAAGGGGCCGGGCTTCGGCCTTGATGCGGCGCCCGCAGGCGCCGCGGTAACGCGAGCTCGCCCTACTCGGGCGACCCCGCGAGCTCCACGGGCGGCACGTCGGGTGGGACGACCGACCCGCTGCCCTCGAAGACGATCTCGCCGTCACGCACGTCGACGAAGACAGTCTCGCCGGCGCGGTACTCCTTGTTCAGCAGCTTCTCGGCGAGCGGGTCCTCGACCAGGCGCTGGATGGTGCGCCGAAGCGGCCGCGCCCCCAAGGCCAGGTCGTACCCCTTCTCGGCGAGCAACGTCTTGGCCGCGAACGTGAGCTCGATGTCGACGTCCTTCGAT